>Ga0209536_100004160_pt1 | contig 22902 bp, 29 predicted proteins | sample DeeMarSeWOR28_12_FD_187461 | JGI IMG/M metagenome (GOLD analysis project Ga0209536, IMG submission 187461) | Marine sediment microbial communities from White Oak River estuary, North Carolina - WOR-2-8_12 (SPAdes) (version 2) | ecosystem: Environmental > Aquatic > Marine > Intertidal zone >... | reverse complement strand
AACCTAATTATCGATGTTCAAGACATAGAGATGTTGTACTTCATCGAAGACATCACTATGCCGTGTATCACTGGTAAGATCGTATTCAATGACAGAGTAGGAATACTAGAGTATGGGCCATTTACAGGGATAGAGAAAATAGCTATCCAATATGGCAAGAGAGAGAACAGGGAACAGATATTTGAAATATTCAAGATAGGAGCAATTAGACAGGGTAGTATGGGCAACATGGTCAATGATACCCAAGTAGAAATTCACTTTGTAGATATGACCTTCATGCCGCTGACCCTGAAGAAATTCAGTAAGTCATTTGGCTCTAACCAGAGATATTCATCGATAGTAAATCAAATACTGACGAACATGGTAAATCTGAATAGTAGATTCTTGTCCATAATGCAAACAACAAATACTATCGATAATTACATCATGCCGTTTTGGACACCTCTTCAGACAATCAAATTTCTATCCACTAGAGCAAAGGATAGATATGGTGCAGGGTTCCTTTTCTACAATAATACAGAAAATGGATTCAAATCTAACTTCAAATCCTATAATTATTTATTGAGTTCCGATAATTTCAAAGAAATCGAAGAATATATTTTAGAGAGTGAAAGCGTAAAACTTGATAACAAGATTCTGGAATGGTGGATTGACGGATTAGATAAGTTCAGCAATAAGTTTTTGAGGGGCGGGAAATTTCTTGGATTTGATTTCGCTAGCAAGAGTCTGATAGAAAAAGAGTTTGAATATTCGGATGGTGTAAGTAAGACAAACCTATTAGGTAGGAAAAGTCTGTACCCAGATATAAGCGGAACGGAAAATATTTTCCTTTATGGTGATAATTCAGAAACAACTCTGGAAAATAGAGCATACAGTAATTGGGTTTACAGATATAATAAGCAATTTGTTCTAAACGCTATCGTAGAGGGAAGAGAAGACAGGTTTGCAGGACAACTATTGGAGATAAAATGGCCTAGCATAGACAGAAAGAACTACTACGCAAAGAATTTGAAGGGTAATTATCTTGTAAAGACCGTGACACATATGTTTGGAAGAGATAGAAGCCTACCATACAAACAAAGATTGGTTCTCATAAAGAATGGATACACTGATATCGATTCAAGTAGTTTACTGAAAGCAACCAGAACAAACGTATAAGGGAAGAAATATGCTAAAAAATGAAATTGCGGATATCAAAATACATGACGGAATGCATCATGGGTTCTATAGAGCAGTAGTAGAAGATATTGAAGACCCGCTATCTTCAGGCAGGGTACGTGTAAGAATATGGGGCCTACATTCTCAGAATACTACTAAGAGTGCAACGGACGGTGTACCAACCGATGAACTACCTTGGGCTGAACCAATGATACCTATAGTTGAGGGTGGAATCAACCAGAAGGGCTTGTTTGGTGTACCACAAGTAAATTCACACGTACTGGTAATTTTCGAAAATGGGAATCCTCTGAAGCCTATATATGTAGGAAGTCTGCCGGGGGGAAATGGAGATTGGAACAGTGGTGGTGGTGCTGTTGGAAAGGTATCCATATTTGTAACCGCTGCCGGTCATTTCAGATTAGATTCAACAGACGGTGCCAAAGAAGTAGAGATGAAACACACTAATGGTTCGAAGGTACTATTGAAGGATGATGGAACGATAGAGGTAAATGCAACAAAAGACCATGACGTGATAATATCGGGAGACAGCAACGTAACGATATCAGGACAAGCAAGCGTAACAGCAACAGGCAACATAACAATTACTTCCAGTGGATTGATCACCATATCTGGAACACAGGTGGCTATAAACTAATGGGAATAGGAGCAGCGAGAGTAGGTGATACAGGATCGGGAACGTGTTGTGGGCATCCACCGATACCGTGTATAGCAATGCAAGGACAGATAGTAAATGGTTCTGGTTCTGCACTATGTAACGGTCTTGGAATGGGATTGATCGGAAGTATAGTAATTGGAGATTGTGGTCATACAGGAGTAATAATAAGCGGGTCAACCACTGTAATAACAGAAGGCATAGGCAATGCACAAATAGGATCGGTATTTACCGGCACATTTTTTGGTACAATAATAAACGGAAGCGATAATGTTCTTGTGGGGGGATAGTAAATGTCATATACACTAAGCGAACTGGTATCAGCATATAGTCAGAAGATAGAAAACCTAACACTGAGCCTTGTATCGATATCAGCAAATATAATAGATTTACAGGCGCAACAGTCAACAGCTAATAGCACACTGACAGACTTGACTGCTTCATCAGATGCGTGGGGAACATGGAAAGCGTTACAGTTTGGTGTTCCAAGTGCCGTTGAATTTTGTACTTCTGGAAGTTACGGTGTCAGCAATCTTACAGAATGGGGAATAGTAAGTGGTGGTGGATGTGGTAGTCAAAAACCCGTTATATATAAACCATCAGACGTTTCTACTTCCGAGCATCCGAACCAATATTATAGACAAGAAGATTTCGCAGAGATATATGATCATATAAACGATTCAATTGATGTGAATGGAACATATGGTTTAGCTGCAACGATAGTGAACCTTCAAACAGCGGAATCTGTAGCAGAAGCAAACAGAGATAAGTATACTGCACTTGTTAGTTCGTATGGAAGGTACGCATAAGGTATGTGTGTGTGAGGGGGTTTTTGGGGGTTTTTGAGAGGTGCCAGAAAACCCTCATAATTAGATTTAATTCCATAATTCTTTCGTAAATTATGGAACATTATTGAAATAAATAATAAAAAGGGGTAGAATTATGAAATTATATGAGAAATACCTAGAAGAAGCATCAGAAGTAAAATATTCTGACCTAGACATGGACACTCTGAAAAGGATAAAAGAGTTTGGTCTGGAAGAAGATGATGTTGAGCAAGTGTTTGATGGAATACATGGAAAGATAATAACCTTGCGTGGTAAGTATGGTGAATCTACATACAGATTCAAAATAAACGAATTGAAAAAACTAAGAAAGGCCAGATGGGTTGATATCAAATCAATAGGATTCTAATTATGGCACGAACAGCAGTATATTCAGATGTAGATATAAATTTGACCAAACAGACAGATGGTGATGTAACACGGGTGACTGAAATCGATGCCGTGAAAAACAGCTTGACGAATATAATGTCAACGTTTCAAGGTTCCAGAAGAATGCTGCCCGAATTTGCAATTGCTATCCATGAATTACTGTTTGAGCCTATAGATGATGAAACGGCTAGGCTAATTGCCGAACGTTTGTTGGAAGGTGTTGAGTATTGGGATGACCGGATTGAAGTAACCGGTCTAGATATAGAACCTATGTATGATGATAACCAGTACAGAATCAGGTTGAACTTCAAGATACTACAAAGAGAAATCATAGAATCAATCGACTTCATATTGAAGGCACAATAAATAGGAGATAAGAATGAAATACGAGAAGTATATATCAGAAGCAAAAAAAGTTGATCCAGATTTTGTTGCGAAAATCGCAAAGATGACGGATAAGAACTATCATTCGGAAGCAAGGGTCGCTATAGCAGTGTACATCAGAGATGCAAAACTTCAACGTGCATATCAGGCTATAAATGACTTGCATGAGTTTTATGGTCATATGCCACACGAATTGAGTAAATTAAGTTATCAAATGGATCATGACTACCTGTATCCAAGAGTAAAAGCAAAACTTGGAGAAGATGGATACAAGCAAATTCATGGTGCATTATAAGGAGTAAAAAATGCCAGAGCTAGTTCCAGAATATATTAGTATTGACTACAATACTATGATGGATAGGTTGAGGGATAACCTTGCCGGTTCTGACGTTTTCGCAGACTACAATTTCGAAGGATCAAATATTACTATCCTTATGGAATTGAATGCATACGTTACAGAACTGCAAACGTTCTTCCTGAATAAGATCGCAAAGAACATCCACATAGAAACAGCAGATGTTTACGAAACAGTAAACAGAGTCGCAAGACAGATGGGTTATGAACCTAGGGGGTATAGATCATCACGAACAACCCTTACCATTTCTGTATCAGGTATGATATTAGGTGATCAATTGAGAATTAGCGAGTTTACTCAATTTGAAGCACCGAATTCACAGTTTAATGATGAATCAATAAAATTCGCAAATACTACTCAATGGTCTGGAACTGTAAGTGCTTCTGTCATGACAATTAGATTACCTGTAAGGCAGGGTGAAGTAGAAGCCCTAACAGGTTACACAGGCGCAGACCTTGTAGATAACGAACTTATACTGCCTACAGGATATGCATATGACGATGATATTGATGATCAATATCCATCTATACAGGTGTTAGTAAATGATGAGCCGTGGACAAGAGTAACGGATTTCTACGATGACATATCACCGCTTGCTAATTTGGATAACGTCTATATGTTCGTATATGATAGATACGAGAGAAATAAGGTAGTATTCAATACCGCTAGAAATGTGCCAACGGAAGATGATAGCATTACTATAAATGCACTAAAAAGCCTTGGATCGAATGGTGATGTAGCAGCGGGTGAAATTACTGCTACTGAGAGCAATCAGACTTTCGTTTACATTGTGAATAGAAACATATTTACAAGTAACACGAATGTGAACATAACAAATGTCGAAGCGTCAACGGGTGGGTCTGAACCGGAAACAATCGAACAGATAAAAGAGAATTCTAAATCAGGACTACACGCACAATTTAGAAACCTGACTGCTTATGATTATAGAACACATCTGAACACAAGAAATGATGTGTATGCAGCAGCGGCATGGGGTGAACAAGAGATCGCACCATCTGGTAGTGTACTTGAGTACAACAAAGTACACCTGTCAGTAATTCCGACATCATTTACAAGTGGAACCATAACAGGTGCTACATCAGCATGGACAACCAGTTGGAGTACAAGTGCGAGTGTCTTGATACCTACAACATACAGCAGTACATGGCAGAATACTTTGAGTACATATCTTGAGCCAAGAAAAGCCTTAACTGCTTACGAAATTTTTGAGTTGCCAGATTTGATTTACTTCGCTTTCGATTTTGGGCTGAGAACAAAAAGATTATATGATTTTGATGATGTCCAAACGGATGTGTTGAATAAATTGATTTGGTATTTCAGAGCGGAGAACCAAGAGTTCAACAGTGAAATAGACTTCAAAAATATACTTGAATACATAATAGACACGACAGAGGTTTCGGATGCCGATGATTTTACTTACATAAACGGTATACGAAACCTTGTACTCAGAGATATTGATGTGTCTGCTACGGTATACGAGACCAATACAGTTGGTAATTACCCATACTACGTAGAAGCAGCATCGACATACATTGGTGAAAACCAACTTAGAAAAATACAGCTTGGATTAAATCAATTCCCAATGCTAGCATCGGATACAGTGAGAATTAGAGAGGAAACGTAATAATGGGCAAATTTGCCGATCCATCTTATACCATACTAAAAACATATTTTGAAAAAATACTTGCGGGTCGAACAGGAACAGATAACTCTTATCTTATCGGGCCTGAAAGTAGTGTTGCTTCAGAAGGTGGAGTATATACACAGCTATACGAATTGAAACCGGTTGAAGGATTCATAGGACACAATTTTCAGATAGTTTCTGTAACAGGAAATAATTTTGTTTTTGAATATTCTGGAACATTGTCCACAGCGTCAATTGCTTCTAGTTTGGAATTGGATAATGAGCTATACTTCAGGAAAGATAGTTATTTCCATGAATGGCTGAGATTCAATTCCGACCTATACCAAGATGATGTCAACACCAATAAAACATTTATATATTTTGGAAGAGCATATCCTGTAAGTGGATACACTGATGAAGACAACCTCAGAATAAACGTGATATTCGATGGATTGAAAGATTTTGTTTATGCCGCACTTCCTGTCAATAACAGAAATACCAACATAGAAGAATGGATAGAAGTATTCTGGGATCAATCATATCACTCTGTTTACAACCTCATGAAAACCATGTGGTCTATGATAGATGCCAAAGAAGTAAACTTTGACTTCCTTGCTTACATAGCAGATGCATTTGGTGTTGCAATAAATGAAGGTATATTGACAGAAGCGGAACTGAGAGAGTGGGTTCAGAATATAGCATACTTCCTGAAAAGAAAGGGAACATACTCTTCATACTTCATCATATGGAAACTACTTCTTGGAAACGTAACTAACAATTTGAATATTTACGAGAGGTGGCAAGAATGGTGTTCCGCATATATCCAAGATTATCCTATTCCTTGGTTCACAGACCATCATTATCTTGAATACTACGGTATTCAACCATCAGGTGCAGCGGGAGATTATTACTACAGTCAATTTGCGGGTGATTATCCTACTCATGCAGATATAGCACCATCGGCTACAGGATGTGTAGAAAGCACTTGGAGGTGTACAGGAGCAAAGAGCTATCAATCATTTGATGAGAGCGATGTTGGTGCCAATATTGATGTATATGCCGATAGAGTTTTTATAACAACATTTGATGGTAACACAGATGACATATACCTTATAGCAAGTTCAGTAGTTCCAAGTGGAACTGATTTTAGATACTGTATGACCACCAACGTTTCTACTTCCGCAACACCTAGTTCATCGGTTATGTTTTGGGCGTTGAGCAACGAACAAGATTCTCTTGATTCACATACAGGAAATTGGATCGGATCAGAAGTAGAAGTAGCACCAACAATAAAATTCAGATTATATGACAAGTATAGCGGGTCTACATATACGGTAGAATCAACAGGAACGTATGTAGTGGACAGAGATTACTACTGCACAGTGTATAAGGTTGCAAGTGCAGGAACACTTTCACTTGATATATTCGATAGAGAGAGAAGGGGCGAAAACGACAGATTAGAAACTCTGAATATGACGCTGAAATCAGACGAATCATGGACATATCTGCATGGTATAAATTCTGTAGCCATAACAGCAGCACCATCGGGATCATTCACAGGAGAAATATCTGATCTATATACTTCTTCTACTACTTTCAATGATGTTGGATTGTCTGGTTACTGGATTCAATCGCCACACTACAGAATAGAAATGGATTTGACAGGTGAACCATTAGGTGACACATACATCATCTCAGAAGATTTGATTGATGAGATGATAAGATATTGGGAGTACACAAAGCCTGTAAATAAATTTGTAAGCTACAACTACCTGATTGCACCGAACGCTGAAATGAGCGAAGCGGGTGGTGGTGCAGCAGTTGGAACATACTCTGAAGACTTCAACGGATTTCTGAACACTGCTTTTACAGGATCGATTTACTCTTCAGCAGCGTCAGCGATTGGTGGTGGTGGAGAATATGTTGGTGCAACCTATTCATTCTCAAAAGTAGTGGCAGGTACAACATGGAGAATTACACATAACCTTGGAACCAGTGACGTAATAGCACAGTTCTACAATCCTGATAGAAACATGCTTATACCACAAGACGTAACAGTAATTGACAGTAATACCATAGAAGCGTATTTCAACGAAGCAGTTAGAGGAACAGCATTCGTGGCAGGTGCGGATTATACACATACTCAAACATCTTCTGCTAACACGTGGAGCATAGTTCACAGTCTGGGTACAAGCGGATATAGTAACCCACTGGTTCAGATTTGGGATGAAGATAGAGATAATATGTTTGCTTCTGAAGTAGATGAAATAAGCACCGATCAATTTGATGCAGACTTTGGTTCTTACACATTGAGCGGATCACCAAGCTCTTTCGAAATATCAGCAGCAGGATACGGACAGGTAAGAAGAGGAACATATGGACATACACAATCAACACCGGCAAGTACATGGAGCATAACACACAATCTAAATGCCCTTGGTCTCTTGGTAGAAGTATTTAGCGGTGATATTCTTGTTCATCCATCAGACATAACTCTGGATACATACAACAGATGTACGATAACGTTCAGTGAACTGGTTACAGGTTCAGCGAGATTGATCAAGTTTGCGAGAAATCTTGCAGATTCGGAAGAACCACTTGATCCAACAGGACTTGGGTTGCTTTCCACATACGGAGAGCAGGGATATTGGGAAGTCGGTGACAGAACGAATGAAGCCGGTGTTCTACTGGAAACATACAACTACACCACGAACAACAGGCTTGCAAATACTACCGCAACGGGAAGTCTAACAAGCGTAGAAACAAGCGGTAGCTATTACTACATAAACTTTACAATACCCGAAGGACAGGAATTAGATATAAAAGAGATGGGAATATTCAATAACGAAGGTGATATGATGTTCTACTCATGGATGAGCAACATACATAAACCATCAAACGTATCGATAATAGTGCAGTATAAGGTACTGCAACCATCATCATAAGGAGCAAAAAATGGCAAGAGTAAAGTTCTGGCATTACGTGCTAGATGAAGAAGGTAGACCGGTAGAAGATGCCGACATAAAATTCTACCTTGCAAATACAGTGGTTCCCGCAGAAATATTTTTACACCCAACTGCCGGAACTACTACTACAACGGATTCAACCGTTCTACAAACGGACGGTAATGGATATTTTGAATTCTACATTGGTGACGAATGGGAAACCAATGGTGGATATACTGCGAGTCAGAAATTCAAACTGGTCTGGTCAAAAGCGGGAATCAGCACCGGAACCATAAACAACATAGATGTTCTGCCGCAGATATTCCAAGTGGATGAAACAGACAATACTTCTGTTGAGAAAGATGTCAAAGACAAACTGATTAGTAATCAACTTGCATACAACTGGACAACCCACGTTGAATCACGTTATGGTTCACAACCACATGGTATACAATCTGTTGACCAAACCGATACTAACACAAATAAAAATAAACTGGTAAGCAATTCTCTTCTAAACTATATGTTCTCTGTATTAGCAACAGCGGGAACTCTGAGCATTCAGGCATCAGCAGCGGTAGTAAGAGAATTTAGTGTTACCTCTTGGACAACATCTGGTGATGAATACTATACAGTTATAAATCACTTCTTGGGAAGAGATTATCCAGTTGTGCAAATAAGAGATGTCGCAGATGATCAATTGATTGTTCCCGGTATGGTGGAGACGATTGATGAGAATTCATTGAGAATATGGATTTCGGAAGATATAGATACCGACATAACTGTAATAGGATAATAATATGGCAATTTATCAATTTTGGAGAACGCTGAGAGACTTAGAGGGTAGACCTGTAGAGGGGGCGAGTGTTTCGGTATACCTTGCAGGAACAAGCACTCTAGCAAATATATATAACGGAACAAATGTTTCAATAACCAACCCATTGACAACAAACAGCAGCGGAGTATTCAGTTTCTATGTGAGAAACTACGCTGAAATAAGCGGATATGCTGCAACACAAAAATTCAAGCTAACGTGGTCTGGTGCCACTACTGCCGGTGTTGCTGTAATTGGCTCTATCGATAATATAAACATATTTCCGAACTTATTCCAAGTTGATGAAACCACCACTTCTGATGCTGCCGGGAATAAGCTTGTAAGTAATGAGCTTGCGTATGATTGGGATACACACCCCAATCTTACATGGGAAGACGAAGCACATGGGATAGAAGGTGTGGATGAGACAGACCCAAATGACTCTACGCCAAATAAGCTTGTAAGTAATTACCTGATGAATGAATTGGATTCTTTGTTGACTTCTGCACAATCACCATTCATTAGTTCTTCAGGTGCGGTGGTGGTGACTATAAATGTTGGAACATCAGGTAGCGGGAAATCAGTAAAATGGATTCCATCAGCAGCACCATCTGGAACATATCTATATGCTGATATAGATCACAACCTGAATATAAAACATCCGATTGTCCAAATATATGAATCATCGGGTGCAGCGTATTACCCTTGGAGAATAGACTCCATTGATCAGACATCACCATATACTACTATTAGAGTATGGTCTGTATTAGATGTTGATTCAACAGTGACGGTAATTGGATAATGAATAATTATATCGAAAAATACCTTGAATTAGAAATAAACTTCACCGACAAAGAAGACAATTATGATATTGTCGAAAAAATACGTGATGAGATCGGTCTGGACAGTACTGTATTTTCGGAGATAAACCAACTCAATAAACTGTTGGGTAGAGCAAGCGGGGGAAAGTATAAATTGGGTTTTGTCAGTGGGAAGGAAATTGTTGAAGAACCGAAACTGAAAATAAATAAAAGAGTAAGAGAGAATCTTCTAAGGAAGATGTTAGAATTGAACGATCAAATTGCAAAAGTAAAAACGAAAATCGAATCAGAAATGAGGGATAAACATGGACTTAGTAAAAAAGATTGAAACGCTAATACCGGAAGGGAAAATGAGCCAAAAGGAAATAACGGATTGGTACAAAAAACTAAAAGTGGAAAAGACGTATGATGAAGCGGTAGAAGAACTACGTGCAATGAGAGATAAAATGCCTTCTAATTACTTCACACAAATTTGGAAGGATGCCATTAGTATGCCAAGTCAGTTCAAAAAGAAAAAATAGGAGATAATAAATGAAATTCAGCGATTGGGTACTAAATGAAATAAACATACAGAAGTTCAACAAAGAAATTGAGAAGGCAAAGGGTAACAGGAATAGATTGCAAAACCTGAAAGCCACGATAAAAGATATAGATTGGCTGCCTAGTGCAGACAAATCAAGCTTACTTAGCAGAATAAGTAATCAACTGAGAAATTTATAATATCACTTTGTTTTGACGGACGTGCTTCACGGTTCCGGTTTGAATCGTCCTGATTGGACACAAAGCAAAGGTCATAGAAGGAGAGTAAAATGAAATTTCATAAGATTGACATGAGAGGAAAGTTCTGGGTTCACAGAGTTACAGATATCACGCTACATCCACATTCAGGAGACAGCACAGATGAAGGTAGATTAGTATTTGATCAAACGCAAGGGGAACTTTATATTGGTGGGCCGGTTTCATGGCAGAAGCTAATTGTAGACCCAATATATGATAATACTACTACTCTGGGAACATCAGCATTGAGATTGAAAGAAGTTCATGCAGTCACATTTTACGGCACAGCAACATCAGCACAATACAGCTAAATAACACGTGTACAAAATTGTAGAAATGTGATAATGTGAGGTGATATGCAAACAATTCAACTAGTACTGACAGAGAGGTGTAATCAAAGTTGTCATTATTGTTACATGAAGAACAAAAATACAGTGATGACAAAGGAAAAATGGGAAGAGATATACGAACACAGACTTGTAAATTATGATGAGTTTGAGATAGATTTATTTGGTGGTGAACCACTCCTTGAATTCGACCTTATAAAGACAATCTACAATACCCTCAAAGATGATAAGAGATGTAAGAAGATAAATCTTCTATCTAATGGCATTGCATTATCACAGAAGAAAGCGGATTTCATAAAAGAGTCTGGTATCGTGTTCAATTGGTCTTTTGATGGGCTGTGGCAAGACCCCGGTTTCACTGTTCAGTTCATGAAAGCCGATTTGATAAAAAGTGTAGCCAATGGTGTTACCTGCATGATTCCACCGGATAGAAAAGGAATAACTCTATCCAGAAACTATCTATTCTTCCTGAATGATATCCAAATGATTCCAGATTTCAAGATAGTGAAAGATAACATCTGGTCTATGGATGACGTGAAGAAATTCGAAGAAGAGTTTATAAAACTATGTGGTGAATACGAAAAAAGACTTGTATATAAGCATGAAAATTGTATGCCGGGAATTATAAAGCACTACCTGATGAAGACAATTGATGGTTGGGTAGGAAACGGTACGAAGGCGGGTTGTGATGCAGGGGGAAGTCATTGTGCGTATATGCCTAATGGAAGATGGGAACCGTGCGCCAGATACGGTTCCGATCCTATATATACCAGTAGCACAACATATTATACAAAATGTGAGGGGTGTATAATAGAAGACATTTGTGAACGTGGGTGTTGGCATTCGGTAGAAAAAGATCACGGGATTTCTGATGAACTCTGTGAACTATATAAGGTAATATATGAGCAGGTAACACAACTGAACCACAGACTGAAAGATAATTACCAATGGGCAAACATTGTGATGGAGATGATGCATGGAAAAAAAGATTAGGTTATATAATGCGGCTTTGCTTCTTCTGGAAGCATCAAAATATCTGAAGTTCGAAGACAACGAAGATTCTGATGTGATTCTGGACATGGCTGAGAAGTATTTGACTATGGTGGAGAATTGGGATTTGGACAGAGAAGAGATAGACAAATATAAGGAGTTGCTAAGTGAATAAAGACTCATTTAGGGAAGACATAGAAGAAATTGCGGAGAAAAACAATCGTGGATTTTTTGGCCTTGAGATAATACCGACTCAGGCTTGTAATATGGATTGTTCTTATTGTTTTGAACACAAGAAAGAATGTGGAACGATTAGAAACCCAGACATGATAGTAAAACGTGTCGATGAATTGCTAAATGATGAATGGTTCAATAATACCTACAAGGGTCTGAAGATAGATTATTGGGGTGGAGAACCGACACTGAAAACTGACATTATAGAAATGCTTCTCGACAGGTACGTGAAAAACCCAAGAGTGTCTTTTCACATATATTCTAATGGGTATCAGGTTGATACTTTTTACTACGTGATAGAAAGGTATATAGATGATATCCTGAAGCAGGAGAAGAAATTTGATATCCAGTTCTCTTATGACGGACAGCCTATACATGATATAAGACGGAAAGACAATTTCGGAAACAAAACAGCGGAGAAGATTTTGGAAAACACAGACAGGTTCTACAATCTGGGTCTACCTGTAAACTTCAAATCAACCGTTGTTCCAGAAGACTTCAAATACATACCTGAAGTGTGGGATGATTTCAGAAGACTGTGTGACAGGTATCCAAAACATCAGGTTGGTTACTGCCCTACAATTGATTATATAAACACAACGGAAGTAGAATACGTAGAGGACTTTGAGAAATCGATGGTTGCTATTGCCAAGAAAGAGATAGGTTTCCATAGGGAAATGGGTAGATTTCTGTTCACGTGGTTTGACGGAAGTAGACCGGCTTGCACGGCAGGTAAGGACTTAGTGATAGTTGATATCAATGGCTCAGTTTATTTCTGTCACGGTGTATTATATAATGGTACAAAGGAAGAATTAAAAATAACTAGTATTGGGAGTGATAATTTTGTAAGAGACATCGAAAGAAACAGAGAAAAGATGATGTCTTACGAAATAGTAGAACCACTGGAATGTGAGTTATGTCCTGCAACAAAATGTATGCGGTGTAATGCCAGAAAGTATGAACTAAGCGAGATGGAAGAACTTGGTGACAGATGGCACGACTACACAAACCAGAGCAATCTATGTACATACTTCAAAATTTTTGGTAATATACATAGAGCGGTAAGAGAAATTATTATAGGAGAATAAAAAGATGGCTTGTACACCTAGTTTTTGTAGCGGTAACTGTTATAGTTACGGTTGTGCGGGGCCTTACGCTGTTGCCTGTCCTTCAAATGCAACGAATTTTGGATCGACACTGATAACAGGAGACACGATTCTTGCGGAGCATATAAACGCTCTCAGAATTTCGGTTGACAACGAAAGAACAAGCAGAAGGGGCCTATCAGCAGATTTTCCAACATACGTTGATAGTGACGATCTTGTAGAAGCACAACACGCAGACGATCTAAAAGATTCAATCAATGAAATGGTAGCACAAACGGGTGATAGTGTTACAGGAGATATTACTACAACATATGTGGTTGGTGATTCTATTCTTGCTTCTCATGTAAACGAATTGAGAACAAAGATAAATGAACTCAGACAAGATTGTGTATGTAATACCGATTGTGGTGCAAATCTTGTTTGTGTATGTCACGGCAATTGTGGCAATAACTACGGCATTTTAATTTCAGATAAGAGATTGAAGAAAGACATAATATATATGTAAGGAGAAACATTGTGAGTTTAGAAATTGTGAAGAAATTGAAGCCGTGTGAATTCAAGTACGATGAAGAAATAATAAGAGACGGTGGGAAAAAACACTTTGGATTCATAGCACAGGATTTAGAAGAAGAATTTCCAATCGATGAATATGCTGTTGTACATGAGGGTGCGGGTGGATATAAAATGGTAAACTATATACAGTTCATTGCACTTCTAACAAAAGCAATTCAGGAGCTATCAGGCAAAGTAGATAAATTGGAAGAAAGCGTGGGAGGATGTGACAAATGATCTATGATGTGACAGAAGTAAAAGATTTGGGTGGCTCTTACAGAGCGATCAGTGTCGGGAAAAGTGACATGGCTTTCATTGAGCCGGGGCGCAATCACATAAAGATATCTGCCTTGTGTGCAGAGAAAATAAGAGAAGAGCTAAAAAAGGGATCGGAAGTTTTGATACCAAAAGGTGTTGAAAGAGAAATTATACCGATGGATTTGATAATAAACGAGACCGATCCGTTGACGGTTGCAAAAGGGGTTGCCATTGCCAAAATAAGATCGAAGGTAGATGGTCACATGGCAGCATTTTCAGCACTTGAATTCTACCGGTTTTTTGTCATACATATGAGATTGCTTGATCGTGGGTTCTTTATAACCGATGAGAACAGAGAAGAACAATATCTGAAAATTATTGACACCGAAAACGATCAACTCATAAGCGAGTTGGAAACATATCTTGAGCTTAGAGACAGAGCAAGCTCAGTAAGTTGGGTTTATACAAAATACGAAGACAGCAGCAGAGCAATAGAATCCGCAACGGCAGGGAAAGAAATAAACAGAGCGGTAAGTGATTTTTTCGAAAGTATAGAGAATCCAAAATGAGATATGCTGTTGTAGCCCACAGATATAAAAACACAAAACGGGGAGCATATACTACTGCACAGAACTTGCATAGAATGTTCCCCAATTATATTGATCATCTGGAAGAAGAGTATGTTGAAATTGTAACAACCGAAAGGTTGAAAAATGATTATGACAAGATTATATTCCTAACCCAGATGCCTTTCAAATACACCTTTCCTGTAAACATAACAAGGCTTATAAACACTCGACACGTTATATTCATAAGGTCAGAACACAACCATAGCATATATGAATCATGCACAAATGGTTTTCACTACTATAGAAACAATTGTGACATAAAATACTACATACCCATCTTGCCGAAAGTAGAAGAAATACAACACGTGACACCAAAAAGACCCGTGCTTGGATACTACGCACGTAAGAACCTGATATGGGATGCGTGGTGGAAGTTTTGTGAAGTAGTTGAGAATTTTGGTGAAGAAGTGGATGTGTATCTTATGGGTAATGATGCACCGGAAGTGCAACAGTACAACAACGTTGTCGATTATAAACACACATACGATAACAAGGAATTCTTCAGCAACATCACCCATTATGTGTACCCCATGTCAAATAAGTTTGTTGACCCGTTTCCTACAAGCTTGTATGAAGCCATACAATATAAGAAAGAAGTAATTATACCGAAACTTGATAGAAGTTTCAAAGATGGAATTGATGATATAATTGACTGCATAGAAGACGATATATCGTTGCTTGATTGGGAGAATTTTCGTTCGTTCTACAACAAAATTTTTGAGTCTGGATTCGTGTACAAATTAGACAGAATATGGTATATAGGAATGAACGATTGGATAAAAGGAGAAGTTTTATGAGTATAGATGGTAGACTGCTAGACGAATTTACGGAAGTAGTAAATGAGATAGATGATGTTCACGAATATGTCATAGATCACACACAGGAAGAAAAACAACCGGAGGGGTTTCACATAGTAAATATACTGCGTGATGGAAACCTAAAGAAGTTGTGGAAGATGTTAGGTGATAATGGCTTCAAGAGAGATGTCTACATTTGTGGTGGGTATGTGAGATGGATGTGCAGTACACAGAAAGAACCCGCAGAAGCAAGTGATATAGATATCTACTGTAAGGACACAGAAACCTATGAAAAACTGCAAAGACTCTTCCGCAGAAAACGCCTGTATATAAAACATCAGAACGAAGTTAGCCTGACATATCGGAGACCAAACAAACCATCCCACGAACTTTTCGGATTGAAAAGCCTTCAGCTTATTACACCTTTGCGGAAAGGAGCGATTGTAGCAAACGGTTCGCTCACTGAAATTTTGAGCAATTTTGATTTCTCTATCATTCGGATCGGAATGGATTACTACTCATGGTCAAACGGGTACGCATGGGCCGATAACGACTTTGAGAAAGATGAAAACACGAAATCTCTGAAGCTGAAAAATATCCATTGCCCCATAAGCAGCACGTTCAGATGTGTGAAGTATATGAAACGTGGATACAGTCTCAGTACAGGACAGATGGTGAAGTTGTTTGTCGATTGGGAAAACAGAGACAAAGAATATAGAGAAAGAGTAAAAAGCTTCTTTGAAGATTTCGACAATAACAGAAGAGTGTTCAGACAGAGCGAAATCAGAGATATGTACAGTATGCTCATGATAGACTAATGAATGCAATACTATTCAGGTTATTCAAAATAAACGGATCATTTTTTGATGTTCTGGATTACTACTTGTTTGCCAGAAGCGTAGGCAAGGATGTAAAACTAGTGATGATGCTAACCCAGAACTTCATGGGGCCTGAACAAGTATATGAACAGATAGAGGGTAGATACAAAACCGACCAGATACCAGAATGGAAAGAAAACATTGTATGGCTGAAGGGTCATTGGAAAATACCCTCTATGAAATTCAATAATGTGGTAGTAATGGATTATTTTACTACCAACATTTTGCAGTACACAAAAGCTAAATACCATATCGTCTATGAACATACTGAGAAAAAGATAGAGGATGCCGCATTCCATATAGTATATGATCATGATGAATATTACATTGATCGATACAAGGAATACAAAGAGAGAAAGGATTGTATATTATACAATGAGATGCCTTTCGGAATTGGTGACATTCACTACAAGCTGAAGATTCCTATAGACCTGTACAAGATACCAATTGTGAAGGAGTGTGAGAAGAGATGTTACATAAACTGTAGTGGTAAAGGGATTGATGAAATAGAAAGGGCATTAGAGTTGACAGATATGGACATCCTGCTCACGGGAACCGATTACATAACAACGGATAGCAGGATAAAAATCGTCAGAGAAGCACCTAAAGATTTCTTCAATATGTGGACTACATATATGTACATCCACGATGGGAAGTATTTTGAACCAAGATGCCGATTGCTGTTAGAATCCCTAATGATGAATAAGAAAATTATCTATGATAACAAATATGATGTGAGAGATGGTAGTTGGTACAGATGGCAAGAGATAAAACGCAGGAAGAAATTACCGAAAGACAGAATTCTTACCAAAGATGATCCAATAATTCAAATACTATGAAAAAGGTTCTGACAGCAAAGAAGTCATATCTCGACAAAAAATCATATAGTGTCGTTTGGAGAATAACGGAGAAATGTAATTTCGATTGTGACTATTGTGGTTCACATAATAATTATGCTCCCGTGTTGCCGGTGGAGAAGGCTTTAGAAATAGCAAGATGGATACCCACTATAAAAACAGATTACTTGGATACAGGAATAACCGGGGGGGAACCAACCACATACCGGGGCTTCAGAAAAGTAGTAAAAGAACTGGTTGATGGGTATAATAAAAATGACCGGTCTGGTAGGATAGAAATAAGCACCAATCTTACCAAGAGCGTAGACTACTACAAAACACTGATTGATATATGTAGGAATACAAAACCGGAACTGCGTTTCTTTATATCATACCATAGAGAGTTTTTTGACTATGATGTTATGGGTAGAAGAATAACGGAATTGAAGGAGTATGGTGGGCAATTCTATCCAGTGGCATTTATGATAAACACTCCTATGTGTGTGGAAGAATATAAAGCATTCACAAGCAAATACAATATAGATTGCATCCCATCGAAGATATTTCAGAGACCGTGGGTAGCAGAAGGATTGGAACCCAATTTTGAAGATGGTGCGGAGGGTGGGTATGTGATTATGTATAAAGACGGTGAAGAGTACCTTTATGAAAATGTTTCACCGGATAGAATAGATGGCATAACAAGAACAGAACTGCTTGTGACAGAAGTAGGCAAGAAAAAAACATGGGTATGTTTGTGTTACGATTCCAATATATCAATAACCTCTAACGGAGAAATAAAACCATGTGTTCTACACGAAGAAAAAACAGACTTTTTTGATGTGAAGAAAAGAGAAGAAGCAATGAAAAAGAAATGCGTGATTTGTCGAATAGGGAATTGTTGTGATGTGAGAGTGCCACGGTATGATATAAGCGAGTATAGGAAGATTTCAAACATGAAATGGAAGGATATAAAAGAGAATGTCAAAAGACGTATTGATGATTCATGAAGTAACCGAAGAAATATTATCACTACCATTGGAAAATTACATACTTACATTTGATGATGGTCTCTACAGCCAATTCTACTATTGGGATGAAATAAGAAGGCTAAACACTGAAAAGATATTTTTTATATCTACTGGATTTTTACGACCATATAGAAATGATAAAAATGAAAATCTAACCGCTGTTGAAGCAAGGAAGATGGGAGAAGATGGTGATCTAAGCGGGTATATATCAGTGGAAGAAGCAAACTGGATGCTTGATCGTTTTGCAAAAATGGGTGGACATGGACACAAACACATAGATGTCAGAAACACAAAGCACTATCGGAACCTTCCAAAAACCAGTAAAGCACTGAAGATCGAAAAATTCATGATAGACACAGAAAGAATGCTTTTCAGGTTTTACCATTGGTTCAATAACCATCCCAGAATATATTGCTTTCCGTTCAATCATGAAGAGGATTGGATGCGTGGTATTTTGAGAAAATATGGGTTCAAAGAATTTTACGGATCAGAGAGAATACCAGTAGAAGAGCTTTTATGGTAACACTATACTACATACATAAGGGTGTTGTATCAGGAACATTTACTTCCATAATCGATCTATACCTATTTCTGAAAGATAAGTTTGAAACGAAGTTTGTTGTACACACTGACGATTTCTATCATACCTACAGGGTCATGAAAAACAACTTTCCGAAAATCAAACTGGATAATGTAAAGATGGGAAAGGAAGTGGTTGAATCAGATGTTGTCATAACTTCAACCGATACACTTACAAAATCAAGCGATAAGATCGAATGCAACAGAGCGATATTCCTTGACGCTACGGGATTAGCAATATCAAAATACACCGGAACGGAGAAGGATTATTTCAAAAACGTTCCTGATAATTCAATACTATTGGGTAACAAGTCTAATGAATGGGCGGGGAAATACTTCTTAGATTTCACAGAATACTATCATCGGTTCAGTAAGCAGAGATTGGACTTTATCGAAAGCAAGATGGGAGAAGATGATGATGTTCTTACTGTTGAAGATATAAGGCGCACAAAGAGAACGAAGGATGGGTTCGACAAGTTGCCACATAGATTCAGAGAATTAGTTTATAACAGATGGTTTGCTATCGCTCCTGATGTATACGTAGAAAATATTGGTAAGCTTATTTTTGAATTTAGATACATAGGAAAGATGGTTAGATACTCCGCAAAGAATAAGACCTTTGATGATGGTCTCACATTTTACCTACAAAAATTTGGCATCGATGACAATTTCGATCAAGATATATATATACCAAGAGAAATAATAGAAGAGAAGATGGTATACAACGACAACGACAGGATATTGGAGATATTATGAAAAAGATAACATTGTTTCTGACGGAGAGATGCAATAGAAATTGTAGCTATTGTGACATCAGCAAATTAGGTAAGCGTAGAACGGCACGGGTTGATACAATCAAGAAGTATTGTGGGTTGATCAAAGAGACAGACATTGAAAAGATCATTCTGACAGGTGGTGAGACAGGAATGTTGCAGCTAAAAACATTTACCACTATGTTGAACGAACTGAAGGGAAGAGAAATACAGGTGAACACAAATGGTCTGTTCATGAAGAAATACCCACAATTGTTATCAGAAGTAAAAATCCAATATCATCCTGTCAGCGAAATAACAGAAGACATAGAACAACTCTATGAAAATGTTATATACCATATACCAGTGCATAGGAAAAATCATCTACAATTGGGAGAGTTCCTTGAAAAATATAGAGACATAAATTTTCATCTGGTTCCCTATGATCATAAAAGCGAATTGGATGAAGACTACCTGTTGAGACCCGAAGACCTTGAGTATATAGTCGATGTTGCAAGGAGAAGGGGAAACGTGTCTTCCCTGAATATACTTGAACGAGCGGTGAAGATGGAACAACTGATGGACTTATATAGAACCCTGTGTTTTGTTGCTGATTGGGATATTTCCCTTGATCTGGTAAACATGACTATAGACAAATGCGTGTGTAGTCATGAGAGAGCAGCAAAAGTCAAGCTGACAGAGAAGAGCTTCAAAACGCTCATAGGGGGTAGCTTGAAGTTTGAAAAAACCGATTTGTGTAGTACCTGCTACCATTGTGTGAAAGGATTCAATGATATAGTAAATGAGAACGTTAGCCGCATATAGAATAGTCATGTTCCTTACAGAGAAGTGTAACATGAATTGCTTCTACTGTGACATAGGACAGATAGAGGATCAGAAGGATACTGACAAAGAACTATTGGAGAAGTATTTTCCGCTTCTGAACGGGAGAGACGATTTTGCTAAGAACATCACTATAACAGGTGGTGAGCCGGGGTTAGTTGACTCTGATATCCTTCATTTCATATTCACCGAAGTAAAACCATGCCACGATGTCAGAGTCAACACCAACGGAACATTCATAGGCAATGGATATTTTGATAAGTACTATGACAAAATAAAGTGGGTTGGATATCACCCAACGGTGGATATAGAGAATTTAGAGTATATAATACATAAGTTAGAACCAGATGACAAGATAGACATCTTTCAACCAGTGCATAAAAAGAATCTTGGGAAAATAGCGGAAGTAGTAAAAACAAATCCAGATTTCAAATTTACCATAATGCCTGTTCATGAGAAGACATATTTTGATGAAGCATATAGATTTCAGAAAGATGACTATCTGGCATTATACAAAGAAATTTGTGATATACCCAATGTTGAGCCGGGGTCAAAAAACTTAGCATTCAGAATGTGGATGTTAGATGAAGAAAATCTGAAGATACAACGTAAGCACTGCGGGAATGCCCAGATACATCCAACATTTGATTTTGCTGCCAAGCAGATAATGAGATGTCCTATAAGCAGGAAATATACAGACAAAATAGACCTGTGTGAAGAAAATTTCAAAAGAGCCATGAAATTTGATGCTTTTCAAAATTCTGAGAATGACAAGGCTTGTTTGTCATGCAACGAGTTCTTCAAATATTTTGATTACTACTTGCACAACTCATTGGTGAGGGAGACAAATGGAACAGTACATGGGGATGAATAGACCGGACATACCCATAAGAATAATAGAGACGTTTCCCAAGACAGGGAGAACATGGTTGAAATTTCTATTGGGTAAATACTTCTCCGTTATGTTCGATCAGGAAAAGTTCTATATGTACAGGTCGTGGGATTTTTGGCAATTGCTCTATGACAAGGGATATATACGCCATATACCATGTGTTATACATTCTACTCTGGGTTGGTGGGTTCCATGTAACATGATACAATTTGATCGTAGTTTCTTCAAAGGCAGAGAAGTAATGTTCCTGATAAGAGACCCAAGAGATGTTGTGGTAAGTGCGTACTACTACAGAAATTTTGGGTTTGAAAATGTGTATACACCACCATCAAAATCTGCTGCATACTACAATGTAAAAAAGGCTCTACGTGAAGGCAAAAATTTGAACCTGATGACAACACCGTTTGACGGAACGATAGATGAATTTGTTCGCTATGACCTTGGTTCTCTGATGTCCTGCGTGAAGGCATACAACCTGTGGGTAGAAAACTCTAACATATTTTCTAGCGTTGATTGGATACGATATGAAGACATGGTATACGATATAAAACGTGAATTGATTAGAGTTATAGGATTCATGGGTGTAGAAATAGATGAAGACATGGTGGCTGAAACACTGAACTTCTGCAAGTTCAAAAAAATGCAACTATACTGCAAAATGAGTTGGGGAAACAATTGGGGATTATCCGGTGATGGAAAGAATAAAGACACATACAAGGTTAGAGAAGGTGGGCCGGGGAGATGGAAAAAGGAACTTGGTGAAGAAGCCGTAGAGTACATGAACAAATACATAATGGAAAATCTAAACGATTTCTACACATGGTACAAATATGGAGATAACACTATACACAACAGATAAATGCAACTGGCAATGTAGCTACTGTGACCACAGGTTTGCTCCCAAAGGAGAAGACTATGGGTTGATGAATATATATGTGCCTTTCATAGTAGAGTGTTGTAAAGAGAGAGATGATATAAAAAGATTCTGTATAACAGGTGGTGAGCCGGGGCTTCTACCCATTACATATATAGACACCCTATGGAAATATCTTGGGGGCTTTGAAATAGTAGTATCAACGAATGGAAAATGGTTTGAGAGGGGGCTACATGAGAAGTATAACGCTATCCGTTATAACTACCATTTTGCCAAAGAAATAACGCCCGATACCAGAATGTCTTGGTACTACAAAAATGAAAACCTCAACATTGTATATAGGATTGTTGTACATAGAAAGAATATTGATGCAACCATGTCCTTCATGAAAAAGTATGCCGATATGGTATTTGAGCCTAGGTTGATGGTAGTAAAGGATAGCGAACTGGAAGACTACCATCTGAGAACAGATGAAATATTGAAATTGCGGGAAGTAGAAAATATATCGGAACAGACAAGGAAAG
>Ga0209536_100004159_pt1 | contig 22905 bp, 23 predicted proteins | sample DeeMarSeWOR28_12_FD_187461 | JGI IMG/M metagenome (GOLD analysis project Ga0209536, IMG submission 187461) | Marine sediment microbial communities from White Oak River estuary, North Carolina - WOR-2-8_12 (SPAdes) (version 2) | ecosystem: Environmental > Aquatic > Marine > Intertidal zone >... | reverse complement strand
GGGGGGCCTCCCAGAGGGGCTTACGCTATAAGAAGGATGTTACCTAAGAACGGAAGAAATAATTGTCGTCAGAGGGATTTTATAGTTGACGTTGGACACGAAGAACGAATCACCATCCAACAATGAGCCAGAGCCGCTGAAAAATGGGCCGGATGAGGCCATTCGAAACGAAATAGAGTTTGAAGAATCGGAGGAGATGGACCTTACCGAAGAAGAATTGGAAGAAATGGAACTTATGGCAGAAATAGGCGAGTTCCTCGATGAGATTACAGGTGAGCGATATGAGGACCTTAAGCAGTCTGAGTGCAAGCAGTGTATCGAGGCAAGGCTGGCTGTGAGGAATTGAAAAATGTATTTAACGGCATGGGGCTGGCACTATGCCTTTGACTCCGCACCGATAGCCCCGGCCACTTTTTATGAGCAGAGACAATGGTAAATGAAGAAATAACATTCTCTTGGGATGGATACGACATCGGTGAGGAACGCGACTACCGCTATAAAGATTTACAGCCGCTTGAATGGTTACAGGTTTTCGCAGATTCGCTTCATGAAGAGGCGAACGGATGGGAAAAGGATTGCGATCCTAATTTTTTTAAGTACCATTTTGAGGATTGCAAAGAAGAATGCCCCGATATAAGTAAGAGAGAAATGTTTTCAGAGGCAGTCAGTTTTGTTACTGAAGGCTTTCTTCATATTTTTTGGTTTCACGATCTCAAGGAGTTTAAAAGTGAAATAGAAGCTCTTCGCGAAAATATACTCAAAGCGTTTGAGAACAGTGTAATCTTCCCAGATATTCTCCGCGCCATCGGTATTATTGAATTTGTCGCATGTTTAGTAGAAGAGTGCCTGGACAGTTTTTGGTTTGACACACATTACTTCATAGCAGATTCACCAGAGGAGGCTGAAAAACACTTCGCCGGAGCGGCCAAAAGGTGGAAGAGGGAAGCTGAGCTAACAGAGGGTGACTATGAAAAGGCTTTTGAAGGTATAACCGAGTTTTTCAGAACCATGGAAAAGAGACAATTTTCGCAAAGACTAAGAGAATCAGCATGGACAATTGAGGGTTATTGCAAGCTTAAAGCTGGTTCTGAAAAATATTCCCAAATGGAAACCGAAATTGAAAAACGGTATGATCAAGCATACAGAAGCTATATATATGCTGAAAAAAAACTTCTGGAAACGTTTGCTGACAAACAGAAAGTTACTGACAAGGAAGCTTATGATTATTTGAATGAATACGGAATCGAGGATACAGACGATTATGAATTACCGAATTTTGAAACTTGGCAGAGATATGTACGACGAGGTCGAAGAAAACATGGTACTCAAAAAAACACTTTTCGTGCAGGCAGAAAATACAACCGAAGTATAATAAAGTCAGACCAGATTCAATCAATTTCCGAAATATCATCTCAATACACTGAGGAAGATTGACAAACCGGATTTTTTAAAAATCCGCCCCACTATTTTCAATATCAATAACACACTTCTTTCTCCCTTATTCAAAATCCGCCCCATCCGCATTGTGTAATATATAGACAGTGACGTTTTATTAGTGAAGAACAATTACTTATAAGGAAATTTAGTCATGGACAAAGACACAAATCAAAACAATCAACTCTTAACCGCCAAAGCGCTTGCGAAACAATTGTCAATATCCACCCGTACACTCTGGCGATACCGGTCGGCGGGCCTGTTGCCGAGGCCGGTGAAAATCGGTGATGTTGGTGCTATCCGCTGGCTTCAGAGCGATATAGATAAGTGGATCGCGATGGATTGCCCACCACAGAAAGATTTCGAGGCTCTTGCAGATTAATGGATACCTCAACGGACTTAGACTACGTTCCAAGATACTTCTAAGTACGGCTCAGAGCCGCCAGGATTGGAGAACTTGCATTGAGGGGTATCTAAACGCCGTAAAAGAATTGTAAGGCAAAATCTAATGAATGAGGGCTGGATTATGTTACATAGAAAGTTACTTGATGATCCGATTATTCAGAAGCCAAAGTATTGTCATCTGTGGATTGTTCTACTGCTCAAAGCTCAGCATAAACGGTCAGATTTCATCTGGGATAATCAAAGACAAACGCTGCAACCCGGACAACTCATAACTGGCAGGAAACAGCTAAGCCAAGAGACGAAGATTCCGGAGTCAACAATCGAGCGAATTCTGAAATACCTCGAAAGTGAACAGCAGATTGAACAACAGACGACTCCAAAATTCCGCATTATTACCATCAAAAACTGGGAAAAATACCAGTCTCCTCAAATAAGTGGACAACAAACGGACAACAAACGGACAACGGATGGACAACAGATGGACACATACAATAATGTAAAGAATGTTAATAATGATAATAATAAATATAGTCAGAACTCTAACGAGTTCCAACTCTCCAAGTTACTCTTAGATATTATCCTCGAAAGAAAGCCTGATTTTAAGAAACCATCGCTGGCGAAGTGGTCTGTTCACATTGACCGCCTGCTCCGCATCGATGGTAGAGCCGCCGCGCGCGTCGAACAAGTCATTCGCTGGTGTCAGAAAGACCCGTTCTGGCAGAACAATATCCTGTCCACCGAGAAGCTCCGAAAGCATTTTGACCAATTGGAGCTTCACATGAATAAATCAATGAAAGGAAATACCAATGGAAGAAAAAATAGGAAATTTGACCAAACAAGTTCTATCGGAGAGACAATCAATGCCTGATATGTGCGATAACTGTCATAAGAGACCAAAACACCGGGAGTACCAGCAGGTAAAGAAGTGGTGCAAAGTCTGTATTACGAAATACGAGCGCAGTCAGTGGTCAGAGGAGAAATTAGAATCATCTATCGTTCGTCTTACTGATCCGCTCTATGCCGATGCTAAATTACAAGACCTGTCTGACAAACTCCAGGAAAAGATTCAGCAACTGCCGGAGGATAAGGGATTATTGCTGTGGGGAATAACAGGTGTAGGCAAGAGCTACGCTATGGCTGCTCTGATGAGGCATTTCTTCGTTGAGGGCTTTGACATTGTACAGGTCAGCTATGAAATGCTCTGCTTGCAGGTTCGGGATACTTTCAAGGCCGGTTCGACAAAGGGCGAAATAGACGTAATTAATCCGCTGTTGGCCACTGACAAGCTGTTTATTGAAGATGTGGGAACAACAGTGAGTATAGGCCAGCAGGAGAGCGATTTCAGCCTGAGAACGTTCCTGGTCATACTTGACAAGCGGTTGAGGAATTGCAAACCCACGTTTATCACCACCAACAAGAATGTTGAGGAATTGGGCAAATCATTTGACCCTCGTATAGCCAGCAGGCTACAGCAGGCGTGTGAAATTGTCCATTTGACCGGCGAGGGTCGCAGAACGAAAAAAAGTTAAGAAAAGTTAAGATTCTGGGGATTTTTATACTTGACAGCATATTAATAAAATGGTATATATACCGTATGACATATCCAAATGTATATTATATTTCATAGCAATGGGAAATAAGGGAACATATTTAGAACAGCAGCTTCGGGATGCTTTCAGGCAAAGTGGTTGGACTATATATAGACTGGCCAAAGATTCAGGTGTATCTCAGCCTGTAGTCTCACGATTTGTAAATGAGAAGCGGGGAATCACGCTGGCAACGGCATCAAAATTGGCTGAAGTTCTTGGGCTCGAACTGGTTCAGATAAAGAAGAAAAGTAAAAAGGCAAAAAGGAGGTAATTATTATGGCAGTTTTCAAACCAACTTATGCTTGTCCCATACCAGAGGGCGTAAGCATCCATAAACACAAAGGCAGGAAGTATATTAACTTGAAAGATCACAATGGACGAAAGGTCATAGCGTATCTGACAAAAGATGGCAAGCAGTATCTCAAACCACAACGCAACTATGCAGGACGGTATAAGGACTATCATGGCACGAGACGAACAATTACGTTGTGTCAGGACAAAGAAGCGTCGGAAGCTACATTGAATGAACTGGTCAAATATATCGGTCTGCTCCGAGCCGGACGAGCGATACCACCGCTCAGCGAAGTCAGCCCTATTATTAGAGGCCGTGTTCAAGAAGCGCTGCGAGATAGCGGTCAGGAAACAAAGGGCGACCAATTAAGCAGACGACCATTGAAAGCCCTCTGCAAAATGTACATTGAAGACTTGAAGGCATCAGGCAGAACAGCGAAACATCGCAAGGAAGCTGAACGGTGTTTGAATGTGGTCATATCCGAGTGTGGCTTTCAGTTCCTCAAGGATATCTGCCAGCCCCCAGTGAAGGATTTTATTAACGAAAAGAAGGCTTTAGGGCTTTCTGATAGAACGGTTAATGTCTATGTGGATAGGCTACGATACTTTTGCAACTGGGCAATGAGAAATAAACTTCTTGCCAGCAATCCGTTTGTGGATTTTGTACGTCTGGATGAGCAGACGAACCGTGTCAGAGAAGCCCGGAGCCTTACGCCGGATGAAGTTGATAAGCTGCTGCAAGCTGCACTCAAACGACCTTTGCAGAAAAGAAAAGATACCGGATACAAAAGGATAAAGACAAGTACCGTCAAGAAACTGATGCTCTTAGGTGAGGAACGCCAACTGGCTTATGCCCTAATGCTTTATACAGGATTTCGAGTAAACGAGACTCGTCAGTTGATCTGGGCAGATGTGAACCTCAAAAAGCAATTTGTCCAGGTAAGACCAACTACGACAAAGAACTCGAAACCGGCTACACTGCCACTGCATAGCTACGCGGTCGAACTGCTGAAGGAGTGGAAAGACAAACATCCGAACGCAAAGCAGAATGATAGAATCTTGAGAATCCCAGCTTCTAATTCATCTTTTCTTAAAGTCTTGAATCGGGATTTGGAATTTGCGGGAATTGAGAAAACAGACGATGTTGGCCGTGTGATACACCTGCATGCCCTGCGTCATAGTTTCGCTTCCCTGCTGGCACGTGAGGGCGTCCATCCACATGTATTACAGCGATTGGCCAGACACTCAAAAGTGGATACGACAATGCGTCTGTACACGCACATTCTTCATGGTGATGATGTATCTGCTATCGAGAATCTTAAACAGCCGAAGAAAGCAAGGAAGAACAACAAGAGCAATCGAGCAGTAGGATAATCTGGGTAATCCGACATGTACGCATACATGTACACATTTTTGGAAATGTTTGTGTTTTTTTGTCCTTTGTTGGCAATGACGGAATTAGACAAGGAAGTACAAGGAAATGGTAAGAACACTAAAAAACCTGCATTCTGGCATAAAAAAAGCCCTGTTTTCATCATTTGACAACAAGGCAAAATCAATGGGCGATACTGGACTTGAACCAGTGACCTCCTGCGTGTCGAGCAGGCGCTCTAGCCAACTGAGCTAATCGCCCCGATTCTTCGATCAGCGTTCTACGTCCAGCGTTCTTAGTAAGTCCACAGGACACTTTACCGCGTAGTCCATATGACTGCTACTCAGAACGCAGCACCCAGTACGCAAATTGAATTATGGCCGGGATGAATTGAAAAGGCAAGGGTTTTTATGGAAATTAGTTCAAATTTCTTCTTATCACGGCAGCGGCGGAAATCGTCTTCGTTATATCGTCGCTCGCGACCGTTAAGGAAATTTGAACGTTTTTCACTATTGTCCACCCATCTTCGACTACCCAATTCTTTGTGCAAGTCATCGCGGTAACATTATCGCAAAGCACATAATCAGGGTCTGTTAAATCATCATTTGTAATCAGGTAAAGCTTGCCGTCACCGCTGTTGTATCGATACGTTATGTTCTCACCAGCGGCGGTAATCATAGTGCATTCGTTGTTCGGTGCGTTCGGGTCGACGGCATTAGCTGTTCGAAGCTGGCTTGTAATGCGAAACAGTGCCTGCCGGGCGCTGTTTACTGCTTTGAAGACGTCCTCGTTTTGCTGGTAATTTGTGGCCGAAGCATTAATAGCAACTGCTACTGCAGCCAGCAACATGGCTGCTAAGGCAAGAGCAAGCAGCAATTCGGCAACGGTAAAACCGGCCTTGGAATTCTTGATTTTCGATTTATGAGTTTCGATTTTAGAGCCCTCCGACGTCAGCTAAAAAAATAATAAATAGTAAAATTTATTTAATATCGGGCCCGCAGCCAGCTCGCCGAGCTGATTTGCCTCGAGTTCAAATAAATCTGAACAGTTACTCGAACAAAATTGCTGCTGTGATTGGCGACAACCAGTTCGAAATCCGAGGCACTGACATTCTGGACGGTGATCTGTTGAGAATATGCAGAAAATTCATTCAGAACTGTTCGCTCGGCACTTATCGGCGGTGAAAAAGTCGCACCGTTAAAATCGTCCAGATCATCGTAGATAGCCAATGTTTCACCGGCCTCCGGACCGAATGTGGTAAATTCCGTTTCCGGATCGATTACCGGTAGCAACATGGTAAGCTCTCTTATTTGTGCAATGATAAATTCAGCGGTTGACAAATCAGTACCGGCACCATTTGCTTTCGTGAAAGCGGCATTAGCCGTCAACAGCGAAGCAATCGCAAAACCGACCAACAGCACTGCAAACAACACTTCTATAAGTGTAAAGCCGTTTTTGTATTTCGTATTTCGCATCTTGCTGGTCCTTAATTAATCGTAACACGCATCCCGACCTGGGGGACAGGGTAACGAATTTATTTACCCATCACAACACTGGACATCCTGAAGATCGGCAGAATAATACTCATAGCAATAAAGCCGACCAGAACACCCATAATCACAATCATGATTGGCTCGATCATCGATGTGACTGTTTTGATCGTCGTTTTGAGCTCTCTTGCGTAGAAATTGGCAATGTCTCTCAATACGTCGCTCATTGTTCCGGAATCTTCGCCGCTTCTGATCATTTGCACGACATTCTTCGGCATAAGATTATACTGGTCCAGACTGGAGGCGATTTTCTTGCCCTGCCTAACTTCCTCGAAGACGCCAAGCCACATTTTCTTGTAAAGAACGTTTCCTGAAATTTGGGCCGTTATCGAAATTGTATTCAGGATGGGCACACCGGCCTTTGTCAGCACACCCATCGTGTGCATGCTCCTTGTAATATAAAGATTTTGGCACAGCGATTTTATCAGAGGCATTGACAATTTGGTCTTGTCCCACCATCGCCGGCCGTCCTCGGTACCAACAAAATACCAAAAACCCCAGAAGCCGGCGCCAATCACCGGTATAATAACGAACCAGAAACCACGCAGAAATGCACTGGTTGCCATTAGAACTTTAGTGGGAGTAGGCAGCAGATGCTCCTTGCCGGCAAAGATTGCAGTGAACCTCGGCAGAACAAAACACAGCAGGAATATGGTTACTGTTACCGCCATGACAGCTATGATGACCGGATAGACCATCGCCCCCCTGACCTGTGAGCGAGTTTCGGCTTCAGAATCGAGATACTCGGCAAGTTTTTGGAGCATACTACTGAGCGAGCCACTAATCTCAGCCGCAGCCACCATGTTGATATAGAGGTCGCTGAATGTCTGAGGATGCTCGGCAAGCGCCTGCGAGAAGCTCTGTCCGGCTTCGATTCGGTTTTTTAAATCGAAAATGACCGCCTTGAATTTCGTGTTTTCAATTTGTTCGCCTATCGATTCGAGCGAATCCTGAAGGCTGATTCCGGCACGGATCATAACGGCAAGCTGATTCGTAAAATTCAGGATGTCCTTTCTGCTCGGCCCGAACTCCACCTTGAACTGGCTGACTTGCTGCCAGGCAGCTTTTTGTTTTTTCCTGTAGGAAGAAACTGATTTATCGGTTTGACGAGGCCTTTTAGGCTGCTCCCATGGAGCTTGGTCATTTTGCCGATTTTCTGCAACTGCAGTTGCACCTTGGTTTTTTTGTAACATTTCTTCAGGCATATTTATATGCTCCATTTTTCTGCATTGACTTCACTGGCCGTGTCCCATCTCTTTTTAGGGGCGAGTTTTGCATCTGCGAATACAGATGCTGATTATTCCTGTATAACGGCAGCCTCTTCCGGCTCCTCAATCTCTTGCGGTGGCTGAACAACTTCGAATCCATCTTCCGATATGAGCGTCTTTTCCATTTTCGCCGGATTGCTCGACCGCATTATTGCCTCATCCCTGTCTATGTAACCCTTGAAGTACATATCGGTAATACTGTTGTCGAGGTTCTGCATACCCAGTCTTCGTGAAGTCTCTATGATATTCGGAATCTCATAGATTCTGTTCTCACGAATGCAGTTTCTCACCGCGGAGGTACAAAGCAATATTTCCGTACAGGGAACCATTCCCGGCTCATCGATCCGCTTGAACAGCGTCTGTGAGAGCACCGCCTGCAGCGTATTGGCAAGCATTGTACGAATCTGATTTTGCTGGGCCGCCGGATAGATATCGATTATACGTTCAATAGTCTGTGATGCGTTAATTGTGTGCAGCGTACTGAAAACAAGGTGACCGGTCTCTGCGGCGGTGATTGTCGACCCGGTGGTTTCCAGGTCTCGCATTTCGCCGACCATTATGATGTCGGGGTCCTGACGCAGGGCGTGTTTTAGTCCCGATGCGAATTCAGTACAGTCCGAGCCGATTTCTCGCTGTTCGATCATACTGTTTTTGTTTTCTATCATATACTCGATAGGATCTTCAAGCGTAATTATGCGCTTACGATACTTGGTATTTATCACGTCCACCATTGCCGCCAGTGACGTACTTTTTCCGGAGCCGGTGTGTCCGGTTACAAGCACAAGACCTCTCGGCAAATCGGTCAGTTCTTTGACTATCGGCGGAAGATGCAAATCATCCAGGGCAGGTATCTGATTTGGAATAACTCTGAATGAAATCGCGATCGTATCCCGCTGGAAATGAGCATTAACTCGGAATCGGTGGCCGTCATCGAGATGTGTCGAAAAATCCAGGTCCATACATTCTTCAAACTTTTTGTACCTGTTGGGTCCAATCATAGAGAGGACCATTTCCTTGGCATCTTCGTTGCTTATCGCAGGGAAGTCCAGCTCCGTTAACTCGGTATTCCTTCGCAATATCGGAGGCATTCCAACGTTAATGTGCAAGTCGCTTGCTCCGTGTTCTATTACGTTTTCTAATATCGTTTTAATGTTTACCATTTCACCTTTCCTCAAAAAGTTTAGACTGTACTGTTAGGACAAAATATAGTCTTAATCAGACAAGTTAAGCATAATCTCCACGACCTCAGATTCGTTATCTGAAGGACCGTTATCGCGATCCTCATTCCATACGAGCTTAACAAAACTTTTACCGATCTGGTGAACCTTGAAATCTTTTATCAAGTCTCCCTCATAGAGAATTTTATCACCGATCATGCAGCATTTGCCCCGGTCCGACTGCATAATACTCAAAAGCGGCATTTCCTTTAACTGTTGTCTTATCCGCATTTGCTTTGCCATTTCAGTGTCGATTTCGGGAACTGTTATCTCGACGCGAGGTTCTTCGTTAGTTACCAGTTCGAGCTTAAAAGGATTTTTAGCCAACTCACCGACCTTGACCTGGAGCACATCGGAAAACTCATTGAATTTATTGACTACTCCATCCATGTTGTTGAGCATTTGCGACTTAATACCGGTAAGCCGGGAAATGGCCGCCTCAAGCTGTGTATCTTCAGTGTTGTCGGACGACGCCGTGGCCGTTTTGGGTGTGCTCTTTTTGATCATATAGCCGAGGCATATCAGGCCCGCGATAAATAAAATAGCAAGCAACGTCGTGCTCTTGCGTGCTCGTTTTCCATGAGATGCGACAGTAAGGTATTCCTGGTTCTGTGTTTTCTCGACGCCATTATCCGGCGTTGTTTCGCCGGCGGGATTGGATTGTTTTGCCGGCAAATCACCGTTACCCTGGTCACGTAAAAAAGACAACATAGCTATGCTCCATTAATTCTGTATCTGATTCAGGTTAATGTTTTTAACTGACGTTATTCTGGAAAAATATACTCACTATAAAGTCGGCCGCTATTTGACCATCATCGACCTTTTCCTTTTCTAATTTGAGTTCGCGAATCTTCATTATCCGCGGCAGATTCTCAAGCTCTAAAAGGAACGAATAAAACGAGCTGAAATTGCCCACCAGCTCCATTTTTAACGGTTGCTCGATATAGCCGCTATTGTTTTTGTTCGTGAGCGTTCGAATCGTTTTCGGTTCCAGACCTTCCTTTTGTGCAATTACTGTTACCTGTTCAAGCACTTCGTGAATCTGGCTTTTCGGAGGCAGCCTGCTTTCGAAAACCCCTAATGCTTCCTGCAGTTGTTCAAGCTGCTTTGAAAGGTCCTCTGCCGCTGCGGATGCCTGCTGGAATTTGGCTAATTGAGCAAATTTCACATCGACCCGGTTTTTGACCTCGGCCAGATGTTCGTTGGCCGGCTTAATCATATATTGATAACCAACCACAGCTACACCCAACAGCAAGACGAAGAAAACAGCTTTTCTAAAATTGCCTGTCATAATTATACCCTCACTTTAATGATAAACCGATTTGCTACCGGGATCTTAACCAGCAGCGGCATTAAAAATTCCATACTGTACTTTCAGCCTTGTTCTTGATTCCTTCAATGTCTTCCTTGGAGAGATGGACGTTCTTCCGAAGCATCGCACTTAATTTGAACTGCCTTAACGTGTTATCCTCGATTTTGAATTCTTTTGATTCCACAAGTGCTACATTATCCAGCAAACTTGAATTACTCAACTGCTCGATATAGCTTGCGACTTGAAGATCACTTGGAGCCAAACCCCCTATGTCTATATGAGTCTCCAACAATTTCTCAGGATTCTCAGAGGCTTTGTTCTTCGATCTTCCATTCTGCTGCGAACCGTTAGCATTCTGCCCCTGTGCTGATTGAAATTTGCTTGTTGTTGCTACGGTTCGATCCTGCTTCATCTGCTTCTGAATCATATCCACCTCTGAAAGAGATACGCCTTGAGGCAAATTATTCGTCAGCGACGCCAGCAAAATGCTTCTCGGCACAGGTTCAATCAACTCCATGGTCGTTATTGCTGTCTTCATCATTTCTCTTTTTCTGGCTTGGAGCTCCTCGAACTGATTAATGGCCTCTTTTACCTCGGTCATCCTGGAGTTTATCGCCTCTTCGCTGGTATAGCAGGCACGCTGACGTATCTTGATGGAGACAAATGAGACGCCTAACGCGATCATTAATACCAAAAATAGAGCAAGGTATATAAAGTTCGTTCTGCGGGATTCGTTGCTTTGGGCGTAATCATCAGGTACAAAATTTATATTAACCATTTTTAAGTTTACCTCCTTTTTTCATGTTGCCGGATTGTTTTAAGTCTCGGCATCCTTTTTTACGATAAGCTGAGTCCGAAGGTAATCGCCCAGTTTACAGGACAATCCCTTCTTTCGAATTGTTCGTCCATACACTCTTTGTCATGTTCGATGTCCCTGCTCAACCGACAGGACTTGGCTATTTCCACCGCTGCCAGACAATCACCTATCTGGGCCGGCATTTCCAGTTGTCTTGCTATCGTTGAACAAGTGCCTTTATCTACAGACTGACCTGAAAGAAAAATAACACGCTCTATCGGAGCGTTCCGGTACATCATGTTAAACTGGCGTTTGCATCCGGTTATTTCCATCACAAGTCTCGATACTGTTTTCTCGTCAACAAGCTGATTGAAGCTAATTGGTACCGAATGAGCAAAGAGCAGATCGCTATGGCGGCAAACAACGACGTTCGTACAGTTTTCTTCGATGCAGATGAGCATTACGATTGCTTCAAGGTCTGATTTACGTCTGCCGAAGAATTTCACATAACAATTTGTCAGGGCTAAAGGCCAAACACCGATGGATTTGAGTGACAGACCGGCTTTTTCGTATATGGCCAGATGTCTGTCGATAATATCCCTATCGGATGCCATTACCAGAACGTTATCCTGCTCTGTCTCGATGTATTTCATCAATGTATTTTCTTGGAGAGGCTCGAATGGAAGTTTCTGCTTTATTTTCGAGAAGATAGCTTCGTGAGGCCTGTTGCCTTTCGTCTTCGGCTTTTTTATGTGATCGATAAATACGTCAGTTTCCGGTACTGCCGCTATGACTTCTTTACCCCGAAAATCTCCGTATGCCGTCAACAAGTGTATGTTCTCAACAGCCCATTTTTGCCAGTCACTGCTGCCCGGCTCAATGTCGTCAGGTGTTTGCTTTCTGTTGCCTGCTAATACACTAATGCCTTGTCCGTTGCTCCCCAGCTGAGCCAGCTTAATGCTGTCATGCCTGACATCAACGCCGATCGAGTATGTCTGGTTTTTCAAAAGTCCTAACATATTATATTGCACTCCCATAAGGGATGGCTTACGCCACTGTAATTAATGACTTGGCTCTATATTTCTCAACAACAACTGTTACTCCAACTAAAATATATGAAACAGAACCTAAACCAGCCAAACACCAGTTAAAATATTCGGCAATCATTTGGCAGGGGATTACATAAAATTGAATTCACTTCTGATAAAATCTGTGATCTGAGTTTATTGAGGTGGTTTAGAGACTTTGAGCAAAGCAAATCATTTTGAAGTTTTCCGATAATAAAAACTTCCTAAAAGCAATAATTTTTCCATTAAGAAGTAATTTTGATTAAAATGCCCGCTTAAGAAAACAGAACTTCTCTAATAAAAAGATATGAGCAACAGAAAGTTTATGAGACCTTTAAACTTCTGGCTTTCTCCTTACGAATACAATCACTCGGCTCTAAGGCGGCGTTTCATTAAATCGGCAATTGCTGTTTGTACCGGCTTGTTTTCGAACAGCACCTGATAGATTGCCTGTGTAATCGGCATCTCGACGCTATATCGTTCGGCAAGAGCAACTACTGACTCACAGGTGGCAATCCCCTCAACGACAGATTCAGTGGCGCCCTGGGCCTGTTTTATCGTCTGCCCCTTGCCTATTCTTTCGCCGAACGATCGATTTCTTCCCGTCGGGGAGATGCAGGTCGTAACTAAATCCCCCAGTCCGGTCAGACCCGAGAAAGTCTGCGGCCTGGCTCCCATCATAATTCCAAGGCGTTTTATTTCCGCAAGCCCCCTGGTCAGCAGAGCCGCCTTGGCATTGTCTCCGGTACCTGCGCCGTCTATAATTCCTGCTGCTATGGCAATTACATTTTTCATAGCGCCGGCTAATTCAACGCCGACAATATCCGTATTTGTATAAACACGAAACCAGCTGATCTTGTCGGAAAATGTATGCTGGATTTCTTTTGCCAGTGATTCATCTCGGGAAGCCGAGCAGGCCGTAGCCGGCAGTTTTCTGGCCAATTCATCCGCAATTGTTGGCCCGCTGAGCACGGCCAGCCGATCATTCTGATTGGATTGAAGAATCTCCGCCAGTATCTCGGTCGGACGCAGCAGCGTATCATTCTCAATACCCTTGGCAACCGAAACTATAGGAACACCTTCAGGAACATGCTCTTTGAGGCGATTCCAAATCTGTCTCATAAACTGGCACGGCACTGCAGAAACAATCAGGTCTGAACCAGACATTATCCTCTTATCATCATGCTCGAACTCAAGCTCTTTTGGTAGTTTGTAGCCGGGTAGAAATTTTTTATTCTCGCGCTCTTGCGCTATTTGTTCCAACTGCCGCCGATCATACCCCCAAATTCTCGCCGTTATACCTTTGGTCACAAGCAGAATACCCAAAACGGTGCCCATACCGCCATCGCCGATTATTGCTATATTCTTAAACATAGAAGCACATTAAACCAACCGGCACAGAAAATGTCAATCTTGATGTTTGTTATCAACGCGAAGCACTAATTGGGAATGTAGTAATAATATACAAGCGAAGAATAATTTGCCGGCGTGTCGTTATGATTGCCGTGTTCGGTTGAAATGGTTATCGATTTTTTGAAGTGTATCTTGCCCGGCCAGAAACGATAGGCGGTGGTCGAGCCGTTCACCTGACCGAAAACATCGATCAGGTCTTTTGTCTTCGGCTGACCGAACAACGGCAGGGAATAAGGATTCGTCAGCCAGAAAGTAGACCAGCCGCCCTGGTATTCATCTTCATGACCTGTGCCATGGAAACGGGGTTTTTCCTCGCCGTCGATGTAAATTCGCATATCGCCTTCCCACCAGCGTTTACGGTCGGGCTTGACCGGTTCTACCGTCATAACCTGGCCGATGACAGCTCCGGCTCCCTTATAATCAAACAGGACATAGTCTTTCAGCTCAGTAATCGGCCATGCCTTGTTATACTTCGCGCCAAAGTATCCGATAGCTGCATTTTTCTGTTCTGCTGGAAATTGATTGGTGGAGCCTACCTCGCAACAGAATTCCCCGCCTGCTTCATAACTTCTGTTTTGAATAGCTATACGAATACCGGTTTTGAAGGGCATCGGCAAATAACAGTAGTATGTCCCGGAACTTGACATGCCCACAAACAGACTTCTGACATCCGCTTCACCAAGACCGGATCCGAAGAATGGTCCGATAGGTACATCAATGCTTGGCTGGCCCTGATTGTCGTAGAAAATCCTCAGATAGAAATGGTTCAAGGCATAAGCATCCGGCCTGTAGAGAGGATTGATTTTTATATATTGAATAGTCCCACTGTGATTCAGCGACAAAAGCTCTGTTTCCGGCATGGTTCCACGGGCAGCAGCGGCAAGCGGCACTACTTTACGAGCCACCTGGATATCCCCAGTTGATCGTTTTGGATCGCTGCCGCAACTTTGGAACAGATCGATTAGTTTTGAGTTGTCCTGTTTACCCGTCCACGTTGTGAGTTTAACGTCCTTGTAGAGCTGATAATAAGCATTGTAGAAGCCGGCCGTTTTTTCAGTCGTGATTTTCAAATGCCCGGCAAAAGGTATAGGCATCGAGCAGCTAAAGCCTCCGCTGGATATAAAAGAATGCGTTACCAGCGGGTAAACAAAAGGCCGGTGCAGGCCGCCGAAGAATTCTCTGGCCTCGTACTCGATCCGCGGCGTCTTTTCATTGTCGAAATAAAATCTAATCTTGCCCCAGTGTAAATTTCGCCCGCTACCGGTAAACCAGAAATTATAAACACAGCCGGGACCATCTTCTTCAAAAATAACGTGCTCGCCTTTATCATCAACATATAGCTGGGAGTACGTCCCCCGAAAACCGTCGTCATTGCCGCCTGACCGGTCGTAACTTGAGAGATAATACGACTCAACATTTGGGAAAACATACGGCAGCGACGATAGATTATCATAGAATTCCAGACCAACCGGCTGGGCCTGCATATTGCCGGCAAAAATCGCCAGAAAAGCGGTTAAAGCAATAATCTTATTATTCATATTCCACCTGATATTAATAATCTCAACGTACCCGGCTATGAAGCGCACTTAATCAACATTCAAGATACCAGATGAGTTCTGAAATGCAAATATTCTGATCTACTTCATAGAAACATATTCTTGGCGCATCTATCCCATCGACATATAATTCCACAATTAAGGCTCTCCGGCCTTATTGCAAGGCGGGGGTAATTGCCGGAAATTCAATTTAAGAAAGGAGTTATTACTATGAGGACAATTTTACTATCTGTTTCTATTTGCCTAATCGTTTCGTTTGCAGGTTGCGCGACCCAGCAAGGAGGCGAGAAGAGACAGTACGTCAAGACTGACACCGGTATATGGTTGATTCATGATATGAACAGGCCTGTGCCACTAAAGGTAACGCCTGGAAAGGTACCGAGTGATGCGATCGTTTTATTCGATGGGTCTGATTTGTCTGAGTGGACTGATACCAAGGGTAATAAAACTAAATGGGTTTTGGGCGACGGCTATATGGAATGTGTTAAGGATGCCGGTTATATCCAAACCAAACGACAGTTCGGTTCATGCCAGTTACATGTGGAATTCGCAACACCCGCAACCGTCAAGGGTACCGGTCAGGGAAGAGGCAATAGCGGCGTGTTCCTGATGGGAGAATATGAGGTACAGGTCCTCGATTCCTATAATAACCATACATATCCGGATGGCCAGTGTGCCGCGTTATACGGCAGGGCTGTTCCTCTGGTCAATGCAAGCGCCAAGCCCGGCGAGTGGCAATCGTATGATATTATTTTCCACAGGCCAATCTTCAAAGGCAAAAAGGTCATCAGAAAACCGACATTCACCGTACTTCATAACGGAGTACTCGTCCATGACCATGTCGTGCTGCAGGGAGGTACCGGCTGGGAAGGTCCACATGCTATTTCCAACTTCAAGCCGCACGGTGACAAAGGGCCAATATCACTGCAAGACCACGGCAATCCGGTGAGATACCGGAATATCTGGATTCGAGAACTTTCCGATTAAGAAATAGAAGAAATCAACGTAATACAAACCGGGACCTTCTTGTTATCAGAAGGCCCCGGTTTTATTTCGTATCCGATAAGATCGTGCTGAACACCAATTCTCTATCATCGCTTGCCGGGTAAAATGCTCTGTTAACACCTTGTCAAGCTTGCCCGGAAATGTCGCCTCGATTTGCTCAAGATTCTTTAGACCAAAAATCCAAGCGATAGCAATCGGCTCGGCTCTGTAATCAGTATGGCCTTCGTAAAATCCATACCTCATAATGTAATAGGGTGCCATTTCACTAATATGAATATAGGAGAGCTTTTTTATGAGTGATGCTGATTGGTCTTTTGTTAGATCAGGATATTTCTCGCTCAGAAATATCTGCTCGTCACGACTGGGCTCTCTCCATATCTCGATTTGAAACTTCCCAAGAATTTCATCTTCGAAAATGGACTCCTGCCAGCCCTTTGTTCCCTCGGCTTTAACAAATACCTTTTGCTGATTATATAAAATGTATTCGAAGTGTTGCCAGAACCTGCCCAATTTTCCAAGTTCATTATCTCTGAGTATCATGTTCCAGATATGGAACAGCGGCTTAGCCATTTGCCGGTGCTTCAAACCAAGTCTTTCGACCAGGTGGTTATCACCTTTTATGACGGAAATGATATCTTCATCGTCACTCATAAATCCAGCGCCTGACGACCTTCCCGGCCTGCCAAGCTCGGTGATTTCCACCACAGACCGGCCTGTTATTATTTTTGTCAGGCTTAATTCTGCCTCAGAGTGAAGACCGGTTTGGGCTAATGTGGGAAAATCGACGCTATCCACTTCAAGCTGCCGGCCTTTGCCCCACTGATTCTGCTTGTAATTCAGGGGATTTCCATTCTCAACCGTCACCGGAACAATCGCATATTTTCCATCTTTTGTAAAAGCCGTAACGACTCCTATTCCATCTAATGTTCTGTACGGCGAAGGAATATCCGGTTTGGCGTCGAACGTTGCCGGGTAGCAGGGATACTCATTCTGACCGCAATAAACCTTCTTAGGGAGTATTTTCTCTGAAGTTTCGGCATTGCTCGGCTCTTCTTTAACAACTCTGTTTGATTTAATCTGTCCCATTATCCAGGCCGCCTGCTCTCGAACATGATCAGTCTTGTTCTTTAGAGCATCTGTAAGCGGTTCGACAACCTTCTCATAATTTATCTTTGTCAATCCAATAGCCGCTTCATCGCTGACCATCCAATTGTCATCTGCTAACGCTTCAATTAACGATTCAGTCGCTTGTTGTGATTTAGTTCTTCCCAGCACCCAGGCTGCTTGCCAGCGGGCGCTGCTGTTTTCGTCTTTTAATGCCGTGATAAGCTGCTCTACGGCTGCCTCGCCGATTTGCAGCAAAGCTTCGCGGGCATTAAGCCGGACGAGCCAGCTTTCGTCTTTAAGGGCATCTATAAGACTTTCAACAGCATTCTCAGCTTTGATCTGGCCAAGCGACTTTGCGGACGCGGCGCGCACATATTGATCTTTGTCTTTGAGTGCCCTTATGAGAGTAGCAACTCCTTTCTTGTCGCCCAGCATACCAAGAGCCTGGACGCATTTCCATCTGACAAACTGGCTCTCATCTTTTGATACCCGTGAAAATACCTCGGCTGCTTCTTTCGGTTTAAGCTCCGCCACAGCCATAGCGGCCGAGCCGCGAAAATACGGATTCAATTCGTCATCCTCAAGTGACTTAACCACTGCTTCAACCGCTTGCGGTGAGCCTATCTTCGCCAAAGCGTTTGCTGCTCTTGTATGAATGTTCCAAGTTTCGATACTCCTGTCTTGCAGCGTACGAATAAGAGGTTCGACAGCAGGTTCTCCGATTTGTACAAGAGCATCGACCGTGTTCTGCCAGTCTCTCTGTCCGAGCTTACTTATTAGTTCATCGACCTTGTCTCTTTCTCCGGCGTACACCGCAAATGCAAGGAAAACCAACGATCCGAAAAGCAAACGTTTCACTACTGTCATTACCAATACTCCCGTCAATTCAATTATCTTCTTACAAACAAAATCTCCTTGTCATAATACCAAACAGGACGCACCTAAACCACGAACGGTTGACAGAAAAATTTACTTGGTTGAATTTCTTATATTATTATCACTTCAGAGAGGCAGAACACATGCCTTGATGATGTGTGTCGGATCGTATATATTTTGCATGGATTTATCAACATGGGATTGTTCTATAGAGTTAATGTTATGCTGTCTTTATGGCTTGAGTACTGTTATATTTAATGGGTATTATAGAAATATGAGGCTTAGCCGATCAATGGAGTTCTTGTATGAACTTACGAAAGCGTGTCCGCGAAATAGTAGATGTTGCCAAGCCGGATGACAGCTTGAGCAAAGCATTCGATATATTTATTGTCACACTAATCGTCCTGAACGTTGTCGCCTTGATTTTGGAATCGGTCAAGAATATTCAGGCTCTCGCTCCCAGGCTGTTCAGTGTCTTTGAGTTTGTCTCGGTCATAATATTCTCGCTGGAATACTTTGGTCGTGTCTGGTCTATCGTTGTAATACCGAAATACCATAAGCCAGTAAGTGGACGTCTGAGATTTATGCTGACGCCGCTGGCTTTAGTGGATTTGCTCGCCATTCTTCCGTTTTATCTGCCTTTTACCGGCGTTGATTTGCGTTTCCTCAGAGTAATGCGAATGATGCGTATTTTCCGTGTTGCCAAACTTGGTCGATATTCTCAGTCTCTGCAAATGTTGCAGCGAGTTATGACTGTAAAAAAGGAACAACTTATATGCTCGCTGTTTATTCTTTTATTACTCGTGATTGTTGCAGCCTCCATGCTGTACTATGCGGAAAACGGCGTTCAGCCGGAAGTTTTTTCGAGCATTCCGGCTTCCATGTGGTGGGCGATTGCCACACTTACGACTGTGGGATATGGTGACGTATATCCGGTCACCGGATTGGGAAAACTGATGGCTTCTGTAATCGCGGTTCTCGGGATAGGAATGTTTGCCCTGCCCACAGGCATTCTCGGAGCTGGTTTTGTTGAAGAAATGAGCCAGCGACAAAAATCTTCACAATGCCCCCACTGCGGCAAGGAAATATCAGTTACGCGCATTTCTTAATCAGGTCACATTTACTGGAATTTTGAACATCACCTTGATTGTTACACTCACATGAGCGTTAAATCCACCAACTAAAACGTATCGTTCTATATTTAAGCTAAAACGAATTTATAATCTTAACGATCTTGTATAACGCAATGAAAGTAGACCAATAGCAACCAGCAGCAGGCTTGTGGGTGCCGGAGTTCGCAAAGGTTCAATATTGTCGGCATCATTTTTGAAAACGGTATCGTCAGCCGGTTCGGAAGTGGGCTGCATATCGTTTTCCCATTCAAAAACCTGGGAATTTATTTGTAGCGTTAGGAGCTCATCCGACATGACGTAGAAAGTTTCGTTTGTATGGATATTACGAAAAAGATCCTGTCCGTGGATTTCATCCGGATTCCAATGCAACTGCACAGAATCATTTTTCCGGAGGATCTTAAACTTATTGAATTCGTCCGGATCTGACATTGAGGCTGTGAAATTATCCCCCCAGTGATGAACCGAATTGTATTGGACGCTTTCGAGGGAATCGAAACCACTCCAAGATGTATCAGCCACAGATAAGTGCGATACAACGACTAAAACAATAGTCATAAATGATAGCAACACTGGGGACAGCAATCTGGGCTGCTTCATGTTTTGCCTCCTCTGCAATATCAACAGACACTCCTTTACCAGATAATTTTACGACATACTGGAGATGGTTCGTAAGCCATTGATGCTTTGTTAAGCCTGGCCCACCAATCCCATCAACGTCCTATAATAAAGCATTGCGATAAAGATATGTCCAGAGGAAAAAATAATATTTCAATTTATTTTGAAGTTATTTTTTACCGCGAAGAACAAAATATTGCCTAATCAAAAATAACAGTTGAATATTATCTAACTCAGAGCCCGATGGATTTGAGCTTCGATTAACTTGATGATGTAACGAAAATCGGATTGGATAGTATCAGCTTGGTTTTAGCTATTCTGTTTATTAAGTATCGTCATTCCGGAGTGTTTCCATGGTCTTCCAAAACAAAACGTCGGCAGTTCGTGTTAAACATGATTTCCTAAAGGCCAAGTCTTGCAGAAAGCCCACAGATAAAATCTTGTGAGAAAAACATGATCGATCGAATGAAAAAGATAAAAGTTGAAGAAAGAAATAGTCAAGCTTAAACTGGTTACCATATAGAGAATAGAGTTGGATTTGCATTGATAATGCCTTGATCTGAAAAATCGGGCAGGTTTGAGGGAACAAAATGAAAAAGCTGATATGTCCGAAATGCAAGAAAGTTCATGTTCATTTAATCGATGATAAATGTCCCGGCTGCGGAGGAACCGATTACAAGGATTTCAAGAATAGCGACGAATACCTTCGTAAAGAAGTAGAAGTCGTGGTTGAAGCAAGACAAAAACATGGCCTGGATGGCCTTGTGAGCGGTCTTAACAATATCGTTATCAATACCGAACCGGACAGGCAAAAAGCTGCTGTCGAAGAGCTTATAAGATACACCGGCTTAAATGTTGTTGAAACGTTCGAGGATTCCGACTTTCGCACGGTTGTCCTTAAGACTCAAGGCTCCGCCGATTTTCTGATTAGGTCCCGCAAGAAAAAAAATCCCTTTTTATCATTGAACCGGTTTCCCAAATCCGGGCACGTTCCGAACACCCGGCTGGAAGCGTTTATATTTGAGACAATGGATATCGAATGGTATGTCTCGATCCAAAAGCAAAGAGGCATCGAGTTTCTCACGAATGATATTATCGCTACGGACAACTTCTCTTTCATACAAACTGTGCCATCCGTCTATACGGGTAATTCCATCGGCATTATTCAATGGCGCCGAAACAAAGGCAAATATGCTTCTTCAGGCTCCTCGCCGCTGGATTGGCAATTCCAGAAACCGGATGATTCAGCAGTAAAAAATATCAAGGAGCTGGACCATGTGGCAACGAGAGTCAGGGCCGAAGACAGAGATGCAGCAGTAATTGAGTTCATGAATCTGACCAACTACAATTTCGACTTTGCAATCTACGTCAAAGTGTTCAACTCAATTACGAATGTAGCGAGGTTTTCGTCTAAAGACTTTGCCATGGTGTTCACATCCGGCATATCTCCGTACATCGACGATGAGAAATCGGGTCCCACCGAGAAGTTTGTACATAATTATGGCCCGAGAGTGCATCACATGGCTTTCAAAACAGAAGAGATCGAAGAAACTGTTTCCGCCCTGAACAGCAGCGGTATGAGTTTCCTGATTGATCTGGTCGGCTCCCCTGGGGAAGGACTGAAGCAGATATTTTCCAAACCATCCGAAAATACGCTGCTGGTGAACGAATACATACATCGTTATGGAGATTTTGATGGTTTCTTCACTAAAAGCAACGTAACCCTGCTGACAGGTGCGACAGCGAAACAGTAAAATACTCACTTATGTATTGCGAATCTCTTACGTAGAATCCCGGTGGCGATCCAAATAGAATCAGGAACTTTGAGTAGAAGTGCAAGCAAAAAACCCCTACCCCCGCTACCACAAGAACAGTGATAGAGCGGGTAGGGATTTAGAAGAACTGCAAGTACGAAACTCACAGCTCTAATAAAACTCTAATTCTGCTATTAATTCCTACAATGTTCTGCGTCTGCGCAGCCAGCTTACGAAGCCAACACCAATGCTGCCCAATAGAATTGCACCTGGGGCAGGTATTACACTTCCATAAGCCTGGACTTCCGATACGGCGAAAAGCAAATCACCACTATCGTTCATACTTCCCTGGATCATCAGAGCGTTGGTTACGATGGGCGAAGCGAGCATATATCTTTGCGTATCGTCAGCGGGATTCGGTCGAGTTTGCATACCCCAGTTCGATGGGTCAGGCACAATATCGTAATTTGGCACATACCATGCCAGATTCCAGGCACTGGTTCCCATGTCCCAATAGTACAATTCATAGGCATCGTTGTCATCTGCCTGCACAATAAGGCTTTCGATATTAAACGTGTTGCCGAGATCAATTGTTATCCAGCGAGCGGCACCGTCATTAGAATCCCACCAAACAGGTCCCTGGTCCCATTGTGTTCCCCGCGGGAAAAATATGCCATCCACAATTGTATTCGGATTGGCCACTAATCCTCCTCCCCATCCATTTGTGAAAAATGAACCGCCATTTAGTGTTACATTCGCATTCAGAGCCACATTAGTGATAGGACCAGCGAAACTTATACCTGCGCCGAAAGCAACAAACATAACTATCACTGATATTTTTTTGAGCATCAAATACATCTCCTTTCTCTTTTGATGGTCGCATTAAGAGCAACAACGAGTCACACTAACATACGACTTGAAGGATCTTGCATAATGGTCCTCTTGGTAATTGATAAGTAAGACTGCCAACTAAGCATGATTCGGTAAAAACCACAGCTTACTGGCTAAGAGAGATGCGCGTGATTAACAAACTACATACCCGGCTCAGAGAGCTTAGCAGTAGATTGCCAAACACTACTCCTCCATCTCCTGCATGTTTGACTTACTGTATCTTATTAACTTGTTCCTTACCTGATACGCTCAGG
>Ga0209536_100004158_pt1 | contig 22912 bp, 17 predicted proteins | sample DeeMarSeWOR28_12_FD_187461 | JGI IMG/M metagenome (GOLD analysis project Ga0209536, IMG submission 187461) | Marine sediment microbial communities from White Oak River estuary, North Carolina - WOR-2-8_12 (SPAdes) (version 2) | ecosystem: Environmental > Aquatic > Marine > Intertidal zone >... | reverse complement strand
TCCCACTGCAACAGATCATGGAAGTTGTCAATGAAGAGGATGCTTAGCAGACCGGAAATATTTTTTGGACCGGATGATAGAATTCAAACTTATCTTACTAATTCCCACAGAGTACCCGGAACGGCGAAGATCATTGAAAAAATTTTTAACCAAATAAGTACAGAAGATCTCTATTTTAATTAAGCTTTTTGTGATCTTCGTAGCTCTATATATTTCTTAGTGTAATAGACTTGCGCAGGAATGTGGTTCAGGTGACGCTGTTAAGAAACTAACGTTGCAAAAGCATCTTGACGGTATGCTGATAGGCAGGAGTTCTGAGCGTTAGGAAATATATTCCGCTCGCCACAGACTGTTGATGTTCATTTGTCCCGTCCCAGACGACGGTATGATATCCGGCTTCCTTGAAAATCCCCGACTGTAATTTCCTTACCATTTTTCCGAGAATATCGTAGATGACCAGATCGACCTTGCCAGGTGCCGGCAGTGTGTACTTAATGCTGGTTGCCGGATTGAACGGGTTGGGGTAGTTCTGGTGCAATGCATAGGAGACAGGCAGCACCTGATAATCTTGTGCAGCTTTTTCAATAAATTGGGCTTCTCCGATAAAGAGAATAAAGTCTTGCTGATTAGCGGTAATATCAATCGTACGCGGATCATCGTATCTGACCCCGGTCTCGTCAGTAACAATGGTGTACCGGTAGCCTGAAGGTAAACTTGATTCATCAAAGGAAATCACGGACGTACCGGCAAAATTACTGACCACAGAGAATTCGAAGCGGTAACCGGAAGCGGTGTCGGAAGATGCCCGGAAATCGGCCGTAAGCGGTGTTGCCGGATTATGAAAAAAGACTGAAACGAAATTTCCGGGAAACGGCGGTTCGGGCACATCAACACGATCGAAGCCATTCTCCGCATTTTGATGGAGACCGGCGATATTATATTTGTCATGATAAGGCCCGCGAACCGCACTGATGTTGAATTTCCATTCTGGTGCAGCAATATGTTTAATATCTGTTTTTGTAAGGGCAAGATTGGCTTCAGTTGGCGGGATCCGGAGAACAGTGGAATCCTGTGTATAGACCGCATAGCCCTCAAATGGCATTAGTAGAGAAACCGGTACTTCATCCCAGCCCTGATTACCATAAAATAAAAGGTTTGGGTGTACAACGGACAGATCAAGATCACCGACCGAAACGGGGAAAGCAAACGGATTTCCGATCACATTCCAGCCCTTCTTCAGGGAAATTGAAACGGTATCCAAATCCGGCGGGGATTTGACATTTTCTACTGCGAGTCTCTTGCTGTCACGGGTGATCAGCCAGATGGCTTTCCCACGGGGCAGTGTTTTATCCATATCCGAGAGTTCATGGTATTCTGTCTCGGGATCATATTCAAACATCCGGTACTCGGTATCGTTATACGTGCCCAGTGTGTCGCCAAAGAGATCTGTCAAGGTCCGACCATTAGATTCCACGGGCAGGGAAAGCATTTGATAAAAGTTGACCCGCGTTGATTCAGGATATTTCAGAGATAATATATGTACCGGGACATATTGTGGATGATCCGCTGCGTTCTCATCCGGCCAAAAGGAGTTACGGCCGCCGTGCCGGACATCGATATAATACTCGAGGCCCCGTTCTGTGATTAAATATCCGGGCAAATCAGTTCTCCAAAGGGATTCGCTGCCGGCTACACGGCTCATAGTAAGCGTATCGTATTCCGCACGGGCGCCGGGTCGGGCCAGCAGAATGCACCAGGTGATCGGGGCCTGATTGCCGGAAAGGTCAATTTGAACGGTATATTCTGAACCGGAAAGCAGTGAATCGGGAAATTCGGCAATGTCGATTTCCGCCGGAGAAGGATCGGTTTTACCGATACCGGAAACTGAGACAGAAATGGTATCGTTGATCGGATCATTGCTGATCAGACGTAGCATATCATTAACTGAACCCGCTTTTTGTGGTTCAAAGGTGATCGCCAGACTATCCATGCTAATTGAATCGATCACCAATCCCGAACCGATATCGGCCTGGAAAGGGGAAGCATCATTATCAAATTCGACGATATGAATTTTCAGCTCACGCACCCCCAGATTTTCAATGCGGATATATTGTGTTCTGTCTTGATCCACAAATGTAGAATCAAAAGCAAAACTTTCGGTTACACTGATAATTACCGGGGATTCGGCGATACCATGAATCTGGATTGTATCAGGGACAGGATAGCGGTCCGGATCATTGCTATAGATCAACAGGGTTGCTGCACGATCGGACTTTAATATGGAATCCGGGGTAAATGTAACCAGAATAGCTTCCGTAGCAGCAGAGTCTATGGAAATGGGAAAATTCAGCGCGCCTCCCGGGCCAGAAATTGAAAAATCACCGGTATCACTATCGGCCGCGAACATGATCGAATTGATATTTAATTTACCATTCCCGGAATTCGAAATATAAACGGTGTCGGTTTCAGAATCACGTATATACGTTTTTTCAAAAGACACAAGATCTTTCGAAATCGTCAGTTCCGGTTTTAATCCAATTCCGGATACCATAAAGCTGTCAAGGCCGGCAGAGCCGGGTATATTGGTGATGATATGAACCTGTGTGTTTTGATTTCCTTTGTGTGACGGAGAAAAAAGGATTGCCGATTTTAAGGTGTCGGTTTCCTCTTCAAGGGAATAGGGGTAAGCAAATTCTGAGAGTGAAAAGTCAGAAGAATCGCCCCCGGTAACATAGATCGAATCAATGATCAGGGTACCGGTGCCACTGTTCCACAGTTTAAATGTCTTACTGGCAACCTCCTGGATTACAACTCTACCGAAATCAAGTGGTTCCGCTCCGGCCAGCACCGGCAGGACACTTTTACCGGCAAGGTTTAAAGATACGGTATCATGGTCAATGTCATTTGTGGGGATCTTTAATTCCGCGGTATAATACCGATTTTCAGCTTTCGGCATAAATAAAATTTGGAATGTAACCGAATCCTGCGGCACGATGATTGAATCGGAAGGATAATTTTGGATCGTAAAGGATGTGTCCCCGGGACTCATATTCCCCAGGACATACTCAAAAATCTTCAGATCAGCACTACCGTAGTTCTTAATTATTACATCATGTAATTCCTCTCGTCCCACGATCACTTCATCAAATTTTACTGAATCGGCAGGTGTGATGTTGAACTCCGGTTTTACACCTCGTCCGGAAATCGGGATAAAAAGGCTGTCTCTGAACGGGTCGTTGCTTAAAATGATCAATTCAGCTGAAAAATCACCTGCGTCAAGGGGCTGAAAGCGGACGGTAATGGTATCGGGCTCAGATCCGGGTGAAAAAGATGTTTGTGCCGACGTGTCCACGATACTGAAATAGGTACTGCCGGATTCCAGTTGGCGTGAATAAATTTTTAATGTATCATTACCGGAGTTTGAAAAGATCAGATCCAGATCTGAAAAATTACCAACGGATATATTTGCGTAATCAAGCGTATCCTTTTCGGTCGTAATGACTCCTGCGGAGCCAACTCCGGCGAGCGATATGATAACAGGATTTTCATCCGGGTCATTATTAACGATCGAAAGCAGGCCCGAAATCGAACCCAACGTGTCAGGTTTGAATACTACCGATAGTTTTTCCGTTTGACCAAATGGTATTTTAAGTGGTATCGTATCTGCTGCAAAGTAGCTGTCTTTTGAAAAAATCAAATTGCTTATATATAGATCACCTGCGGCAAGATTGCTGATATTTATTTCCTTAATAGTGGAATCCCCAATATCAACAATGCCGAATTGAAGATCAGTAGGATTAACATCAATGTTCGGGATTTCTCCGGTTCCGGATAGAGGTATTATGACCGTATCATGATAACCATTTACTTCAAGATTTGCGCTATAACTCCGCCTTTCTGACGGCACAAAATTAATATGGACAGTCTGGCTGTCAAATGCATTGACCATGAAGGAAGATGTATCCATGAAGAAATATCCACTGTCACTGCCGGAGAGGTCTATATCGGTAATGTATAGCGGTGTATTTCGATAATTTTTAACCACAAGAAATGTATCAGCCGGTATGGTGATCGTGACTTTACCAAAGTCTATACTATCGGGCCAGACAAACAGCTGGTCATACCATTCACATGCACCGGGTCCTCCATAGGCGCCGATATCATTCCGTACACCACCTAAGGAAGGGGGAAAGCAAATATCGTTATAATCAGAATCGATAATTCCTCTGTCGATACAAACCGATCCGGATGCGAGAACAAAGTTATCCAGATCGACAAAAAAGGGATCTGAGGACAAATTTCCCGTGCCTGGAATGGAGGGGTCAGCATTACAGTAACTTATATCCAATGTAGCAGCGACATTTCCGACGGATGTATCGTTAAAGTAGATAATTGAATTCCGACCAATAACCGTTCCGTTGAAGGCAAAAACACCAAACTCGGAGCCATGATCAGCGATAACCGTATTATCAAAGATGAGCGTATCCTGGACCGTATTGAGGATAATTCCGCCCTGGTTATTCCGGGATATAATGGTATTCTGTAAAACGGATTTGCCATTAGACAAGAATAAACCTTTATCACCATTCGCAATGATCCGGGCCGCTTTAAAAGAGACTGAGCCATTGGAGTCAATCGCGATGCCATGTTGAGAATTGTTATAAATCTCTGTGCGAAAGATCTGTAATACCCCACCGCTGATTGACAAGCCATTCCCAGAATTTTCTGTAATATTGCAGTGTTCCAGGTGCGCAGTATTATTGCGCACTTTAATTCCTGCTGGGGAGGCATCACTTACCCGGGCGTATATTAGCGTATCAATGGTTGAGGTGTTTTCTATAATGATGCCACCCCAGTTTCCGCTGAAATCAGCATCATTCTGAAAAAAGATTGAGTCGGTGCGGGTGCCGATGGCTATAAAGGAACCAGTGATCCTGAATTCATAGGCACCTGTGAAAGCAACCGTAACCCCCGGTTCAATTGTCAATGCCTGAATTTCCAGATTATCGGTCACCCGGTAGGGGGAACCGGCTGCGTTCCAGGTATCACCGTTGATGATCGGTCCGGATATGTCCGTCTGACCAAAGACATGGGCAGTGGTGAGGATGAAAAGCAGGACTATGGTCTTGGGAATAAACTTCATAAAATTCAGGCTCAATCGCGATGACTTATTAAGGATTATCCGGCATTGGGGGAGGATCCCCTAATTTGTTGTTAACGACCGGCTCACTTCCGTTTTTGTTAAAAATAATAAATGTCACGGCACCGATCATCAGGGCACCCCCGGCCCCGATCCAAAGCCATTTGTTGTCACTCCCCGGCTCCGGCGGATTATTCTGCTGCCTGACTTCTTCCACAAGCGTTACGAATGGCGGCGGCTCATGTTCGATTGTCGGACTGTACAGGGGATTTATATCCAGCAGCTTGATCACGACTTCCCGGGCGGCATCGTTATAGTTCTTAGCGAGATAAGTCTGCGCAAGTACGATATAAGCCTCCTGGAGTTTCAGGTTATCAAGAGTAGTTTCCTGCAGACAGGTTTTGATCAAAGCTACTGCCTGATCGAAATTTCCTTCGTAATAACTTTTTCTTGCCTGTTCGATCAATAAATCCGCAGAAAGAGTCTGGGCGGACAGACTATCGACCAATGGCAGAATGATGATCTGCAAATTGATCAAAAAGATCAGGGTGATTCTGCTGTATCGCTGCATAAATTGTAGTTTAATGTTAATATGTTTTTACTTTGTTAGACCAGAATAGTTCACTTATATATTATCGATTCAAAAAGGGGATAATTAAGAAAAAACAGCTCGATTTTTAAGGCCGGTAAGCCTGACTGGACACAACTTTGCGCAAGATAAATTTCAGCGGCTCTGAGTGGTTTTCGGTCACCAGAAATTCTTTCTCACCGTTAACAAGTACATATCCATCCTTTTTCGCTGCAACGGTCCTTATGCCAATCCGGAATGCTACCTCTTTGGGTGTGACCTCCCCCGTTTCCTGGTTATCAACAATGATATCAGCCCATACCGGTTTACCCTCCACGTCAAAAGCGGTCACCGGGATGTATACAAATTTATTGAAATCGATTTGTATCTCGGCGGATCTGTCCTGAACGATCTGAACCGTTTGCTCCCAGACACCGAAGGTAGGATGAATTACACGTAAATCATGACTGCCGGTACCATAGCTGCCGATATAAATAGTATTGGTATTTTCTCTGACCAGTTGATCATCGATAAATATCGTCCCCCAAGGTTTTACCAGGATCCTGATATCACCCATTAACCGGATCATATCGGCCTGCACACTTGTGGTTTCTTCCGGTGCGATCATTACTGCAGTGGAAAAGTGGGTATACCCTTCCTTTTGGAGTTCAATCTGATGCAGCCCCGGTGCAATCGAGGTAACCACACAAGGTGAACTTAAACTGGGAATCCGGTATCCATCAAGCCAGATCTCCGCCCCCACCGGTTCTGACCGTACGGCCATGGCTCCCGTCTTAAAAATCTCCGTATCGAATTGCGGTTGGGATTTTGAAAAATTGTGCACTTTTTCGGGAGATTCTGTTACCAGCCTTGTGGTGCTGTTTAATTGTGGTTCCACGATCTGTAGATTGTAAGTACGGGAGATGTGGTCTCCATGCAATATTTCTATTTTATCACGGTTGATCCGGTAACCCTCTCTTTCCACGCGGATATCATAGGTTCCCTGGGCGAGCAGAAGTTCTGTCTGGCGATTTGCTGCCAGGATGCGACCGTTTATCCAGATTCTGGCATCCGGCGGTGATGTAGAGAATTTAATCATGCCGGCAGGTACGAGGTCGTAGCTAAAATAATTAAGTGTATCTGATTCAATGTGGACAATCGTATCCAGCGGGAGAAACGTATCTTTCTCCAGTCGGATATCAACGGGCCCGGAACGCACCTGGAAATTATGTACCGGTGTCTGGCCGGCCTGTTCACCGTTGACCATCAGATCTGCACTGCGCGGATTACTGACAACCATCAGTTCTGCCATTGGTGCAGGTGCAAGCCAGCCTATCAAAAAATAAACCAGCATGGCCAGAACACCAGCTGCAATTCCTCCTATGGCATAACGTAAGCGCACGGATTTTTTCGGGGAATTGGGTTCTTCCGGCCCCGGTTTTTCGGTTACGATCGGATCTGAAAGATAGGAGATTTCAAAATCAGCGGGATGAATATTCGAAAATTCATGCTCTGAGATATGTTTCAACGGTTCCGTAAGTGATATGTCGGCATTCTGTTCAAACTGTTCAAGATTCACGAGCATTTCATCGACATTCTGAAAACGATCTTCCGGTCGCTTTTCAATGGCCCGCATAACAATTGTATTCAAACCTACCGGTATGGCAGGATTGAAGTGGGTTGGGGGTGGGAACTGGCGTTTGATAATCGCTTCCCGAATGGTATAATCGTTATCATCTTTCCGGAACGGGATTTTTCCCGCCAGCATCTCGTAGAGCGTCAGACCCAGTGAATAAATATCGCTGCGATTGTCGGTAAACTGAAGGCCCTTAACCTGTTCAGGTGACATGTAATAGAGTGTACCGCCGGTGGATGACGTCTGGGTGTGACTAAGATTCCTCTGATCCTTGGCCAGACCGAAATCGGTAATTTTGACCATCCCATCGCGGCCAAGCATGATATTGTTGGGTTTGATATCGCGGTGAATGATCCCTGCGCGATGGGCGTGACCGATGGCACTGAGAATCTGTTTGAAGATCTTCAGACATTCCTGCCAGGGTACCGCCTCCTGTTCTCTTATCTTTTGAGCCAGGGTGGTCCCGTCAACATATTCCATCACGATAAACCACTGGTTATCATCAACGCGCAGATCAAATATACTTACAATATTTGGATTCTGAAGTTTGGCAAGCGCACGTGCTTCTGTGCGGAAACGGTTGGTAATTATTTCTTCACTGGCAAGTCCGAGAGAAATCGTCTTGATGGCTACGAATTTGTCGAGGTTGACGTTCAGGGCTTTATATACAACCCCCATGCCACCTTTACCAAGTTCCTCGAGAATCTGGTAATGCTCAATATACGAGCCGACGGTTACCTTAGCCATTTAAAGTAAATGCCCTGTCTAGATGATATGTTGTCTGTTCGCAAAGCGTGCGAAACGGTTTATTCATGATGTCCGCGATACATTTCATATAGAAACATCTCATCTGTGGGAGGCAGATTGAAGCGAAAAACGGCTTCCTGAACCAGCTTTAACCGGTTTTGCTGGTCATCCTCTTTCAGACGCTCTGAGATCCATTTGACCGCACGACGCAAGGGTTCACCATGAGGTAAAACCGTCTGCATAGAGAGTAATCTCCTATAATCGAATAGTCGTAGAATATACAAAAAACTTGAGTTGAAATGAATTTAAGATTACGCGGTACGTTTATGAAAATTGACAACAGCTAGAAAGAAAATTATGATTCCGTAAATGGTCATTGGAACTGCATCTGTGAGCAGGAAGCGCAACCCGGCCCCTTTTTGAGTGATATCCCTGATGATTGCCAAAATATATCGCATCGGATTTAAATAAGTAATATGCTGAAGCAGTGGCGGCATATTCTCGATGGGAATAAAAAAACCACTCATCAGTAACATAAATACCATGAAAAACCAGGATATGAACATGGCTTCCTGTTGTGTGCCGGTGATAGCAGAAACAAATACACCGAGCCCGAGTGTTGTAAACAGATATAAAAATGAAAGGAATCCCAGTAGCAACAAACTGCCACTGATATTAATGGCAAAGATTAACCTGGCAAACGTCATCACCAGACCCAGCTCGATAAATGTGAGGATGAGGAAAGGGATGATTTTACCGAATAGTAACTGATAACGTTTCAAAGGCGATACCATCAATTGTTCCAGTGTACCGATCTCCTTTTCCTTCACCAGACTCATGGCTGACAGCATCATCGAAATAATTGTCAGCAATACCACAACGATACCGGGAATCATATACTGGGCGTTGTCGAGATTCATATTATACCACATGCGTTCCTCAACCACCACGGACGAGCTTGCGATGACCGGTTCGGGTACCTGTAATGTCCGTGCTATCCGTTGCATTATGGCCTGGGCATAACCGAGGGCTACTCCGGCAGTATTCCCGTCAAGACCGTCCATCAATATCTGAATTTCGGGTGTTTGATGCCGTTCCAGATCACGGCCGAAATGCAGCGGAATAACCAGTGCCATCTGCGCATTCCACTCCTGAATATTTTCAGAGATCCGGTTTATATCGGTCTCATATGCAATGACGGTAAAGCGGTCGGTGTTTTTAAATGATCGGACAATTTCACGGCTGATCCGACTGTTATCCCGATCGCCGATAATCAAATGCACATTTTTAACTTCGTTTGTAATGGTAAAACCCAGAATGATCATCTGGATCATCGGCATACCGAATATAATCGCGACCATCTCACGGGTCCGGAAGATCTGTTTAAATTCCTTGCGTATGAGATAATAAATCTGACGCATGCTATTTCTCCAGATTTAGATTAAACCGGTGTAATGCATTGCGGAGCATGACGGCCGTCAGAATCAACAGGAACATAGCAGGGAAAATTAACTGCCAGAGTGTGTTCCCTTTCAGCATAACCCCTCTGATAATGGTAATATAATATTTTGCCGGAACGAGATATGACAGGTACTGCAGAATAACCGGCATCGAATTTATTGGAAAAATAAAACCTGACAACATAACAGTGGGCAGCAGAGTGGCGGACAGGGAGAGCATCATGGCCACCTGTTGGGTTGATACAATGGTTGAGATCATTAGCCCAAAACTTAACGCCGTCATCAGAAATATGATTGATAAAAGTATCAGCAGAAGAGAACTGCCCTCAAAAGGAACGTCAAAAATGAATATGCCTAATAACAGGATTAACATGCCATCGAGGAACGCCAGTAAAATGTATGGAAGCACCTTACCAATAATGATCTCATTGGGCTGTACCGGAGAGACAAGGATCTGTTCCATTGTACCCATCTCCTTTTCCCGGGTGATCGTAATACTGGTCAGCAGGGCAGAGATCATGATCAGGATAAGCGCTATTAATCCGGGAACGAAAAAATAGGCACTTTTCATATCCGGGTTGTACCAGATTCGTTGTTTTATTTCAAACGGCAACGGAAATGTGGTACTGTGCGTATCATTGAATCTGCCGATCACCCCGTTGCAGTAATTCTTGATAAATGATGCAGCGTTTGGATCAGCAGCATCTACAAGTAACTGGACAGTGGTAGTGGGAGCATTTCTGAAATCCCTGGCAAAATTTTTGTCAATTATAAGGGCAGCACGAGCTTCCTTTGAAAGGAATAGCGAATCAATCGTAGAAGGAGTGCCTTTCTCGTATCGGATGGAAAAATATTTACTGGCGGCGAATTGATTTACCAGTTTCCTGCTGGCCGGTGTCCGGCTGAAATCGAAGACCGACAGATTTATATTCTGAATCTCCAGATTGAGCGCGTATCCAAATAATATCAGCATAAGTACCGGCATGGCAAAAATAATGACAAGACTGCGGACATCGTGAATGATATGTAAAAACTCCTTCCGGGCAATTGCAACGATGCGTTTCCTCATGCGGGTAATTCTCCATTTACGATTGAAATAAATACTTCCTGCATGGATGATTTTTTATGGGTTTCCTTGAGTTTCGCCGGAGGTCCCAGGGCAATAATTTCACCATCCCGCATAATCGAAAGCCTGTGGCAGTATTCGGCTTCATCCATAAAATGTGTCGTAACAAAAATAGTTTTTCCTTTTTGGGAAGTCAGATAAATAAGATTCCAGAATGACCTTCTTGCCTTTGGATCGACTCCGGAAGTTGGCTCATCGAGGAACAGGATCGGTGGGTCATGCAAAAGTGCGCAACCCAGTGCCAAACGCTGTTTATATCCCAAAGGCAGTTCTCTTGTAAGCTTTTCAGCTTCAGACTGTAAACCCAATTCCTGCAGGAGATTCTCCTTGCGACGGAGAATGGTCTCGACCGGTAGATTATAAATACCGCCATAAAATTCAATATTTTCGCTGATGGTCAGATCATCATACAATGAAAATTTCTGGCTCATATAACCAATATTTTGTTTGATCTGCTCACTCTGACGATAAACATCAAATCCGGAAACGGTCGCTCTGCCGGAACTGGGTTTGAGCAATCCGCATAGCATACGGATCATGGTCGTTTTACCAGCCCCATTTGCCCCTAAAAAACCGAAGATCTCACCTTCCATCACTGTGACGGTGGCGCTCTTTACCGCTGTAAATTTCCCAAACCGGCGGGTCAGATCCTCCGTCTGAACAGCAATCTGGTCAGTTTTCATCATCCCTCCGCATGATATCAAGAAATATATCTTCGATCGAGGGATGATGCTTTTCCCAATGCGTCATATTTCCCCCGGTTCTCTCCCGGTATATCTGCCAGGCTTCATTGTCCGGATCAGCCGAAAAACTGACATGCACCGCATCACCGAAAATCTGGGCATTATGCACCTCTTTGCGCGAATTAAAATAATCATAGAGGTGATAAACGTTTCTGGCCTGAAGTCGGTATAAAGGATAACGATAGTCTGATTTCAGCCGCTCAGGGGTGTCGATGGCTTTTATCTCACCTTTGAATTGAAGCGCAATCCTGTCACACTGATTTGCTTCGTCCATGTAGGCGGTTGATACGAGTATGGTTGTTCCCTGCTCCTGTATCGATCGCAGAATGTCCCAGAATTCCTGTCGGGACACCGGATCAACTCCAAAGGTTGGTTCATCCAGTATCAGAATTTCAGGGGTATGAATCAGAGCACATGAAAGGGCTAACTTCTGCTTCATCCCACCGGACAGGGCTCCGGCACGCCTGTTCTTGAATGGTTCGAGACGGGAGAACCGATACAATTGCTTCAGCCGGGCCGTACGTTCCTCAGTTCCGACCTCGAACAGATCGGCAAAAAACATCAGATTTTGTTCTACCGATAGATCCTGATATAGTGAAAAACGTTGGGGCATATATCCCAGCATGGCACGGATCCGGTCGATGTTTTTGGTAACATCGAGACCGCGGACCTGAATGGTACCGGTCGTTGGGAGCAGCAGGGTGCAAATTACCCGCATTAATGTTGTCTTGCCCGCACCATCAGGTCCGATCAGGCCAAATAATTCACCGCGGTTTACAGTAAGGTCAATGCTGTTTACGGCTGTAAAACTGCCGAATTTTTTACTGAATTTCCGGATTTCTATATCGGACATTGGTATAATTCCCGTTTAAAGCGTTATGACCACAGGCATCCCGTCTTTCATGATCCCATCTGGATTATCAATTTCGATCTCAACAGCATAAACAAGTGAAGTGCGTGTATCTGGTGTCATAATGGATTTAGGGGTGAATTCCGCCTGTGGACTTATCCAGCTGACTTTACCTGAGAATGACCGATCAGAACCGTCAATATCCAGGGTGACTTCCTGTCCCTGACGGATTTTGGCAAGCATCGGTTCTTCGATATAGATTTTTGCCTCCAGACTGGTAATATCCATTATTTCTACAACCGGCCGCAAAGGCGCCACCGCTTCTCCGGTTTCATAATATTTGGTTGTAATAATACCGTTGATCGGCGCCATAATTATTGTGTCGCTCAACTTTTTACGGGTTAATGCTATCTGGGCTTCAATCTGTTTCTGGCGAGCGGAAAGCGTTTGCAAATTATCCACAGCGGTCTCACGGGCAGAATTGACCTGCGAGAGCTGGTTGGTGATATCATCATAATCTTGCTTGGGAACCGAGTTGGTGTGGTATAATTTTTCGATCCGTTCATATTTTTGTTTTACATATGCAAGATCCCGTTGTGTGCGCTCAAGTGCGATAGCGGCAATCCGTTTTTGTCCCGAGATCTCTTCAAACGATGCGGCCAGTTGCTGATACTGCAGGTATAATTCCAATGAATCAATCCGTACCAGCCGGTCACCCAAACTTACCTGCTGTCCGGTTTCAATGACCATCTCAACGATCTGTCCTCCGGTAAGCGCCGGAACCTGAATGGTCGTTCCTTCAAGAATACTGGTATATTGATGGGTTTCATTATCATTACTGCAGTTGAAGGCGAAAAAAACTGCAGATGTGATCGAAAAAATTGTCAATCTTCTCATTTATCAACCTCCTGTGTCAAATTACCGATCTGCCCTGTTGCGTATTGCATTTGCAGATTGTTCTTGTACCAATCAACATATGATTTTTGCAGCTGTAATTGTGCGGAAGTCAGAGCATGTTCCGCCGAACTGAGATCCAGTGCCGTCGTAAGTCCCTGCTGAAAGCGTTCATGGGTTATCTCATAACGGTCTTTTTCCTGAGCGTAAAGACGGTTCTGCATTTCAATCTGGCGTAGGATTATCTTATGCTGCTCGTAGGCTTCTTTGATCTCGTTGTTAATATCGAGCAGCAGTTGCTGCTCCTCCAGATCAAGTCGTTGATATTCTAACCTCGATTGCTGGACTTTATTTTTATCACGCTTCCAGTTCCAAAGATCCCATTGAAAATTGATCATCACGTTGTAAAAGTCCACCCACTCACCGGTAAAAAAGAAGCCATCCATGTGTCCATAATTGAATCCCCCACTCGCTGAAATGACCGGGTAATAGGAAGCCTTGATCATCTCGATCTGATATCCCTGCATATCTCTTCTTACCTTAATGTGTTTTAATTCGGCACGGTTCAGCAGGGCAAGCTGTTTCAGATATTTCAGATCTTCGGTCTGGACCGCGGGTGGATTTGCCGGTTGGAGCGTTATTTCAGGTAGCTCAGAGACATTAAGGAGATGTGCCAGTTTATCTTTTAAAATAGCAAAATATCCTTCAAGTTCATTCAGGGAAGTAGCAATCTCCAGCATGCGGTTTGCCACCTCCAGCGTATCAAACCAGGCTACCTGATCGGCATCAAGAAGGTTTCGTGTTTTTTCGAGTTGATTTCGTGCACGCGACAGACTTTGATGCAGGACATCCTGGCTCAGCAAGTTCAACTGAAGATCGTAATAGAGCAGGCCTGTTTGTAAAAGGAGCCGGTTCTGAACAGTTTGGCTGGACATTTTTTGTGAATCGAACCGTGATTCTGCCATATTAATGCTGTTTTCCGTCCGAAATCCACGGAAGATCGGTTGATCGATGCCAAGCGATAAGATACTGATCGAAACCCTGTCGGTTTCACCGGGCATATTAACCGGTGGCTTGTTAAAAAAAGCCCAGGTTGATAAGCCGCTGACCGAAAGTGAGGGATAATATCCGGTCTGCTGAATGCTGATTTCTGCTTCAGCCTGTTGAACCAAGAGTTTCTGTTGTTGGAGACTAAGGTTTCTGTCCTCAACGATTTTGAATGCCTGTATGAGGGTCAAGCCATCATCCCCGATAATTGTATGGGGAACAATCAGAAGAATTCCAATAACCGACAGACATATTGTTACCATGTTTGGCGGGTGAAAATTACTTTTGCGACCACTAAACATTTTCATACCTCCGGTTTAACGCCATTCCAAATAAGCGCACTGATCTCACTGGCACGATGCTCGATAAATGCCTGATCTGTAAAATCCAGGCCGGTAAAAATTCGTTCCATAATTGGTGCTGCCATAAACGGGAAAATGGACATACCCAGGATACTGAGTACGAGATTAACGGGATCGCAAGGCCGGATTTCGCCTTCTTCAATGGCGCGGGTTATTCGGCCGATAATCGGATTCCCGGAAAATCCGTGTTCCTGGAATGATTCAGAGAGATAGTTGACAAACTGATCCTTTTTCTTATCCGCTTCCCAGAGTACAAACCTGATCACATTCCTCCGCGGGGCAATATTGCGGAGGTACTCTCTGATAAAGGCATATAAAAAATTCCGGAAATCGGTCTGATCGGAAATCGTTGCCAGTATCTGATGCATAACCTCTTGAATTTCCTGCTTGAAGATCTTGTCAAAAAGTACATCTTTCGATCGAAAATAATAATGCAGCAGGGCTTTATTTATTCCGGCCTGATCTGCTATTTCCTGCATTCTTGCTCCATCTTTGCCTTTTTCGCGAAAAATTCTGCGCGCAGCAATGATAATTTTTTCTTCGGTCTTCATTCAAATTAACCATTAGGTTTAACTATATAGTTAAAATAAATGATGGATCCCAAAAAGTCAATAAAAATTTAACCAAACGGTTAAATTTTTCGAGTATTTGAAAACTAATGGTAAATTTTTATATTTTTATAAACCGGGAAAGATAATATGACTTTATGGGATTGGTCTATACTTGCGTCATATATTCTGGGCATTATCGGGATGAGCTGGTTTATTGGAAGGCGCCAGAAATCACAGGAAGATTATTATCTTGGCGGGCGGCGAATGCCTGCATGGCAGATCGCCTTATCGGTTATGGCTACCCAGGTCAGCGCCATAAGCCTGATCGGGGCTCCGGCGTTTGTTGCACTGCGCAGCGGTGGTGGTCTTGTCTGGCTGCAGTATGAGTTTGCTATACCTCTGGCGATGATCCTGATCATGTTTATCCTGATTCCCCTCTATCACCGAACCAGGGGGATCACCATTTATCAATATCTGGAAAGCCGTTTCGGACCGGAAACACGACTGAGTATCAGTGCGGTCTTTCTGATCAGCCGCGGTCTCGGTTCAGGTGTTGCGTTGCTGGCGACGGGAATTGTCATGCAGGTTTGTCTGGACTGGACACTGTCTGAAACCATTCTGCTGATCGGAGTGGTTTCAATTGTTTATACGACATTCGGGGGGATCGTTGCGGATATTTACTCCGACATCATACAACTGTTTATTTTATGGTCGGGTTCTTTTATTATGATCTTTATCCTTGGCAGCATGCTCGATGCAAATGCCTGGGCGTTATTGGCTGCCGCTCCGGAAAGAATGCGGATATTTGATTTTACATCGACCGGGTTGGGTGATGGGGAGACGTTTGCCTTCTGGCCCATGCTGATCGGCGGTCTCTTCTTATATCTGTCCTATTATGGCTGTGATCAGAGCCAGGCACAGCGCCTGTTAACCACTAAATCTGCCTCTGAAGCGCAAAAGGCCATGATGCTCAACGGTATCTTTCGTTTTCTCCTGGTACTGACCTATATATCCATTGGCATTCTTCTGATCCCCTTTCTTGCGGGTCACCCTGAGTTTACCCGTCAATTGGAAGGGCAACGAGCAGATTTTGTCCTGCCCTATTTTATGATCGAATATTTGCCTGCAGGCATACTTGGCCTTCTCATTGCAGGCTTCTTTGCCGCCTCAATGTCAAGTATTGACAGTGCCCTGAATTCACTGAGCGCGGCCAGTTACCAGGATTTTCTCCTTAAACTTCGCCCACAGTTAAACAATCTTTCAGCACGTAATCAGGTCAGGTTGTCGCGTTTTCTCACTGTGTTCTGGGGTATTGTTGCCACAGCTTTTGCACTACTGATGATCGGCGGATCTGAAACCGTACTGGAATTGGTCAATAAAATCGGTTCAGCCTTTTATGGACCGATTCTGGCCACATTCCTGCTCGGGATGCTAACCCGCAGGGGAAATCAAAAAGGCGCTATTGCAGGATTGATTATCGGCGTGGCTTTTAATCTTATGCTCTGGCAGCTGTTTGAGCATGAGGTTTCCTGGCTCTGGTGGAATGTATTCGGTTTTATGACAACGATGGTAACGGGATACGTCTTTAGTTTAACTGGCAGGTCTCAGGATCTCGAATTTGATCCGGGTCTGATTTTAAGATATACGGATTTTAAACAGGCGTTTGCTGATAAAAAATATTACCTGATGCTTGGTATTGCGTTTATTTTCATGTTATTAATAAGTGCTGTGCTGGAAATGATCGGAAAACAGTAATTAGTGATTAAATAGTTATAAATACGTAAATTAACAGAATTATTGGTTGATCCAAGATTGTAAAAATATTAGGTTTTTTCACTTTGTTTGATGCTTTTCAGGTACCCTATCACTACGGAGCGTAAAATGGACCGCAGGAGATTTTTACAGAAAACAGCTGGGCTGGCAATCGGCTTATCCCTTTACAGACCCGTTTTGGCCGATCGGGAAAACGGGATAATTAAGCCTCCGGCCCTGAAAATGGGTGACACGCTGGGACTGGTTACTCCGGCATCTCCCCCTTTTGAGATGCAGCAAACTATGACCGAAGCACGCGAAAAAATGGAGAATCTAGGTTTTAAGGTGAGATTTGGACATCATGTCGGGGAAAAATGGGGATATCTGGCCGGTTCAGATCAGAGCCGCGCAGCAGATCTTCATGATATGTTTGAAGATAAGCAAATAAAAGGAATTATCGCGATTCGCGGAGGGTATGGATCCGGGCGTCTGCTGAAGCATCTGGATTATGACCTTATCCGGCAGAATCCCAAAATATTACTCGGGTACAGTGATATCACTTCACTGCTGATCGGCATCCATCAAATAACAGGATTGGTAACATTTCACGGTCCGGTTGCGACCTCGACCTTTACCGACTATACCAAAAAATATTTTTATAAAACTTTAACGGAAACATCCCCGGTGGGTGAAATTGAAGACACACCCTATGATGATAATTTACAAACCTCGAATCGTATCTGGACAATTAACACAGGATCCTGTCAGGGTCCGCTGGTGGGTGGGAATCTTACACTGATCTGCACCACGCTGGGGACACCTTACGAGATCGAAACTGAAGGTAGAATTCTTTTTATTGAAGACGTAGGGGAAGAACCAAACGATCTCGATCGTTATTTGATGCATCTCGATAACGCAGGCAAACTGGAAAACTGTGCCGGTATATTTTTCGACCGGATGTCAAATGTCAGGCCTTCCGATTACAAACCCGGATACTTTACAAATTTAAGCAAAGAAGAAATTATCGGTGACAGACTGGCAAGATACAGGATTCCGGCCTGTCTCGGTGTTTCAATCGGGCATATAGCCAATAAACCAATCCTTCCGCTTGGAATTACGGCAAAATTGGATGCCGGGAAGGGCAGGATCTCTCTGCTCGAGAGTGCGGTCAGTTAGCCGGGTATCCATAGACCTCTTCCTGATCCGGCTCCCCCAGACCTCGCTTCTGATTTTCTATGGTGACAAATATGCCGGAATTGCCGGGGAGGGGGCATTTTGTTTCACAGATTCCACACCCGATACAAAGATCACGAATGACATAGGGCTGCTTGACAACTTTACTGCTTCCATCGGGAAGAGTGACCAATTTTAATTCAAATTTTATAGCTTTATCCGGCGTTGGACAATGCTCCTCACAGACGATACAATCGCGGTTTTCGGCAAATGGTATACATATGTTTTTGTCAAAATACGCAAGTCCCATCGGTGTCTTTTGCTTTTCGGCCAGGGTTAAAGGCAGAATGGCTTCAGTCGGGCATACCTGACCACACAGATTACAATTATATTCACAATATCCATCGCGCATGAGTGCCACAGGTACCCAGAGTTCAAGCAGGGATCCATGAATCCCATCAGGCTGAAGGCATCTTCCATTGGATTGACAGATACGCACACATTCCAGGCAGCGGATACAGCGATCCAAAAATTCGTTTTCCTCCAGTGCTCCGGGAGGCCTGATGCGTTTCTGATGTGCATCCTTATTTTTCAGGCCAACTGAAAGCATTCCCAGTGAAAACAAACTGATACCTGAGGTAACTACAAACTGCCGGCGGGTAAAGTCAACCTTACTATGGTAAGGCTTCCAGCGCCAGCGATAGGTAATAGATTTGGCTTTTGGCGGACAGACATCTCCGCAGTTGAAACATTCGATACATTCTATCTTGTCGGTAAAAGAAACATCCCCCTCTGGTATGGCATTCATTTTACATTCTGTCTGACATTTATTACATACAGGGCATGCTTCCCCTACAATTCGTTCATAAAAGCGGAATTGTGATAAAAAACCCAGCAATGCGCCGGCCGGACATATATACCGGCACCAGAAACGCCGGGATAATCGTTCCAGTCCCAGGATAATGGCAAACAGAAGGGTGATCCAGAAGATCTGGTTTACCAGTGCCTGCTCTTCAGGCATCAGCAATTCTTTAAAATGATCATATGCGAAATACACCGGCTCTTCGAGCCATGGGATATTGCTTAAAAACAACAGAGACTGCTCGGTTATGACCGTAAAAAGGGGGTAAACTGTCACCGTCAAGGCACGGTTAAATATTGACAGCGGATCAAGGTAGCTCCATAAATTGACTGAAAACAGGGCCAGAATGCCAGCACCGGCCAATATGGCAAATTTCAGGTAACGGAGTGAATGATATTTTCCGGAGATTTTATTGGATGGAGATTTGACCAGTTTACCGGCAGCGTCAATACTTGTGCCCAGGGGACAGATCCAGCCACAAAAAAAACGTCCAAGAAATGGGGTGATGAAAAGTATGATCAATGCAGGCCAGAAAATCCAGCGCAATTCGAGGGTATCTATAAAATAAAATACCGGAGTGAGAGGACTGAATCTTAAAAAGAGATCTGAAGACAGGCTGTCATCATAAGGATAACGTGCCTTAAGAAAGAGCAGCACAAAGAAGAGCAGAAAAATGATTTGAAAAATACGGCGGGTTTTTGCCATATCAGGATAAGCTGATCTTCTTAAAATTCAGGTTGTTAAGATCGTATTTATTCAGTCCTCTTCTGACAGCTTCTTTAAGATGGCCAACCTGCTCGAGGGAATGACCGAAAAGTTCCAGGGCCAGAAAATCAGCTGTGATCATACATGGGCTCATGATGAGTGTCTTTTTCAAACTGACATCGGCCAGATTGCCACCGACCGGGCCGTTCTTAGTAAGCACGCGATACCCGTCAATAATTGTCAGCTGCGGAAATATTGCAGAAGTTATATCAACGATCTTTGTGTCAAAATCGGAGTGGATTGAACCCCGGTTCCCGCCCATGACACCCATAAGATTTTTCATTCCAAGGGTTACGTGGCTGAGTGAATGATGTTTGGCGATAGGCACATTGATGACTTTGTCAGCTTCCAGAAAATCCCGATAAATTTCCCAGTTTTTTAGCAGTACGCCTTCCTTCAGATCTATTTTTTCAAACCGATTTTGCCTGATCTGATCTACTTCGGCATCGGCCTCAGATGCGAATTTTTCGATCTGGGAATTCTGATAGCAGCGACGGGGATTGTTACAGGTACGGTCAAAGACCTTTACCGTTTTAGCTCCCGCATTGTAACATTCCTTAACCAGTGCACGGATCAATTGGGGATTGGTATTGGCAGCATACTCCGGGGCACGATCCCAGCCCATATTGGGTTTTATAACGACCACGTCGCCCGATTTAACAAATTCGCCTATCCCACCCATCTCTTTCAGGGCTGCGCTCAGGAGTTGCTCGGGTTCTCCGTTTTCAATCCATATGGCCTGTGGGGATTGTGAATTTACATTAGCCAATACAGGCATAAACGGTAAGACGGTACCGGTGGCAATTGCTGACTTTATAAAAGCACGACGTTTCATTTTTTCCCTCTGATCGGTAAATCAATAAATGGTGTTCATTGAGATTTCTGAAAAGTATTAATTTTGGTCAAAATATCATTCTGGCCAAAATACCCCTTTTCCCGAAGGGACTCCCATATTTGTGCCATATGGCAATAACTTCGGACGGGGAATTCATTCCAATATCATGTATAGTGATCCTGAAATAAATTCAGAGTGACAATTTATCTTATGATAAATCACCTTTTCATAAGTTTCTTTATAATAACACCAAGAAACAAATGAGGCAAATTGTTTTTAATATGACCGTTTCAAAATGATCAATAATATTTTTCCATTCCGTCAGCCGGTCTCCATGGGTAATCAGGTTCGAAATATTTCCAGAGCATTCGGGAAATGTCCCGAATCAGTACATAGCCACTGTTCTCATGGGCCCATCCGGTATCTTGCTGATTATTGGTGATGATACAAAAAACGTAGTCAAACGAGGGGGCATTAACAAGGACAACCTCCGATCGTGATTCGCTGACAGCTCCTTGTTTGGATATGGTTTTTATTTGCGGTGGAATCTCCGACAGTGCCTCGCCATCCCAATAAATATTACCAAGGATGCGGAACATTCTTTCACTCGCAGCTGGAGATACGGCTTCACCATTACGTATCATTGTCAGCATTCTCGCCATTTCCTTTGGCGTCGTCTGGCCCCAGCCGTATTTTTGCCAGTCATCATTACGACCCGGTGTTCGGGAATTAACGCGGGTATGTTCAAGTCCGTGCTCAGCCAGCCAGGCATTTATGGTCTCACCACCGCCGGCGAGCGCCTGACACCAGAGACTGGCATGATTGTCACTATATGTGATCATCAGGGAAATAACTTTGCTGAGCGGAATTTCACGCCCGTCCTCGAATGAATATAATATACCGTCCCCGTAGGGATAGTTAATGGAATCCGCATACCAGACAAGATTATCCTGATAACCGAGTGCTCCCTCCTCAATCTTTTGAAACAGGGCAATAAGAATTGGCACCTTGATCATACTGGCCGTCGGGAAAAGGGTGTCGGCATTTATTGAGAATTTTTCACCCGTATCAAGTCTCTCAACATATAATCCGGCGGCACCTTCAAATTGACCAAATCTGTTTGTTAAACGCTCTGTCACCTTTTCATGTGTTGACTGACAGGCGAAAAACAGAGCGGATACCAGAAAGAGCAGGCAAAAGATTTTCATTTTACGATCCTGTTCAGATATTTAATATCATGCTTGTATTTTGTGGAAGCGCCCGGTATATGGCAAGCGCATCGAGCCGCCGCATGTAGAGCGTAATCATTTTTTCCGAGCCACGCATTATTTCAGGGTAAATGGGATAATTTACCGAATCACTCTCAATCTCCTTCAGGATCAGTGTTAAATTCCGGTTGAAAACAAGGGTAATTGACACATAATTGCTATCCTCAGGATCACGCAAATGAATAAGTTGCGATTCGGCTTCCCGCCGGGAAGCGATATATCGCTCCTGTATCGGTTCCTTTGAGATGGTCGCTGTCTGAGATTTGAGCTTAAAAGGGGCGCTGATCCAATCAAGTAATTCCGATTGATAAAGACTGTCATTTATACCCTGACTGAGCTGTATCCCGCCGATTTTTGCCATGTGAAGAGGTACCCCCTGTAGATCGAGAGTGATCAGGGAATCATTAAGGTCAGCGGTTAAGATAAATGAAGGATCACTGGCCAGCTGGATACGATTCCTCCAGAAAGATTCCGCAACCTTCAGATTAAAATATTTCCTCTTCATTGAATTAATACTGTCCAAGGCCAGAAGCGTATCGGAGGATACGGTCGCAACCGGAAAGTGTGGTCCCGGATTGAAGACTTCAAATAAATGGATCAGCGTAATAACAAGTAGGATTGCCAGTAGATAGCGAAGAATGGTCATCATGGTCAATCAGTAGATATAGATTCGGTATCCATGTGACATGGTTTGAAATACAACACGCATATCCTGATCACCAAGTCTGACACATCCATGGGTAATTGGCAAACCAAGGAAGCGGGTATAGAGTGTTCCATGGATTAAATACCCGTTGCCGAATCCGAGGGCATAATCCCCAAGCACATTTGGTTCATAGCGTTTGGGTGAATAAGGCGAAGGCACCGGGAGACCTTCTTCAATATAAGCCCAGTCCGGTTTATACCACCATGGATCCTTAAGTTTCACATTTACTTTAAATCGACCGCGGGGTGTTTTGAACAGCCATTTACGATCGCCATAAGTCCTCAGCAGGATGTAGCTTCCCGTGGAACAAACAGCTTTGCGCAGGAGAGTATGACCAGACATTAAGCGCAGTTCATTTGCTGTTGAATTGACCACCAGATAGGGCTTACCGGGTGTCAGATTGTCGAATTCCGAACGCAGCTGCTGA
>Ga0209536_100004157_pt1 | contig 22918 bp, 11 predicted proteins | sample DeeMarSeWOR28_12_FD_187461 | JGI IMG/M metagenome (GOLD analysis project Ga0209536, IMG submission 187461) | Marine sediment microbial communities from White Oak River estuary, North Carolina - WOR-2-8_12 (SPAdes) (version 2) | ecosystem: Environmental > Aquatic > Marine > Intertidal zone >... | reverse complement strand
CCCGCCAATGACTACACCAAGACCCTCTTGGGATCCGTCCTCACTATCTGACCCCGATATAAAGTTTAGATAAATTTTAAGATCACCTGAAATTTTTTGGGAATGGGTCTGATAAAGTAATTGAGAATAAACACGGGAGGAATGCTTCTATGCCAAAGTCTTTTGGGATCCGGTCGGTGACCATGAGAATGATCAGGCAGAGAATGGTCCGACCCATCGTCAAACAACAGAGAGAGGACATGGAGGTCCAATGGCTGCCGGAGCTTTTCAAGGACGAGGCCAGGGTCCAGGAAAAGATCGCTTATCTGGAGAATTTGCAGACGGTCGGCAAGCTGAGGGATCCGCAGTTCAGGATGCAGGAGCTGCCTGACCTGGTGCGCTGCGCGACCCATCAGGAGGCTGACGTCTGGAAACCAGCCTTTGACCTGATGTTGAAGTTCTTCCGCAGCGAACTTGACCAAATCACCGGGGAATTCACTAAAGAGATCAGGGAGAGCAAGAAGCCCCTGGAGTATGAATATCGGCTTTTCGTGGCCCGCTCCCCCTACGGTGAAAAAAGCATCTTGATGCAGATGCTGCATGATGTCCGCGTCAAATGGGTCGCCCTGAACAGTTTGCTGGAGAGGCCGCGCCTGCATATGCATGACCTCTACGGCCTTCCCCTGGACATCGTTGAAAGCATCGCCTCGCATCCGGCCACAGAACCGCCGCTGAGAAAGGCGCTGATCTACAGCGATTTTATGGCAGGCCAGGTGGCGGAAAGGGCCTTAAAGACGTTCCTGGAAGAGGGGAACAAACCTGAGGCTATTCGCCAGGAGATCTTTGCCCGGTACGTTGCCGGCTCCTTTGTTCCGCAATCGGTCGTGCTCTACGCGGTGCGGCATTTGAATCCCTCCAAAAAAGAAATTTTGTCCCTGCTCGGTCTGAGTGGCCAGGGCCGGCAGCCCAGCCGGAAGCTGACCGAAGATAAAGCCGCGGAGATCGCGCGCAGGATCGTTGCGTTCTATAAAAAGGAAGAGGGACTGGCAAGGGAAATGGAGGAGGAAGAGGAATGCATTGTCGAGATCTCGGAAGCCATTGGCAAGAACCTGGGCAGGCAGGAAAGAGAGATCCTGCTTAAAGCGATCGAGGCCGAAGGCAGGAGAGCAGGCATCCCTGAATCAGTGCTCGCGGATAAGTCCGGGAAATACTGGTCCCCGGTGATAATCCTTAACCCGCCCCGCTCCATCGCGGATTATTTTGTTTCCGGCACCCAGGGCAAAAGGCAATATCTGGTCGAGAAAGTGGCCGATCATTTGATCGAAAAAGACCTGCTGGAGCCTGAAGACCTGAACGATCTGGCAATATTACAATATCCAGCGGCAAGGTACATCCTGGCCCGGCATCCCCGGACCCGGGTCAAGAACCTTCTGCTCATCATGATGAAAAAGGGCCATCTGGCCCATCTTGCCTTTGACAACCTTTCGCGGAACATCGGGCGGCATCCCATGCTGACCTGGCCGGAGCTCATCAGCTGGGCGATCCGTTCGCAAAACCCATACATCAGGGTGGAGGCGCTGAGACGACCGGAGGTCCTGATCGAACAGCTGCTCAGCCAGCTGGATATCTCCAAAATGACCATGGCCCGGGAAGTGGAAAGCGAGATCAAGAAGGGGAAGAAGCCGGCGCTCTCGGGCGGCGGCCTGGTCGAGAGCATGTGGCCCACCGTCCATGAGGCGGCCCTCAAAGGGCTGCTCCAGAAATTGCCCGATAAGATCGTTGGTTTTACCCGGCTCCTGATGGCGATCGAGGCGGAGGATGCCGGGGCGCTGGGAAAGGCGCTGGCCTTGCACCCCATGAGACATTCTGCCGAACCCTTCACTAAAAAAGAGCTGGAAATGGAGAAGGTCTCCGCGGTCGAGTACAGCCTTGAGGAGCTGGTGGCCGGCATCAAGGACCCTCTTTCCAAGCTGGATATCCGCCAAAAGATCGCCCTCCTCTGTGACGAGAACGACGCGGTGGCGTTGCAGGCCTGGTTGCATCTGACCGATCCCGGCAACCTTAAAAAAGTCGCGCTCCTTTCCAAGCGTAGCGTGATCACCTGGTCCCTGCATTCCAGGTCCCTGGCCCTTAAGCAGAAGGTCGTAAGCGAGCCTGAGATCATTGTGGAGCAGTTGCTGGCAATGCTCAGCTATACCTTGAATGAATTGAAGAGCGAGAAAAATGAGGCCCGGCGCGCCCAGCTGGAAGGGCTGCAGACCGCGACGGTTGAGGCGCTCAAAGAGAAGATCGCGCAGAAAGTCTCGGGTTTTATCCGGACACTACCCGCTATCCATCAGGAAGTGATCAAGGCCAGGATATTCGGGTTCGATCACGCCGCACCGATCGAGGATGGCGTCAAAGCCATGGCCCTCTTGGCTCCTGAGGTAGGGAGTTTTCTGGCTCAAAAGAGAAGCAAACCCCTGACGGACATTTACCTCTGGCTGATGAAGTTCTTTAAGGGATATAAGGATCTCTCAGCCAGGGATCCCCAGCCGCCCGTATTTATTTAAATATCACTGCTTATTACCCACTGATTTTGCTGAAATTTTCGGCAAAAAATCGCGATATATATGTATGAATGCCAAAGCTGCGCGTGCGGGCAGACCCGTAACTTTATACTGGAACAAGATCACCAAAAGGCATGGGCCGCTTCTGGGTCTGAAGTGTTTTAACCTTGCCACGCACAGGAAGCTGAGCCTTCCCTTCTTTGCCATTCCAAACTATAAGGTGGGGCCCATACTGCGGGAAAATGACATCTCGCGTTATTTGCAGAGATCGATCATCAGGAGGGTGGCAGAGCTTGAAAAAGAGACCAGGCTGGGGTTTGGCTCAGAGGTCGATCCCCTGGTCTTATCCGTGCGCAGTGGTGATCCCCGCAGCATGTATGGTTCCCTGCTTACGCTGCCCGGCGTCGGCCTGAACGACCGGACTTATCCTGGATTGATCAAGAGCTATGGCCCGGAAAGCGAGCGGGAAGTGCTCTGGATGTATCTGGACCTGATCGTTGATTTCGCCATCCACGTCAACGGGATCGAAAGATCAAGGATCCAGCCCCTGCTTTACGAAATGAAAGGGGAAGAGAAAACGGCTGCTGAACTGCTGGGGCTGATCGATAAGGCTAAGAACTTAAGGAAGCTTTATCGGGTGAAGTTCTCTTTTCCTCAGGACGTGAATGAACAGCTGATTCAGTCCATCAAGAGCGTGGCTTTTTCCTGGAACACCTTGCGGGCAGAATGTGCCAAGGCAGCCCTCCGGCTCGGACCGGAAGAAATGCTCTCCGTCTTTGTTCAGCAAATGGCCTATAGTTCCTTGACCCCGGATTCGGGTTTTATCAGCCTGCTGACCAACCCCGGGCCCTATGGCAGTTTTGCCCGGCAGACGACCGGCCGACGCATCATGTTCGGCCTGGCCAAAAATGTTATGGATATCGATGAGCTGAGAAAAGAAGATCCTGCGGTCTATGCCAAGGTCATGAAGCTGGCGGAAACCGTGGTCAGGGCCGAGAAGGATCCGCAGAACCTCGAGATCGTGGTGGAGCGTGGCGAACCAAAGATAATCCAGGTCGGCAAAGCAGCGCTTTCTCCGGTAGTGCATACCGAGGCGATCAATGACCTGGTCGCAAAGGGCGTAATCAACGAAGCGGAAGCCACGCGCAAGCGCGCTGAGATCCAGATCAAAAGAGATGTTGTGATGTTCAAGGTCAATCCCACGGCGCAGTTAAGGGAAATTGCCCGCGGAGCGGCCGGGTCACCGGGAGCCATGGCGGGTAAACTTGCCCTGACCGTGGAACAAGCCCTGGAATTCAAGAAGGAAGGCGAGCGGGTCATCCTGGTTTCCACCGAGCCCCAGGATGAGAATGTCTACCTCCTGACCCTGGGCCACAACGTTGACGGCATCATTTCCTCCTATGGGGTGGGCCGAGGTTCGCATATCGCGGATTTTGCCCAGGCCAACGGCATTCCCATGACCACCTCGGTCAGGAGGATCAGGTTCAAAAAAAACTCAGTGACGATCGGGGCCAAGCGCTTTAAAGTCGGGGCGACTATCGTGATCGACGGCGACAAGGGAGCGGTCTACTCCCGCCACAAAGGGGTCCCGATCATCGAGGACCGGACCGTCGAGAGCCTGTCCTACGGCGTCAATTATCTGGAGCTCTTACGCAGCATCCGTAACCGTTATCGGGGCAAGAGCTATGAGGAGGTCCTCGGGGAGCACGCGCGCGGGGTCGACGACCTGGGCAAGCAGGATACCAGGAAGGCCAGCAAGGAGGCCATGGTTGGCATCCAGGCCCGCATCCATTGCCTGCATCTTCTGGCCTACGAGAAAGGGAAGCTGTCGGGTAAGACCAAACAGCAGGTTGACCTGGACGTGGCGGTGGCGGACGGCAACCTCAACCGCATCCCCGGCCTGGAAGATAAGAAGTTCTATTTCAAGGATGAAGGGGATAGATACGCGGTCATTACCGGTGAGGAATGGGAGGACGAGGCGGCCAATTTCGAGGTCATCAGCGCGGGGGTCACGGACGTTTCAAAAATTCTGGAAGCGGGGGAGGAAAAAGGGCTGGAGATCGAATATTACCGCAGGCCTTTCCGCCCTTCCCAGCATTCCACCGAGATGACCATTATCGGCATCCATTTCCCCAAGAACTCCCTTGAGGCGGTGGTGGATTTCCTCAAGGAATATTTCAAAGAGAACGGTGAGCCAGCCTAGCCGTTTTTCGGCAGCAGCATTTTTTGGGCGGATCCAGCCAGCAGGCCGCGGACCTCAGCTTCTCTCTCTTGCCCAAGAAGTTTTATGATGATCTCCCGCTCGCGGCTTTTTTTGCCGATCAGCGCTTGATGTATGTGCTCCGACGAGAATTGGTCCAGCAGTTGTCTGATCTCTTTCCCCTCTTTTTCTAAAAGCCTTGCTTTCTCTTGCCGCTTTTTGATGAGGTCATTATAGATCTCTTTGTTGCTCGAGTTTAACCATCCGACCACCCCAAAAGTTAATGCTGCGGCGATGCCTGTGATCGCGAGGGCGGGGTATAATTCTAGAACTGCAAGGATCATTACTATGCAGACATGCAATGCTGCGCCGCTTATGCTTCCAGCAATGCTTAAATTCCTGAAACGTTTTTGGCTGATCGAGTTCTGGACCTTCTCCCTGGCCTTTTGCAGTTCATTTAACGCGGGCATGGATCTGGTCAATTCCTTGTCCAGCCTTTTTACCGGGAGGGGAACATCCGTTCCGGCGGATCCCATTTCAGTGGCTGGAACGGCGGGGCCAATCCTTGCTCCTGCCCGGTAAGGATCGCCGGGTTCGATAGTATAGGAACGCAGATCGAATTTGCGGCTTGTTGCTCCGCCGAAAATTGCGATATTGCGGGTGATCATCTCCCTGTCTTGACGACTAGCTAATTTTAGGGCCCCGTTCAAGAAGATCGGCTCGATCTCTTTTGTTGGGTCCAGAGCATCGGCTATCTGTTTGATCTCATTGAACCAGCGGGCATTCCTAACCTCTCTTTTTAACTGTTTCAATGAGATTAATGATCTGGGATCCTTTAGAAGCTCTTGATCTTTTGCCCCATCGCTGATCGTCGTGGCCAAATACTGCAGGTTCTGCAGCGCCGGGTCCCCTTTTAAACGTTCAATAACTCTTCGTGCATTAAGCAGAACTATCCCGCCGCAATTGCTTAAAAATCGGGTAATGGCCGGGTTTTGGCGTTGTATCGTTCTTGAACAGGATCTCCTGGCGGGGCCAGGAGGTCCGTTCCTGCCTATTGCGAGGAGCCCGTTCGGTGGCGTGATTCTTCCTGAGCTGGTCATTTTATTCCCCGAATGAATATCGCACACCTGTTCGGAGAATTTCAGTTATGCTTTAGGAGGAAAAAGATGCCAAGCGCCGAGCCTCGGCGTGACAACAAGAATATGAAGGATTATTCCGGGATAATCGTGATCCGGCCTAGCCCTTTTTCGGATTATATCCCGCCAAGCCGATATATTTGGCTTTTTCCCCGAGCTCTTCCTCGATCCTGAGCAGCTGATTGTACTTGCAGACCCGCTCTGAGCGCGCAGGGGCGCCGGTCTTGATCTGGCCGGAGTTGGTGGCCACCGCCAGATCCGCAATGGTTGAGTCCTCGGTCTCTCCGCTGCGGTGTGATGTCATGTAGGTGTAGCCGGCTTTTTTTGCGATCTCCATGGTGTAAAGGGTCTCGGAAAGGGTGCCGATCTGGTTAAGCTTGATAAGAATGGAGTTAGCCGTCTTCTGTTTTATTCCCTTTTTCAGGAACTCGGGATTGGTGACAAAAAGATCATCGCCCACGAGCTGGATCTTGCCCCCCAATCTGTCGGTCAAGACCTTCCACCCGCCCCAGTCCTTCTCGGAAAGGCCGTCCTCGATGGAGATGATGGGGTATTTGTTGGCCCAGTCCTCATACATGGCGACCATTTCTTCGGAGGTCAGCGCTTTGCCTTCGCTCTTGAGCTGATATTTTCCCTCCTTGAAAAATTCGCTGGCAGCGGGATCAAGCGCCAGAAAAACCTCTTTGCCGGGCGTGTAGCCGGCCTTTTCGATGGCTTCCATGATCACCTGGATCGCTTCTTCGTTCTTGCTCAGTTTGGGGGCGAAGCCGCCTTCATCGCCGACCCCGGTCGAAAGGCCGCGGTCTTTCAGGACCTTTTTCAGGGTCTGGTAGACTTCTGCTCCCACCCTGAGGGCCTCAGAAAAGGAGCTGACCCCTGCCGGAGAGATCATGAACTCCTGCAGTTCATAGTTCCAGCCCGCGTGGGCGCCGCCGTTCATTACGTTCATGTTGGGAACAGGCAGGATAGTGGCGCTGCCGCCGCCGATGTATTTATATAATGATACGCCGTAGGACCTGGCCGCGGCGTGGGCCACCGCCAGGGATACGCCAAGGATGGCGTTAGCGCCCAGTTTGCTTTTGTTGTCAGTCCCGTCCAGCTCCAGCATCAGGTTATCGATCTTTAACTGCTGGTGGGAAGGCAGGCCGATGGTTTTCGGGGCGATGATCTCATTTATGTTCTTGACCGCGGTGTAGACGCCCTTTCCTTTGTATCTCTTGTCCTCTTTGTCCCGCAACTCCAGGGCCTCGTGCTCGCCGGTGGAGGCACCTGAGGGGACACCCGCCCTGGCCAGGGTGCCGTCCTTTAAGGTCACCTCGACTTCAATAGTAGGGTTGCCCCTTGAATCCAGGATCTGCCGGCCCAGTACTTTTTCGATCCTGGCCCCGGCCTTGGCCCGCCCTCCGTTAAAGAAGTATTCCTCTGACAATCTGACCATATTATTGCTCCTTTCGTTCTGAGGGCAACGATAAATTTGCCGGATTACCTTATAAGTTTAGTGGAAATGGCGGAGAAATTCAAGGAGCACTGAAATTTTTGCTGCGATCAGTCGATATACAAATAGAGGGAGACCAATGATGAGAACCTCCCCCCACATGCCCAACCGGGCTAAAAGCTTCTCATCACGGCTAACGGGATTCTACGCCAAATTAGGTTTCGCGAACCGCACCCACCTCGCAAAGAACCTGAACACCCTTGAGACCCTCGACCACGAAGCCATCCTTGACCGCTTGACCGCGGCGGGGATCCTCAAGCAACGCTTCCGCGGCGGCCTCACATCCCTTGAAGGCATCGATTCCCATATGCTCTCGGGAAGGATCAGCCAGGCAAAAATGGAAGCTCTGGGCAATGATTTTAACGGGGTCTTCCCGAACAGCGGCAAGGTCCTGGAACAGCTCAGCGACGGGATATTCCAGGTCCAGAGTTCGGCCTTGCAGCGACTTATCACGTGTGAACAGGGCGGCGTCGGCACGACCCTGGCCTTTGCCCTGGGCGCCGGCAGCGCGGCGGTCATCGGCGCGACCCTGCTGGGGATCCCGGCCGCATACCTTCTAGGAGCCGGCACGGTTTACGGGCTTGTTTCCGCCACCCTGGTGAACAGGGTCGACCCTCATTCCAAACTGGGCAAGGCCTTTGAACTTGGCAGCCGGCTTCTGCCCTTTGCCCTCACCGGCTGCCTGCTTTACGGAAGCTTCGTGACCTACGGATCCGGCTTCATGTTCATTGAAGCCATGAAGGAAACCTTCGGGTCCTGGCCCCTTATCGGCCTCGGCGCCGCGGCTGCGGGCACCGTGGCCTGGACGGCCAGGGATATTGGAAGGGCTTATCGATCGAATCTTGGCTACTTAAACCCCCTCTCAAAGCGCCATATAGCTTCCAACATAGCCTTCTCAAACCTGAAGATCTTTTCTGGAATTCACTACCTGGCATACAGGGTACTTTTGTTCTCCGCTTTTGCCGTGGGATCGATGAGCTTCCACTTTTCAGGGCTTTCCTGGGTCGCTCTGGCCGCCGGCCTGGCGGTGAGGATCGCCATCCCCAGGATATCCCGTGAGAGGGCTACCGAGTGGATCGCTAACAAGCTCGAGAGGGGCGTGAACCGGGTCAATTCAAAGACGGTCGTGGGGGCGACCGGGAACGAACTGTTCATCTCCGGACGAAAAGACCCGGATAAAGAGATCTTGATCAGGATAAACGACGGGAACAAATCCCTTCCCTTTAAAGGGAATTTAGCAAAGATATTGGCCGATGCCCGAAGCGCCTTCAGCTCCGATTATTCCCCCCAGGTAGAAAAAGCCATCCGCAGGGTCTTCCGCAGGGCACAACACCTGCAGTTCGACCCCATCACTCAGGTAGTCGTTGAATATCTCTCCGGTATGACCATCAAGTACGGGGCGCTTCTAGTGCTGTTGCTTCCCTTTGCCGAATCGCCCTGGGCGCTGCTCTTTGACCTGGCCACTATTTATGCCGGATACTGGACGATCTATGCCGATATCCTCTCCGGCACCGCTTCCATTGGCTCGGCGCTGAACTCCAAACGTTCCATGTTCAACCCGGAAGATCCCTACATCTCGGACGCGGACCGGTCAAGGACCTCTGATTTTTGCGCGCGTTTGACCGCATATATCAAGGATGTGGAGCGGAACTTTTCCAAGATCGTCAATATGCTCACCATGGAATATCCCCACCTGGAAGCCGAGTTTTGTTCGGAACTGTATCCCTACGGCAACCTGGGGGCGATCCAGCAGCTGCGATCCGCCCGCGAAGCGCACGCTTTGATAAGAGAATGGAGGGATGACATCTACGCCCATTTTCAGGCCGGGTATGAAAAATTCCTGACTGCTGATGCCGGCGACCGCGGCGAGGTTCGGCGGGCAGCCCTTGAGCTGGCGCAGCTCCTGAACCAGCTGGGAGACCGCTACACACGACTGGATGATCCCAGTGCATTTATCCCCCGCCTGAGAGAACTGATCGCGGCTGACGCGAACCGGCCGGAAGCTGAACGCTGGTTCAACCTTAAGAAGGAAGAACCCTTTGTCCGCCAGGCGTATGAGGCCGTCCGCTATCGCGGATTCAGGTTTTACGAAATGGCAAAAGACCTTGAAGGGGTCGCGCGCCTGGATTTTGTCCAGCACCGTGACCTGGAAAGCCTTTATAAGGAAATGCTGGGCATTTTCTCCGTGGAATTCAACCACGTCCAGAGAAAGATCGATCATATGGACGATCTGCTTGGCCAGAAGACGGCGAACCTCTCCTGGCCGGAGACCCACCTGGGGGACACACTTTACCAGGTCTGGCGCCTTGTCCCCGAAGAGGAAGATCGATATGCCTTCCGCCCCAGCTATGTCCCGTCGACATATGTCAGGATAAACGATCCGGCTTACAACCACCGCAAAGGCGATGCCGGAGAAAACCAGCGTTACCTCTGGATCAGAAGGGAGGATCTTCTCGAAGTGCTCGGCATTTCCCAGGCCATGAGCAATGACCTTCACCTGGTCGACAATACGCCGGCCAACATCAGCGAGATCGAAAAAAGCCTTGCGCTCAAGATCGCGGGCCACGCCCTGAGGGTGCGGGGCTTCTACAGCAATGAAAAAACGCTGCCGCCCAACCATCTTATCGATTGGCAAGGGCAGACCGTTCCCCAAAGCGATTTTATCTGGACCGCCGGCGCGGAGGCCCCTCCTGGATTCAGGGAAAAATTCAAGGCGTGGGCCAGAAATGATTACGGCGGCAAGTATGACGCCTGGATCGAAAAGTTTGGCCCGGAAGCCCTCTGGTTCATTGACAGACCGGAAATTCTGGTCCTGGCCCCCGCTGACAATTACAACGTCTTCGACGAGGCCTACATCGCCATCAACACCGAGCGCGAACTTCAGGCTGAATTGAACTATTCGAAGAACATGATCATCCGGGTCGTGAACCACGACAGGTGGCGGGCCAGTTTCCCCAATCCCGACGCGGAGCGCCCGGTGGAACACGTAAAAGCCTGGTCAAGACAGGACGCTTTTGTCGGGTTCAGGTACAAGACCACTGACGGCAAGGAATACAATATCCCTTACCCTGAAAACCGGGCAATGTTCGTGAAAGGCATGAGCGCAGACATGTGCGCGGACATCTCCTACGGACTGATCAAGGAATACAGCCAGGGGGGCTATTACATCGAGGTCCACGCTAAAGACGGGCGTTACCTGGGTATCGTAGACACCGAATGGCCGCATCACATGCACCCGCCGGACAAAATAGAGGGCAAACGGATCGAGATCGATGCTTTTGCTGAAGAGGGAAAGGGCTCCGCCCGCAACCGGGTGGGCATGGCGACCTGGCTGGTGGCGGATTACGGAGAGAACTATGGAGCCGAACCCTATGAGAGATTCCGTTTTTCCTTCCTGGATTTTGACCGGGAGGCCAAACAACAATTCCACCCGAATTTCATTGTCTCGCTTGAGGTTTCCAAAGACAAGAAACGGCTTGCTTTCACGACCCTCTCCACCAACTGCGAGACCTTCCCCTTTGACAAGAAATGGGCGGGAATAAGCACGGCGGAGGAGGTGGAGGTGCTTGAAGTGGACACCTCAAACCATATATTCCTGGACCCTGAAACTACGAGCTGGTCCCCGCGCCCTGACGCGCGGCACACGGTCGAGCTCTCGGGACAAAGCCTGCTTCTTCTGCGGGACAGCGAAGGGAAAGAAATGGTCCTGCCGGTCGATCTGCCCCGAAGGCTGTCTGCCTTAAAACAGGTCCGCAAGGTAATAGACATAGAGCACAAAGACGGAAAGCTGGTCTTCACCAGGCTGAGAAGAGGGTCCCGGATCAAGGATACCCCTCAATTCATCTATTCCCTGCCTGAGCATCTGGTCGAGGCGAACCCTGAATACAAAAAACTGAAATGGCTCCTTAATGAACAGGACCTGACCGTCCGTGTGTCGGAAAATGGCGAGATAGAGCTGTTTGATGAAAAGGGCGGGCGCGTGGATATCGCCCTTTCCGCCGGGCATTTGGTCGACAATGCCGGCGCCGGTTTCCTGCAAAGCGCCCATCTCGGTCCCTTCTACCAGAGAGCCGATAATCGATATCAGGGAACGGAAGAATACCGGCCGCGCCTGGTCAAGGTCGACGGCAAGATAAAAATGATCCTTACCCGGGTCGACCGGACAAGCATCCTCTTTAAGATGCCGGAAGGCATTGACCCCATAAAGATCCTGGTCGCGCGGCCCACCTCCTCTGCCCGGATAAGGATCAAGGCCACCGGGGAAGAGAAATGGGTTCCCCTGTCGCTGACCAAACCGATCACCTACCAAGAAACCCCTAATGTTGCCGCTGTGGGAGTTAAGATCGGGGACAAAACGCGTTATTTCAACACCTTAATTTCCAAAGACCTTCCTGAGCTGAGCTATCTTATCAAATATGATAAAGAAGAAGATCGGTTCTTTGCCTATACCCCAGCAACCGAGCGCCAGGAGAACGGATTCATCAAGACCGCTGAAAAAAGAACAGATGCAGTGTCCCCTGAAGTTGAAGAACAAATACGGAAGTCCCTGGCAGAAAATGGAATAACTGAATTTGATGAAGTAACCATGGAGATTTTCCATACCCGTTCACCGGAAGTCATAAACGGAGAGTATCACAGCGTGGTCCACGGCCAGCGCCAGCACGGGACATTCTATAAAAAAGAAGCCCATCCCGCCTCCGAACAGGCGCAATTCAGGGATGAATTTTTCTACGGCGTGGTCCGCAGCCCATTTTCCGAGGCTTTCCCCCCGGGCCGGGAGCCGAGGTCCGGCGGTTTGCAGACGGGAAAGACCTGGGACTTTGATGAAAATGACAAGTACAGCGGCAAGCCGATCGAGAACGGCACCCCCTTTCTGGGAAAGCACCGGCATCTTTTTGAGCTGGCGGAGGTTCTCATGGGGATACCCAAAGGAGGCAATATATATTACGGCATGCGGATGGGCCGCGCCGGCGGATTTGAAAAGGCGATCCACAAGCCCAATTTCGCGAAACTGACCCTTTACAACCGTGAAAAGGGATGGCTCTCGGGAGTATCCGAAGACGAGCAGGGAGTTCTATCCCTGTCCCTTTCCCTGGGCTACTCCCTGAAATATCATCTCAAATGCACCGCCTTTGAGGCCCAGCCGAACACTTACGGACAGGTTGAGGGCCAGGACACCAGGCGCTATAACGCGGCCCTGGCCCTGGGCCAGGATGTGCTGGTGCCTTACGAGATGCGCGAATTATTGAAGCGGCTGGCCGGCAAGCGCATCGCCGGCACCTGGAAACAGAAATTCGAGCACTTCCTTTTCCGGTCCTGGTACGAATGGCCCAAGGCCGAGCTGGCGCGGGAATTCTCGCCGGCTGTATTCCTGCTGAGCAACGGCCGCATCAAGCCCTATATCGTTGATCCCTATTTCATCTTCGCCTATCTCCTGGACCTGGGAGCGGGCCTGGCCATGTACGCCAACATGCGGCACATGCTGGGCCGTAACAAGGAAACCACCGATCACGGGACCTTTTACTGGTCCTTTCTCCAGGGGCCGGCCATGAACCAGGCATTTTTCTTCCCGGCCACCCGCGGCATCCTTGAGCTCTTCAGAAAAGGCTGGCAATACGGCGCGTTCGTCATCACCGCGCTGCAGAAATCAGACATTGTCCAGGAAGAAAACAAGAAATTCCTGAAGTACATGATCGGGATACTGGGAGGGTCGCTCGGTTACGGCCTGGCCTCGACCGTTCCGGGCGCGCTGGCCCTGGGCATAAGCCCCTTTGACTGGGGTTATTTCTTTAACGAGTTCTGGGCGGCCTACGCCATCCTGATCAATGCCTGGGCACTGCGCTACATGCGCAAGAATGAAGCGACCAAAGAGTTCGATGATCTCCGCGAAGAGATAAGCCCCAAGATCGACCGCGCCTCTGATGAGATCGGGAACCGTTTTTTTGCAGCCTATCAGGCCTACCGGCAGGGGGATCGCGATCTGGCAGTAAGGATCTGGCGTGAGATCGTTGAAAGGGACGAAGACTATAAGATAATGAATTGGGTCTTGCTCTCCGAGGAAAAATTAAAAGAATCGGGAGTTGACCTTTCTGATGTAAAACCAGGGAAGATGCTTAAAAAATGAGGGGTTAGACATGCCGGGAAGAATTAAAAAATTAGTTGTATGTGGATCGGCGATCCTCGGGTTGTCCGGGGCCGGATATCTTGGGTTCAAGGCCTGTAGTAAGACCAGGCAGCCCCGGGATCTTGCCGGCCAGGTCATCCAGGCCCCGCGGGGGATCTACCACGGCGCCCACCTGCGCCATTTCGTGCATCCCTGTTTTAGTCAGCCTTTTGAGCAATGGACCCGGCAGCATCTGGACATCAGCCTGCGCTTCCTGGGCTTTCAGGACCTGTCCTTTCCCGGGCGTGAGGCCGAGTTCATGAGAGACAAGGGGGGCGCCCTCTACCTGGTCCTGGAACCGCTCTCCGGCAAAAGCTCCCTGCCCCTGGAGCGGATCACAAAAGGCGGATACACGCAAAAATTGGCGGCTTTTGCCCGGCAAACAAAAGCTTTTGGCGGACCGCTTTTCCTCACCTTCCGCCCTCATTTTGGGAGCTCCTATGACGCCGGATCAGTTGAGGCCGCCTATCAGCATATCCGCTCGGTCATGCGGGGGGCAGGAGCGACGAACATTACCTGGGTCTGGACCGCCCCCCTGGATGGACCGCTCCCGCAGGAGGTCTTTGCCGACTGGATCTCAGTGGCTGTCTTCCACTCCGGTGAGACTCCGAGCTCGATCCTTCTGGAAAAGCTCGCCCATAGGATAAACTCCCTTAATAAATACGGAAAACCGATCATGCTTGAATATGGAAGCTGGGCGGACCCAGCCCAAAAACAGGAATTCATAAAGGAGCTCATGGCAAAGCTTGGATCGCTTGGCGTAAAAGCAGAGGTCCTGTATCATCTCTCCCGGGACAAGGGCTCAACCGTTGACATCCTGGAGCTTAACACCCCGGAGCAAAAAGAGGCCTACCGTAAAGGCCTCTCGGCCCGCAAAGCCGATCTTGCGGGACCCATTATCACCAAAAGTGGCGCAGCAAAGGACCGGGCCGGGACCGGATATCCCTCAAACGAGTGCCGTGATCTGCAGGGTAAATACCTGACCCCTGCCCACTACCAGGAATACCGGAAGCTCAAAAAGGAGATCAGGAAGATCAAGCGCCGGGTACGGCATCCCAGGGACTTCAGCTTGAAACGGATAAAACTGGCAAAAGCTTACCTCGCGCTTTGGCGCCTCCTTAACCAGCCCGGATACCTGCGCGCGGCGGAAAGGGTCATTGAAAACGCGGACCAAAAGGCTGATGAGGGGCTGCAATATCACCGGTCAAAGAAATATGTGCGGAAATATTTTGAGGTCCTGTTCGCGATGGCCGAAGTAAAACGGTCCGGCAGTGACCAGCCTGGCGCGATCCGGATCTATGAACGCATTAAAAAGGAACTGGTGGATAAGGACCTGCGGGCCTCGCAGCAGATCCATGAATACTCAGTGCCCGGGTACACGAACCTGGCCGATCTTGAGCTCGGCCTTATCTACCTGGAAGATGGGGAATTTGCAACGGCCCGGCCCCTGCTGGAGGAAGTAAGGAAATGGGCCATCCGGGAAGGGGAGCGATATCTGGCAAGCAGGGCCTCACTGGGGCTGGCGCGGATCGCGCTCGAGAACGGGAATGATCCTGAAGCCATTCTGCTCGCCAAGCAGGTCATCAATTACCCGGAAACACGTGATATAGACCTTGGCATCCAGGCCCTGATCTGCGTTATGCGCGCCTATCATCAGGCGGACCCGAAGACCCAAAAGACAAGGTTCAACCATGAGCTCCCCTGGGCAGAGCTCAATGATTCCAACCTGAAAAAGGCCCTGGGCATTGACCAGGGAATGGACCTTGGATCGCGGGTAAATGACCAATGGGAAGTTATCCTGGAAGCCCTCTCAAATTCACGCTTGCCGGATGGTCACTTAAAGAGCGATCTGGCTATTATCCAATCGCCCGCAAGATCAACCCCATGACATGCACTTTAATCCTAAGAATCTTCAAATCAAGTGAAATTCTTTGGCAGGACAGTCGATAAAAAACTGGACGACAAAGGAGGACAAAGATGTTAAAAGAATTCAGATGCAAATTTTGCCACCGCCTTCTGGCCAAGCTCGCGCAGGGAAGCAAGGTCGAGATCAAGTGCCCCAAGTGCAAGACCCTTAACCTCTACCAGGACGAGACGGTCATCATCTATGATATTCCCGAGAACAACGTCACCAAGAAGATCATCGAAAAAGGGATCGTTAAGTACGATCTGTTGAAGAACTAAAGGCAGGTATCAAGCGCCATGAGCGTGTCAGCAGCCGCGACTGCATATAAGGTCCGAAGCGCCCCCTGGGTCTCTTACCAGAATGTCCATTCCTACTCTTCTCTTTATTCGAGCCGCCTCCGGAATTTTAAGATCGAAGTCCATCCCAACGCCGGATCGCTTAGCCGCGGCGCCGCGGACAGAATAGTCGATCAGGCCGCCACCAAAAAAGGTACGGTGCTTACCCCTGGCTGCAATACCCCCCTTGAGATGTACAGGGTCCTGGGCCAAAGAGCAAAGGAGCGGGGCGTGGACCTGGTCCCGCTGCTGATGGGCAAGGAGGGCGGATTCCACATGGGGATGATCGATGGGGTGGAATGCAGCCTTGAGCACCCCTACAGCTTCCCTTATTATTTTGCCCAGCATTTCTTAAGGTATCTGGGGTTCTATCCGCCCTGCGCCACCAAAGACCCGGCGGAGAAGAGGTTCCTTATCGACTCCTATTTTTCTCTGATGTTGAAGAACGTGCATGTTCCCTGGATCCCGCGGGAGGCTTCAGTACATGAAAAGTTGTCCCATGTCCATGGTTTCAACCAGTGGCTGATGGGGCGCCAGCCCATTGACCTCATCATCTGCGGGATCGGGCCGGACGGGCATATCGCTTTTCTGGGCAGGGGGCAGGAACATCTCAAGCTCGCGGCAGCAAGGGTCAAGCTCTGGGACGGGGTGCGGGACTGGAAATGGGGGAACCCCACCGATGATGCCTGTGTCTGCACCCGGGAGGGGAGCTGTGAATCAGAAAGCCAGGTCCCCGAGCATGCCCTGACCATATCGCTGGGGACAATAATGAGGGCAAGGCAGGTGGTCTTGATGGCAATAGGGGAGAGCAAGGCGGCGGCGATCAGGAAACTTGTCAAAGATCCTTATGATCCTCAGGGATTTATCGCTCAATACCTGCGTGATGCCGGCGGGGAGATCACTATTCTTCTGGATGAGGGGGCCGCTTCGCTCCTCTGATCTACTTTATTACCGGTCCGACCGTTCCCTTTTCGATCAATTTAACGGGAAGGGTGTGGCGATAGGCGGCGCGGGAAGGGTTATCAATGATGTCCAGCAGCACTTTCACCGCGGTCCTTCCCAGTTCATCCAGGTTCACGTCCACGGTGGTGAGCTTGGGCTTTACCGCGTCGATATAGGGAGGGAAGGGAAGGTTGTCGAACCCGGTGACAGACACGTCTTTCGGGACTTTGTAGCCCATTTCCTTCAATCTCTGGTAAGCGGTATAGGCAAGGGCGTCGCTTTCGCAGACAATGGCGGTGGGTGGAGCCTTAAGCTTCATCAGCTCTTCGACCGCTCTGGCGGCGGTTTCCCAGGCGCAGAAATCACCGACCACGATATATTCATCGTTCACTGACAGGCCGGCCTCGGTCATGGCATAACGGAACCCGTCGAGGCGGTCCGAAACGACCGGGTCAAAATGGGGCCCGCCGGTCATATGTGCGATATTTTTATGCCCGAGCTTGATGATGTGTTTTGTCATCTCGTAGATCCCGGCCCTTCCGTCGCTTATCACGGTGTGGAGCTCGATCCCCGGGATGGGGTGGCCGCAGAGCACCAGGGGGATGTTCTGCTGCTTGATCATGAGGACATGGTCCTGCGAGATCCTTCCCAGGATAAGCACGCCGTCCAGGACCTTCTTTGCGAACATGCGGGGCAGAGTGTCTTCTTCGTCGGAAAAATCCTCGATGACCACATTGACGTCTTGCTCCTTGGCAGCGGAAAGGATGGCAGCCGTGACCCGGCTGTAATATTCTCCCAGGATGAGGTCATGGCTGATCCCGGTGATGCCGATGATCTTGCGCCGCTTTTTATTGGATCTCCTGCGGACATAGCCCAAGCGCTCGCCGGCCTCCAGGATCTCCGCGCGGGTCTGCCGGTTGACCAGTTTGGGATTATTGAACGCCTGCGAGACGGTGGCGACCGAACAGCCGACCTCTTTGGCGATCTCTTTTATCCTTATCTTTCTTGCCACGCTGGGTATCTCCTCCCTTGTTTTATCGAGAGCTTTTGTGAATAATTTCACCTGATTTTATAAATTATTTTAGTAAATTTGTCTGATTTCGTTCTGTCTATTTCCAGATTTTTGCTGGCTTTATCAAGAAAATCGATTCGATCAAAATTTAGTTAAATTCATGGCGTGAAACGCTTATAAAACCAGGCGGAAATATATGTGTAAGCAAGAACGATCAGGGGAGGGAATAGCAATGCCGCCAGTGCTGGTGCAGAGGTCGGTCACGGTCCCAAGAGACGTGCATAAGAGAGTGGTGCAGCTCTTCAACCTTAAGCACAGGAGGACGGCGAACCCGAAAGCCCTGCCCCTTCCCAGGGACCTGGGAAAACCGCTGGTGCTCGTCTCCACTGACGCCCATGGTGAAGTGCGCAGGTTCCTGGACGCGTTCGAGCACCTGCCCATGAACCAGATCCCGCTGCACATCGACCTCGGGGACAAACTGGACCGCGGCCCCGAGCCCGAGGCCATGAACTTTTTGCTGGCTTCCCTCGGAGTTCACCGACTGCTGGGCAACCATGACGCGATGTGGCTGGCCGCTGGGCTGGGCATCAAGCGCATCGCCATTGAACAGATCCGCTGGCTGATGCGCTACGGCGAAGAGCGATTCTTGGAGAACGCCCTGAAGATCGATCTTTCCCCCCTGGAAGAATACGCGGGGAAATATTTTGCCGACCACCGGGTGAATTGCAAATCCAGGCGGGAAGTGCCCATGGAGGCGGCCGCTACCTATCTCAAGATCATCGCGGAGGCGCCTTATCGTTTCCCGGAACATCTGAACACGGTGCTTAATGATTCTGACCTCAGGGTCAGGAATGCACTTTTCCACAAGAACGCCTACGAAGTGCTTGAGGCCGGGGAAAAGGATACATTTGGCCGCCTGACTGGAGAAGCCCCCTTGGAAGAAAGGGATGCTGAGTATTTCTATCGTTTGATGGGCGGGTTAAATCTCCTTGCCGGGGAAGAGGCGGCGATCATCAATCACTTCGTGGACGCTTTCCGTAATAACTGGGCATATTTCCAGCTGGTCAAGAACATGGTCGGCCGCGGCGACGTATACGCCACCCTGCGCATGAGCCAGGGGGCTCCTGCGGAAATGCTTTTCACTCACGCCGGGATCCTGATCGATGAGGAGGGGCATCTGGCGGAGTACAACGGAAGGACCGGCCGCGAGATGTTGCGCGATATCGAGGATGATATACGGGGCGCGCTCTTTGGCTGGGAGCACTATCTGGTGACCGCGGACCGCAGTTTTCTTGACGCCATGTCCGCCGAGATCGATACCATCGGCGACTTGGCTTGGGGAGCGAATTCCCCTCTCTACATGCGGGACATGCAGACCGCGGCGCGGGCCCTGCTTTCCAAGGCTTCGGGGCTGTACGAGGAACCGGAGCGAGCCTATTACACGAAATTCGTGGGAGCGGAGGACCCGGCCTTTGTTGACCACGTCTGCAATGAGATCGGCAGGTCCTTTGGGCTTGAGCCCAGGCGCCTGCTCATCGTGCACGGCCACAAACCGAGCAAAAAGGGCCACTTTGTGGCCAGCGCTTTTGGCAGGGACGGCCTGGGCCACGACCTGAACATTGACGCCGGCCTGGCGGACGCCTACGGAGCTCACGGTGGATTCCTGCTGGTCGGGACCCAGAGCCTGTACCGTTTTGCGGTGGACACCCACGATTTCATCAAGATCAGTTTGACCGGCTAATTCAAGATCGTTCAAGTTGTTGGGCCCGGCCGGGGCCGCGTCACACAGCGCACTTGTTCTGACGCGCGTTCCGCCGGGCCTGTTTTTTCTGTTCGCCTGAAATTTTCTTTGTTTTTACTTGATAAATAATCACCAGCCATGGTGTTAAAAGGCCAAAGATCATACGGTTTGAGTTTCACCGGGACCCTTAACCGGCTTGGAGTCCGCCTGCCCAGGAACAATCTGCTTTGCCGCGGCGCCACCATTTCGCCGGCATCGGCCCGCGTCCTGGAAAAGAACCTGGGGACCCTCCGGACCAGCGGCCTTGAGCTCGAGCTGGCACCGGACATGCATTTCCACGAATTGGAACGGATCCTCAACGATTCCCGCCTTCTGCGCCTGAGCCTCAAGATCGAGAAGGACCACTTTGCACATGGCGGCCTGGTGCGTATCGGACATCCAAAGGGCAAAGAAGAGCTGGAGCGTGAGCTCAAAAGGGAATTTGAGCGTTTCCCCCTTTTCGGTGTCAAGAAGCTCCAAGAGCTGAAGGAATTGATGAAGGAGGAGGAATTCGATCAGCTACTGTGCAAATACGCCCTTGAAGCGCGCCGGGCGTTTAAAGAAGAGGGGATAGGGTCCGAGGAATTCGATTTCCTCATGGACGAGCTTTGCCGGCTGGGCGACCACGAGCTTAACCTTAGGGTCGTTGCTGAATTGAAAGATACCAAGGCCCATGACCTCTACTGGATAGCGGAAGCTCTGCGGCGCTTCCAGGAGGCCTTTCCGGAGAAGATCGATTATCACAGGATAGCCGGTGATCTTTACTATGATCTCTGCATGCAAGAAGGCCTTTACCTCTATGATGTGGCCATCGATGCCTACAAAGCAGTCCTGACGCTGGCCCCAAAGCCTTCCGTGCCGATAGTTCCCCGACTAAAGGTCCACCATGCTAAAACCTCGAAGAAGCGGAAGAAACACGGTAAAGGAAAGAAAGCCGCCAGGAAGCAGAAGGACCCCACCCAGGAAAGGATTAACCGCCTGCAAAAGCTGTGGGAAACACAGCGGCGGGAACATTTGACCGAAAAGAAGCAACGGCTGGTGCGGCTCTGGGGCGGGCTCAGCGGCGACGACAAAAAGGCGGCCTTTGCCCTGGTCAGGATCATGAACGAGCTGGGGCGCGACGAATTTGAGTCCGTCTTCCGCAGATCAATGGATCCGCCCCGGCAAAAGCTCAATAAGCTCGATCTCCTTTGGGAGGTCAGCCTGGAAAAGGAATACGACCGGGCCGCGGAATATTTTAAGTTCCTGGGGGATGAGCTTCTGGGGGAGGTCGTGACCGGCCTGATAAAGCAGAGGGCCTTCCATGACGGAGAGAGGACCGGCACCAGGCTCGTGCAGGGCCGCCTTGAGAGCGAGCTGATCAGCGGGAGCTGGCTGATGTTAAAGGAGCTTTTGGAAAGGGACCAGATCGAGTGGATCAAGCGAGAGGCCATGGAAAATCTGTTGAAGGCGGCCAAGGATAATACCCACCGTTATCAGGGATCCGCCGTCTATATCATGGACAAACTGATCTGGCAGCGCAAGTTCGAGGCTGACCGCCTGTATCATAAATACATTCACCAGCTGGATGAGGGACGTCCCCCGGATGGCAGCCTGCTTGACCGCGCCATCACCCTCATTCGGGAGGCCAGGCATTATTTCCCCCATTATGTACTCAAGGCCAATCTGGCGGTGCTCCTGACCATGAAGGGGGAGCACCTGAACAGTTATGCCAGTGAAAAGGACGGGGACCCCTTGGCTTTCTTTAAGGAAGCGATCAAGGAAGACCCCGATTGCGCACTGGCACTGGAGAAGATCTGTCAAGTCGAGAACCTGCGCGGCAATTATGCGGCCGTTATCGAGCATGCGTCAAAGATCCTGCGGAAGGCCAGGGACGGCGGGGAAATGTTCGCCTTTCAGGAGCACGCCGCTGGGGAGATAGCGGGGAAAATGGAAACACTTTCGCATGGCATCATCACCGCTACTCATGGGCATTTGGGGTTTGCTTCCCTTAAGCTGTACGAACAGAGGCGTGATCCTTCCCTGTTGAAAATGGCGGAAGAGAACCTGACGGCCGCTCGAGCGCGGTATCCCCAGAGCGAACTTCAGTATCACCTGATCAGCGTCTACCTGCTGACCAAGCGCCATGAAAAAGCTTTCGAGCTGCTGGACGAATATTTGAGACAGATCCCCCGGGACAAGAAGAACCTTTTTCAGGTCCTGCAGTTATCAGGCTCGCTCTGGCTGAATCTGAGGCCGGGGGAGGCCATACCGGAAAAGCTCCTTGATCTTTTTGTCGCCTACGTCGTTGAGAGCGTCAGGAAGGAGGGGAATACCGAGCTGGGCGCGATGGCGGTGGATTTTGCCGCCTATCTGCTGGATTTCGGAGCGTTCAGGCAGAGCAAGAAGGTCTGCGGATGGTTCACCCGTAAAGAGAACCGGGGGAGCGATTCTTTTTACTACGCCCACTATGTCCTGGCGCTCAAGGCTTACCGTCGCGGCGAATTCGCTGCTGCCCGCGGCCATCTGCACGAGATCATCAATGCGCCCAGGGTCGAGTTGAACCTTTACAGTGGCAACCTGAAGACCTTTTCCTCATTAAAGGCCAATGCCTTCAACATGATGGTCGACATTTTCCGCAGTATCGCTTTGGACAACGGCAAGGACCGCAGCAAGCGTGATCGGTTGCTCAAGACCGCCATGAGCTATGTCAAACAGGCTTTAAAGGATTATCCGGACGATCCGGTCCTGCTCAACACGGCGGGTGTCATCTATGAGGAGCTGAGGCACAAGACCCGCGCGGAGAAAAGCTATCGCCGGGCGATCGAGGTCGCTCCCCAGTTCGCCAACAATTACCTCAGCCTGATCGATCTGCTGCTATCCCGCGGCAGGTCTTTCCCCGAGAAGCGGGAGGAAGCGAACCGGGTCATGGCACAGCTCAGAGAGTGGGTTGCCGGCATCCTCAAAGCAGCCGGTTCCGATCTGCAGGAGATAGACCCGGTCGGCAATGTGGATTTCTTCCTTGGTCTGCTGGAACTTTACTGCGAGCGCAGGTATCAGCCCGCCCTGGACATTCTGCGGTCCCTCCTGGGAGAGGGGGCCCAGGCCGATATCCAGGCCAATCTGCTCAAGCCCTTCACCTTTGCGCTTGTTCAGTTTGCGATGGAGATCGATAAGCGGAACAAAAAGGACCCGGGTTCAAGAAAGAAAGAGGTCCCGGAAGAGATAAAGCAACTTCTGCCCCGGCGATCAGTTGAGAGTGTGGAGACTTCTCTTTAGGGCGCTCAGCATCGCTTCCTGCAGGCCTTCCGGATAGGTGGGGTGGGCGTGAAAGCTTTTCGCCAGTTGTTCGACCTTCAGCCCGTTCTTCGCGGCAACCGTTGCCCCGCCGATAAGGTTAGTTGCCTCCGGCCCGAGAATGTGGACGCCCAGGATGCGGTCG
>Ga0209536_100004156_pt1 | contig 22921 bp, 25 predicted proteins | sample DeeMarSeWOR28_12_FD_187461 | JGI IMG/M metagenome (GOLD analysis project Ga0209536, IMG submission 187461) | Marine sediment microbial communities from White Oak River estuary, North Carolina - WOR-2-8_12 (SPAdes) (version 2) | ecosystem: Environmental > Aquatic > Marine > Intertidal zone >... | reverse complement strand
TGCCCGGGTAAGCCGGGTGGAATCCAGCCTCCCAAAGCCGGGGCGGCCTGGTCCTGCAGAAGGTCTCGAACATAGTGCGCCTGATCAATCACCATGGTCAAGGCGCGGCGCACGCGGATATCGTCTAAAGGTGAAATACGTCGATTGAAGACAATACCGTCGGTTGCCAGCGTCGGAACATTAACATAATGTTCTCCGTATCGTGTCCGGGCCAACCTGAAGGCATTGTCAGGAAACCCGGTCGCCTCCATGACGTCTACATCTCCACGGCTATAGTGATCCATTGCCTCCTCCCACAACTCGGCTGGATCAATTAACGAGACCTCGACCTGACTGACATTGCCGCTGTAGGCGCCATGATAATAAGGGTTGCGAGCCAGGCGAGCTGCCTTAACCGGCAACCAACTGGTGATCATAAAGGGCCCATTGGTGACGATCCGTTCGGGCTCCGCCCAATGGTCGCCCAGCTTCTTCACCATATGTTGGGGAACAGGGAAGGTGTACTCGGCGGCTAATAAGTACAAAAAATAGCTGGCTGGTTGTTCCAGGTCGACGATCAAGGTGACGTCGTCTGGGGCTCGCAAACCGAGCTGGTTTTCATCTGACAGTTTACCCAGGTGAAAGGCTTGGGCGCCCTTGATTTCAAATAGTTGCTTGGCAAGCCAGCCAGGCGTCCGTGGATCCAGCATCCGTCGCCAGGCTAAGATAAAATCACCAGCGGTTACTGGTTGGCCGTCGGACCATTTCGCGTCTTCGCGCAGGTAGAAGATATAGGTTTGCCCACCGTCGCGAATCTCCCAACGCTGGGCGACGTCGGGAACGACGACCATCTCATCGCTAATTTCAACCAGGCCGCTGAAAAGTTGGCCCACCCAAAAGGCGGATCTTATGTCAATAATTAAAGGTGGATCTAATGACTCTGGATTGGCTTGCCACAGGCGCAAAGTGGCCTCGGCCTGACTCTCCTGAAGAGCAACGCCAATCCTTTGCCAGACGGCAAAGCCCTCGTCATAGGCCTGGCGCGACCGACGATAGTCAAAGGCATTGTGATAGGTTAGCCCTAGCCGCATCCAGGTTCGGGCCAGGCGCTCATCATCCCCCAATTGGCGCAGATGTTCCAATACGCGCAGATAATGACCGATGGCTTCCTGATGGGCAAAGAGCGATCGAGCCCGGTCTCCAGCAGCCAGCAAGTAACCAGCCGCTCTTTCATCATCGCCGGCCTCGTCGAAGTGGCGGGCCAATTGGACGACAATTTCAGCACTCTTGGTTTCGTAGAGCGCCTCCAAGATCATTCCAATTTCGCCATGCAATAGCTGCCGCTCGGCCGCCGACAGGTCGTTGTAAAGGTAGCGCTGGAACAGATGGTGGACAAAGCGGTAGCGGCTGATCACCTGCCGGCCGACATGTTCGGTCTGGTCTTCCTGGACTAGCTTGTATCGTTTCTGCAATTCCCGGGACAGGATTCGTAACAATCGCCGCTCCTGCACCTCCTGAACCTGGGCCACTACCTGGGCGGTGAAAGCTTCGCCCTCCACAGCCGCCACCGTCAGGATATCGCGCAATTCCTCCTCCAACCGGCCGATACGGGCCTCGATGGCCCCTTCGACTCGGGCCGGCAGTACATCCCAATCGAGCGAAGGTCCGATCGTCCAGGCGCCTGTTTTGTCTTTAACCAGGTCACCCCGTTCTTGCATGTCGCGCAGCAGCTCCACCGTAAACAGAGGATGTCCCTCAGTACGTCTGTTTAGGGTTTCCCGGAACTTTTCGCCTAAGCGGTTGGCTTCGCTGTCGATGAAGGCATCGACAAAGGCTCTGCCCGGGGCCTGGTTAAGGTCCAGCCAGACATCGCCAAAGGTGCGGCGAAACTCGTCCAGCAAGGGACGAAGCGGATGGCCGGTCTCGGCCGCTACTTCATCCTGGCGGTAGGCACCCAGGACCAGGATGCGCCCTCCGGCCAGCCGGCGACCAAGATGGAAGAGCAAGGCAATCGAACCACTGTCAGCCCATTGCAGATCGTCCAGGGTGATGAGCAGCGGCCGCTCCCCAGCCAGGTGATGCAACAGCCCCACCACCTGCTCAAAAAGCTGGGGTTGCTCCAGCTCGATGGCCACGGCTGACTTCGAGGCTCGTTCACCCAATCTTAGCAGAGTGGGGTGGCCAACCGGGAAGGCTGCTTCCGCCCGGGCCAGTAACGGTGGTAGGGGCACCATGTTATCCAGCAGGTCAGGCGCGTGGTCGACGAGGCCCTGGATGGCGACCGGCATAACCGACCACAAAGCCCAGGCTTGCTCGGTGGTGATTTTGCTGGCCGTCCAGGCTCTTTCAATATCACCAGTAAGGCTGTTTAAGGCGTCGCGGAAAGGCAGGTACGGGTCGCCCCGGCCGCTAAAGGCGTTGCCGGCACCCCAGGCCACCAGCAGTCCCTCATGGGCCTGGCTGGCCTCTTTAGCAAAGGCGGCCAGCAAGGATGATTTGCCGCTGCCGGCATCCCCGGCCAGGAAGGCCACCTGGCCCCGGCCGTCGACGGCCGTCTCCAGGAAGCCCATCAACCGGGCTAATTCGGCCTCTCGGCTGACGAATACCGGCCGGTGTGGGGCCGGGCCGGAGAGTGGGAAGGATGATTTCAAACCCGAAGGGGTAGGTTCTGTAGGGGTAGGTTTTATACCTACCCTCAAGCCTGTCCCTACAGAACCTGTCCCTTCGATTACATCCCCGGCCAAAATGGCCTCGTAAAGGGTGACCGTCTCGGCCGAGGGCTTAGCGCCCAATTCCCGCTCCAACAATAGCCGCAATTCATCGTATTGGCACAGGGCCTCTGTCCGCTTGCCAGATAGAGCCAGTGCACCCATGAGCAGGCGGTGGCCGCTCTCGCGCAGGTCGTCAATCTCAATCTGGCGGCGGGCGTAACTCTCGGCCGCCTCGATCTCGCCTGCTTCCAGGGCATCTCCGGCCAAACGCTCCAGGGCATCCAAAGCCAGGCGTCGAAAGGCTCCCCGCTGGGCCAGCACCCACTCCTCAAAGGGTGCGCTGTCAGGCAGGTAGAAGTCAGCCAGGAAGTCACCCCGGTATAGGGGTACGGCTAAAGGCCACTCTTCTAGCGGTCCGGCCAGGTACGATTCAAAGCGGGCGACATCCAGCTCGAATTCAGCTTCAGGATTGACCTGGACCGAATCCCGGTTGGCCAGCAGGAGGCGAACAGTTTCCCCATCACGTCGGGCCTGTACCTTTGGGATAGCTTGTTTCAGCAGGTAGAGAGTCTGGCGCAAGCAAGCCTGGGCCGATTTCTGGGGCAAGCCCGGCCAGAGAAGGGCCATGAGATGTTCCCGACGATGGGCATCCCCACCTTCGCAGGTCAGGTAGATGAGCAAGGCCTGAGCGGCCTTGGTCCGGAATGCCGTTAGCGGTTTTTCATTTACCGTTGCCGAGAAGGGGCCGAGCAAGGACAGCTTTAAGCACGCCATAGCCTCATTTTATGGGTTTTGAGAGTGATAAGTCAACAGCCTACGTCATCTTGTGTGCATGAAGTGGGAAGCCAGAAATCAAAACAGGGCAAGCACGCTAAGTTGTTAGGCGTCATTATCCAGATTTTGCTCAATAACCCCCGGCTGTCTCCTAAGATTGAGGGCGGCCGGCTCTCATGTGCCATCTTGTTGGGTCATCGTTACAATCATGGTCTCGGAATCACATCCGGGGCAAGATGATGATCAAAGAAAGCACCCTACAACGCGTTTTGGCTTGGCTCCCGGCCGTGGCCTGGGCAGGGCTGATCTTCTTCCTCTCCGCCCAACCAGACGAGACCTTTGAAAAACTCGGCCTACAAGGCCAGTTACTATCTATCGGCGGGCACCTGGTCGTCTATTTCGTATTGATGGTCTTGCTGGTGCTAGCCCTTCGTTACAGCAGCAACCTGTCCTCCAGGCAAGTCTACATCCTCGCCTTCTTGATTGTTGCCCTATATGGTCTATCGGATGAATATCACCAAACCTTTGTGCCCGGCCGGACAGCTACGATGGCCGACTGGTTCGTCGATCTTATAGGTGCAGGGCTGGCCTGGATGATCCTGGCCTATTGGGAGCGACGCTGATCTCTGTCCGGCAGATTTTTAAGAGTTTGGCTCAGGCTAAGTCCACACCTTACTCTTCTTGGTACCTGCTTGAAGGAAACTTGGCCGGTCCAATGATGGCCGGTACAGTAGGTTTGTTTTAGTGCCAGATGTTGAAGACCAGGTCACGAGCCTCGTCCAGGATACGCACGATCTCGTCGAATTCTGGTGTTCAGCGTAAATCATGGCACGACTCGTACGCCGTGCCAGAAGGCGACGTAGCCTTCGATATTTTTAGCGGCCAGGCTGGCCGAGGGATAATACCAGGCTGCATTGCGGTTAACATCGCCATTGACGACCACGTCATAATAGCTGGCAGTGCCTTTCCACGGACAGACAGTATGGTTGTTACTCTCCTGAAAATACTCCTCGTTGATCGCCTGAGGTGGGAAGTAATGATTGCCTTCCACGATGATGGTCTCATCACTTTCGGCCAGCACCTTGTCATTCCATATTGCTTTCACTTGGAATCTCCTTCTCGATAGATTCAACTATTATTTCTACATATTTAAACCGGATCAATCTGGTCTCTCCGAGTAGCTAATATAAACCTCATCTACCGCCAAAACTGTAAGAATTCTGACCAATGAATTCAGGCCAAGGGTAGGAGGCTTACATTTTGCTATGTCGATGCGGGGTACGCTTGGAGCCAATATAAATTGGGGGTGGAGCTTGTTATCTTAAAGGTGTTCACAATCTTCTCAGCGTAACGCCTTGAATAATAATCCTGGTATGTGGAGAGACTAGATGAACATCTTGTTAATCATGTCTATTTATTAGAGGAGTAGAAAGTAAGATGCCCGATTCCACAACCACGGCCACACCAATACAAGTTATCGAGAAAAACGATGCCGACTACGTCTTTTATGAGTTGACCAGGAGCATCTGTCCCATTTGCCGCCGGGCCATCGACGCCAAGGTTTTGTTACGAGACAACAAGGTCTACATGCACAAACGTTGCCCTGAACATGGCCACTTCGAGGCGTTGATCTACGGCGATGCCCAGGCATATATCGAGCAGACCAAGTACAATAAACCAGGTACCATCCCTCTCAAGTACACCACGGAAGTGGTTCATGGTTGTCCGTATGATTGCGGGCTATGTCCCGATCACCAACAGCACGCCTGTGTGGGCATCATCGAGGTGAACAGCGCCTGCAATATGGATTGCCCGCTCTGTTACGCCGACGCCGGATCGGGTTTCAACCTCACCTTGGGGGAAGTCGAGGATATCCTGGATCATTTTGCGGCCACCGAAGGCTTTCCTGAAGTCGTGCAATTTTCCGGCGGCGAACCGACGATTCACCCGGAGATCGTGCCCATGCTCAGAGCAGCCAAGTCACATAACATCCGCCATGTCATGCTCAACACCAACGGCCGGCGCATCGCCACCGACGACGATTTCCTGGCCGATCTAGCCGAGATCCAGCCGGCTATCTATTTTCAATTCGACGGTTTCGATGATAAAACGTATGAAATCATCCGGGGAGAGCCAGATATTTTAGAAGAGAAGATCAAAGCCTTGGATCGCCTGGCCGAGGCCAAGTGTCCGGTGGTATTGGTTCCGGCTATTGAGCGAGGCATCAACGATCAAGAGGTCGGCCGCATCGTCCGTTTTGGCCTGGAACACCCGGCCGTCTTTGGCATCAATTTCCAGCCTGCTTTCCACACCGGCCGGCACGATCAGCACGATCCACTGCAACGGATGACCAATCCTGACATATTAGATCTCATCGAAGAGCAAACCGAGGGCCTGTTTATGTTCTCGGACTTCGTGCCCGTCCCTTGCTGTTTTCCCACCTGTAATTCGGTCACCTACGCCTACATTGAAGACGACAATGTCTTGCCTTTGCCCCGCATCCTCGACGTGGACGATTACCTGGACTACATCACCAACCGGGCCTTGCCCCAGTTAAGCCCGGATGTGCAAACGGCACTGGAAGGGCTGTGGTCGTCGTCGGCCGTGCCCGGTAGCGACAAAGCGATGAGTGACTTCGCCATCTCTTGCGCCGCCTGCGGGTTAGACCTGGATTTAGGTTACGCTTTCCCCGGCACCATGTTCATGATCATGCTCCAGGATATCATGGACCCCTGGACGTTCAACCAGAAAAACTTGATGAAATGTTGCAAGGAGATATTGTTGCCTGACGGAAAACAGATCCCCTTCTGCGCTTATAATAGCGTGGGCTACCGTGAGCAGGCCCGAGTTCAGCTTACTAGTCGCCAGCGAGCCCGAGCCAAAGCCGAAGCCCAGGGCGTGGCCTTCGATCCACCGCCCCTCACCTTCTCATTCGAGCACGCCCGGCCCTTGAACGGCGGCAATGGCCATAAATCCAGTAACGGCCCCATTTCTGGGGATTGAGCAGACAGATGAACCAACTTTTCCAACTGAACGATCACCAAACGAATGAAGAGATCAAGGCCTGTTGCGCGGCCGTCTACGAGAGCGATTGGGCCCGGCTGCTACTAGGCGACTCCTTTCACCCTGGCGGGCTGGCCTTAACCGAGCAGTTAGGCACCCTAATAGGTTTAGGACCGGGACAAAGGGTGCTGGATGTGGCCGCCGGTACAGGGACCAGCGCCATCTTCCTGGCCGAACGCTTCGGCTGCGAGGTTGTGGGCATCGATTACGGCCGTGATTCGGTAGCCCTGGCCAATGCCGCCGCGTCTGAGGCCGGGCTGGCCAACCGGGTTCGAATTGAGCAGGGAGATGCCGAACGGCTGCCCTTCGAGGCCAACAGCTTCGATGCCGTCGTCTGCGAATGTGCTTTCTGCACTTTCCCCGACAAGACAACTGCGGCGGCCGAAATCGCTCGCGTGCTGCGGCCGGGCGGCCGGTTGGGCCTGAGCGATTTAACTCGATCTGGCCCACTTCCGGCTGAACTCGAAGGATTATTGGCCTGGATCGCCTGTATCGCCGATGCCCAACCGGTTGACCGGTATGTGGACTACCTGGAATCGGCCGGGCTTGCCGTCGAAAAGATCGAAAACCGCGACGATGTGCTGGGCCAGACCGTGGCCGACGTACGGGGTAAGTTGTTGGGGGCAGAACTGCTGGTGAATTTGAGGAAGATCGATCTGCCCGGGGCCGACTTCCAGCAAGCCAAGCTCATCGCCCGCAGCGCGGCCGAAGCTATCCGTGAAGGCAAACTGGGATATGTGTTGCTGGGAGCGGAAATTCTTTGCTCACGATCCGTTGCAAGCCGCTTTCCAGCTGCTCGCTCACTAGTTTACCACGAATGATTTGGCTATTAAGCGCATCGCCGGAACGGTGGGGCGCAAGATGAATGTTGTGATGTCGTTTACAATGTATCCCGTCTTACGTCACGATACCCCAGGTCATGCTAACATGCCCGCTATCAGTACGGTAGGGCGAGTTGGTACGAAAGAGAGCCCAATCAGTACGGTTAGGCGACAAAAAGGTAGGGTTATGACGAAGTTAGATGTATATATATCAGAAGAATGTTGGGTTTGTAATGAAACGCGGCGTATCGTGGCCGATATCACGCCCAGGTTTCCAGATCTGGATATCGAGTTACGGGACGTCGAAGATAAATGGTGTCCCAGTACGGTCTTCGCTACGCCCACCTACGTCCTAGACGGCCGGACGATATATTTAGGCAATCCAACGCGAGAAGAGTTGACTCAAAAATTGAAAGCCACTCTACAGAAGTCATCGGAATAAAGTGACCCTCTATCCCCCCATTCCCCCCTTACAACCCGGCCTGCATAAATTCACGCACCGCTTTGGGTCCGTTGCGTTCTAGCCCCTTGTAGAAGCCTTCAGTATCACTGGTGCGATAATCCAGACGATCCACCCTAAAGGGCACCAGACGCTCCCCCTGCCGGCGGCGTTGGATGACTTGTAGAAAGTAGTCGACAGCGTTTTCCACGCTGTGGGAATCGGTCCAGTCAGACTTATAAACCGGCACCCCCGAACGGGCCAAAATCCAGGTCATGTTGGGCATCGAGCCGTAGGCTCGGTGGCAGGCCCCGTCTAAGGCATCGACCAGGATCGGCCGGCTCACACCCAACACGTCACGCAAGGCCCGGGCATGTTCCAGTTTCTGGGCCATGGAGGTCAGGTGGGGTATATTTTCGCCAGGATGGGCTTCGTGTGTGTAAAGGAAGATGGAGCCAACGTCGTCGCCGGCATATCTTTCGGCGATGGCATTCATGGATGGCGCCGCCATCCCACAATATGGTCAGGTGAAACTGCCAAATTCCACCACGATATAGGTGTGAGCAGACCAAATCTCACTCAGCGACGTTTTTTCGCCATCCAGCTCCCATAGAGGAAAGTCGGGCGCCTGCTGGCCCAACGCCGGGCTGGACTCAAAGTTGAGCCAGGGCAAGACTTTTTGGGCTGTGAATTCATCGTAGTTATAGCGAGTGATCAATTCTTGATCGGCCATGGAAATCTCCTGTAACTGGCTATTAGCGGTGATCGTTCAAACCCTTTAACCTAAATCCTAGACCATCTTTTCAGATCTCCAAGTCTCCTGTCGGTAGGTAGTCATACTAAAATGGGTAGCCCTCGACCAAATCCAAAAACGCGACGCACCTAAGGGCAACAGGGCAAAAGAGTGGATGACAAGCATCCGAGTCTAAGGTAAGCTTATCTCGGCCGTGGCAAATCACCTCAAAATGAAAGCTGATCCCTCGTTTAAGAGGGAACAAATGAGGCAAGGGCGGGTATAAAACCCGCCCCTACGGGAGGTTTGTTCGGTGTGGGTTTTTACTGTCGACAGCTACCGGATCTTTATTCCGCGCAAGATGTGGTTGTGACATCCTATGAAATTTTTCAACAGGCTTGCTTTAATCCTTTTTGGCTTCGCTGCCCTGTGGGCAATTGGGGGAAGCATTTACTTGATAGCCACACCTACCACGATCCACGAGATAAAATTTGAAAGTGGAGACAATGGATCTGAATTTGTCGAGGAGATAACCAGGCAAGCATCCTGGTATGAAGTCCAAGGTTTATGGGGAGTCATTGTTCTCTTCGTCTTTGCCTTGCTGTTCTTTTCTGTTGCTTTATTTGCCTTCAAAAGGCGATACATTTCTCTTGCGATCACTAGCTTCCTGGCAGTCATATTGACTTTTCTGGCCGGGTTATCAATTGGCCCAATTTATCTTCTAGCAGTATTCGCCGTGCTGGCCGGTTGGCTTGTGTTGGGAATAACATGGATATTTCGAAGTAGGCAACAGACTCCCGGCTAACCACAAGAACGATAGACAGCTTTCTTAACAAAGCACAAGGAGTTTACATGCCCGAAAAAGCCGCCACACAGATAAAAAAACCTGGGTGAATGCAAAAACTCGATAAACATCCTGTCAATCTTGTCCATCATGTCTATCTTTAGAGTAGCCAACGATCATGAAATTACCTGAATCAGCACGTTCGCTCATCAAGTCGGGGGTACACGCCCACTTGATCACCTTGAACCCAGATGGCAGCCCTCAAGTTACCATGGTTTGGGCAGGTTTGGACGGCGACGACATTGGGCCATGCCGGCCGATTCCCTCGTGTCGGACCCGATCGGCACTGTGACCCACGCTATCACAATCTATACACCGCTCGAAAGCGTATGGCCTTGGCTGGCGCAGATGGGCGGCGGCCGTGCCGGTTGGTACAGCTACGATCGCATCGACAACGGTGGTCATCCAAGCGCCGAATCCATCCTGACAGAGTACCAGCAGATCGCGCCCGGCGATGTCCTGCCTGCAATCCCCGGGGCGACCGACGCGTTCCGCGTTGCCGAGGTAGAGGTCCCGCGCCATCTAGTCCTAACTGTGCCCGATGCGAATGGTGGCATCCAGGTGAGCTGGGAGTTTCTACTACAGCCGTTGGATCAAGGCTACACTCGACTAATTGTGCGGGGACGCATTTCACCACGCTGGCCTGCTCCCACGCAAGCACGATCCACTTCATCCCGTGACCCCATCCTGATCGAGCGTATCTATGCCATATTGGAGCGCACTCCGAAACCACTCTTGCTGGCTGCAGCCGGTTTCGGTCACTACCTTATGGAGGCTCGGATGCTACGCGGCATCAAGCGGCGTGCGGAGGGGTGACGCCGGCCGCTTGTTCACCCGTTACGCCGACGACTATGATCCTGTATTTGGCACATACCTCGACAATACGGAGATGGCATTCGGTATCTTTCGAACGATGGGGGATTGAACAGGATTAGTGTCTGATCGCCTTTAGCTACAGGCGATGGCAGAAGTATCCTCGCAGGCTGCGGGTCAGTGACCCGCAGCCTGTTTCTAATTTTCGCAGAGTACCGTTCTCGGGTAGAATTGCCTGGTCCACCTAGGGCAACAGGGTTTTTGGAGGTTTAAATTCATTTCGAAATGCATATTGACCAAGGAAATCTACCACTAATACCATCAGTGTGAATCAAAGTTAAACAGCCATGCTTGAGTCACTGGACAGGCAAAAAACAGGAGATATAAGTTTCCTCAGCGCGGGAGAAGGTGAACATTTTCTGCTTCTTCACGGCATTCCTGGGTCAGCATTTGCTTGGGAAGAAGTGGGCAAACATCTCGCGAATCACTACCAAGTGATCATCCCAGATCTTCTAGGGTTCGGGCAATCGAGCATGGCAAAAGATGACTTCTACATGGAGACCCAGGCTACGGTTTTAAACAGGTTTCTCAACGATCTTGGAATGACAAGTTTTTTCCTTGGTGGTCACGACTTTGGCGGTCCGGTAGCGATTACCCTTATGCGTCTGTTCCCTGATTTAGAAATCAAGGGATTATTGCTTTCAGCAACTAACATGTTCACTGACACCTACATCCCCCCACCACTACGAGTAGCGAACGTTCCTTTTCTCAGCACCCCTTTTTTCAAGGCAATGGTGGGTAGTCGAATTGGATTGCGGATGATGTATCTGGTAGCTACTAAGGAGAAAACAGAGGCAACCTGGGAAAAGTTCAAGCGCCATCTTACCTCTTCGAGCATCGATCTAACGTGGCGCATTTTCCAACGCAGCCTGGCTGATATTAAGACCAACTATCGGGCGGTTGAAGATATGCTGCCACGAATCCTTATACCTGCCTTGATCCTTTGGGGTGAAAACGATCCCTTTTTCGCCACATCCGTTGCTGAACGCACTCACCAAGCCATCCAGGGCTCAACCCTAAAGATCTACAAGAACACGGGCCACTTTGTGCCCGAGGAGCGCCCTGTCCTCGTTGCACACGATGTCATGGACTTCTTCGCGAGGTAGGAATCAATGAGGAGAAGGCAAGGTGTGAAGACTTCTATGCTCAAAACGCTTGTCGCTGGCGTGCTAGGCCAGCCGGTCGCGCTGAATCTCGTCAGGGGGCGATCGGCTTAAGGCGTATCGTTTATGCCCAGGATCGTGATCCCTTCGCCGTTGGTGGCGTAAGCCAGTCTCGTTCCATCTGGGGAGAAGGCAACGGCCGAAGGCATGTTCACCAAATTGGCTAGCGTGCGGGCTGGCTGACCTTGAGATAGATCCCAGAGGGTGATCACGGGCACCATCTCATTATCGACGATTTGGGAAGCTATCGTCGCCAGCAGCAGTCCATCCGGGCTGAAGGCCGTCCCTAGTACGAAGTCGGCGTGCTGGTAAGCGCCTGCCTCTTGCCCGGTCGCCAAATCGACCTTGATGATAGATGCCCGCGACAGCCAGTAAACGTGTTGCCAGTCGATGGGAGCAAACAATGGGCTGGCTATCGGTCCGGCGATATGTCCTTGAGGGCTCATCTTGCCGATCAGATGGCCGTCAAATGAATCCAACAACAACCACTCGGTCCACCCACTTGATGTCTCGGCAACGATCGTCCGGCCGTCAGGAAAGTACGTCAAATAATTTACACTTGGCTGTCCGGCGCTGGCATCCGCCCCAAGGTTGGCTACGTCAATAACGCTATCGAGTGCGCCAGTTGCCAGATCCCACAGGCTGATTGTGCCTTCCTGGGTGCCGGTGACGAGCTGGCCTCCGTCGGTCGAAAAAGCCGCAGCCATCGCTCCCGACCACTTACCGGAGAATAAATCCGCTTCCGTATTGGCCGGCATATCCCACAGGATTGGCGAGTTAAGGAAATCAGCCGGAAATAGCAGGAGGTACCGGCCGTCAGGCGAGAAGAGCAGCCGGCGGATGGGGACGCCCAGGAGGAGAACGCCGGTTTGCTCTCGAGAGACAGTGTCAAAAAGAGCCACTCCGTTGGTGGTGGCGGCCGCCAGCGTCCTGTTGTCGCCGGACCAGGCGATCCAGGTGATATCTGCCGGCAGGGGCAGGGCGTCCAGCACGGTGAGCCGGTCGGCGTTCTGCGCAGTGATCACTTGCCCGGTTTGGTTGGGCGTTAGGACAGATCCCGCCCCGGCTGTCGGGGCAGCAGAAGCGTCGGCGACCACTTGAAACGTGGGGCTGAAGGCGACGAGATTGTTTTGGCCATCGTATCCCTCGGCCCACAGATGGCCGGTGAGCCCGCCCGGGATGACTTGCCAGCTTATGGAAGCACCATCGGCCGGCAAAGTGTCGGTGCCTAGCAACTGGCGCGCGTCATAGGTCCCGGTCCCGGTTGGCGCCAGATAAAATTCAACCCGGGCTATCTGGAATATGGGTCCACCAAGCCATTGAATGGTGACCGGTTGTTGAGGCGATAAGGCAATCCATGCCCCGTCCAGGGCAGTCGATGGCGTTATCATGATAGATCCCTGTTCCGCAGGACCCTGTATCTCGACCGTTGCTGTGCCGGTGCTCTGCCAGGTCGGCGATGCGACAGGTTCCATGCCTGGGGTCAGAGTTTGCCGGACGGTTGGCGTTGAATTGCTAACGGAAGGCGCAAAACCGGCCGTTGCCGGCGTTTCGTCACTTGGGAGCGAGGTGCAGGCAACCAGGATCAACAGTACCAAGCCCATCATGATCACCAACCGAATAAACAAAAGAGCTTTCACGGCAAACCATCTCCACCTTGATGATGCCCGCCAGGCCGGTTGTTGTCAACCCGCAAATAGCCTATGCCCTATACGATTGACCTACAGTGTAGGCCTACATTGTAGGCCAGCGCGTTAAGTGTCGAGTTAATTATTTTACAAGGTAACTGTAGGATATATGCCATCCAAGATGTTTTCTAATGGTCGGAAAGAATCATCGAGGCGCAATAAGATACAAGCATAAGGAATTGATAAAGAAACTTAAGCACAGGGACTGGAGAGAAAAAATGTTTAACTTCAATAAGGACGATCAAATAAGCGAAAGTCTACAACAGAGACTTTTAAACCAATCAGAGCAGGAACACATGGCCAAGTCCAGCCGACTGGCCCGTTCATGGGCATTAGCTCATTCTTTCAGGAAGGCGCTGAAAAACTTCACGAACTTAATCATGAGCGATGGCACTGGCAAGGGTTCTTTTGTCACCTATTACACGGCCGGCTTAGGTGGCTCCCGGGGATAAGAGATAATCTTAAGGTGGGAGCCAGCGCCTGGTCTTTTCCTTTTTCAGATTTGATCCCCGTTGAAAGGGCCTTGCATCCTATTAAATCTTCTCCACCTTAAATTTGATTCAGCTTGGTAGTAACCAAATTGAACACTCAGCTGTACGGTGATTGCCGCGAACGACTCGGCTTGGGTCACAGGTATCGCAGACCACTTGAGGCTGAACTGAGTTCTGCTTAAGCAAAGAAGAAATGGCGCCTGAAAAACGGTTAATAACTAACTGTGTGTGGGTAGGCCGAATTGGGCGAAGAGCATTTCAACCTCATCCTTTGTGCCTCGCGTTATTTGCAGGAGATTGTCTTCGACGGCATCGCTTACCGCCAACATGCCGGTCGCCAGGCCCAACAATGGCTTCGGAGCCGTGTATAGCACAAGCGAGGCCTCGGGCAAGAATCCTTGCTCGAGATGCAGTTCTGTCGTACTAAGGTGCAGGCGAAAGCTGTCCGGCTCCAAGTGTACCTCGGCCGATAATGTTTCTGTTTCGGCCAAGGTGGGCTGAAACAAGATCTTCAATGAAGCCATTGCCGGAATCGTTCCTAGAAATTCGTCATCCGGAATCGGCATCTGCAAGAATTGTGCGCCCCATTGTGCCAGGGGAACAAGCGCCGTGTTAAGCGCTTGACCAGATGCAGTCAGCGCATAGGCCCGCAATCTTGCTGGCGGCGGCAACGGCTGAGGCGTAATGAGGCCCCATGATTCCAGGGCCTGCAATCGTTCTGATAACAGGTTCGGGCTTAAGCCTGGAAGGCCCCGCTCCAGGTCGGAAAAACGACGTGGACCTAGCTGGAGTTCACGGATGATAAGCAGCGTCCAGCGTTCACCGACGAGATCAAGCGCGTGCGCCAGTGGGCAATATTGTTGGTACGAACGTCTAGACATCTAAATTCACATTTAAAAATTACTACAGTTAATTATATTGACTGCTATAATATTTTATAGTAAAATCTCGTCGATTCCAAGTGAATACGCATCCAATATTGATCCATGAGATCGATCGTGATTTACAGCGTGGCCCAGGCGGGCGCGAACTGTTACGTCGTTGCTCCTACAAGGAGGAAAGTACATGAGAGTTTACAGCGCTGAGATAACTATAAACGCTTCTGCAGAAGATATTTGGCAGATACTTACCGATGGACAAGGTTATCCAGATTGGGATCCAGGGATGGAGCGTGTTGAGGGCACCTTTGCACGCGGCGAGAAAATAAGCTTCTTTACCAAGCTCAGCCCGGACCGGGCTTTCCCGGTTACGGTGACCACTTTTGTGTCCGGCGAGAAGATGGTCTTGACCGGCGGCATGCCATTAGGCCTGTTTAAATCTGAGCGGACCCACACCTTAACACCCGAAGGTGAAGGAAGCATTAAGTTTACCACCAGTGAGGTATTCAGTGGACCACTCCTGCCAGTATTCGGCCGGACGATTCCAGATTTGACACCGAATTTCGAGGATTTTGTTGCTGGCTTAAAAGCCAGGGCTGAAGAGTGATAGGCGCTGTAAGTGAACCACGACTATTCTGGTCCTTAAGCGCGCTTACTAATTATAGGAGGAAACATGGCTGCCAAGACAGTGGATGAATATATTGAAGGCCTGGAGGGTTGGAAAAGAGATGTCACCGCTGGTATTCGGGGCATTGTCACGAACGCGGCACCTGAAGCCACAGAATCGGTCAAATGGGCTCAAGCCGTTTACGAAGTGAACGGGCCATTCTGTTATATCAAAGCCTTCAAGAACTCGGTGAACTTCGGCTTCTGGCGCGGGGTGGATATCAACGATCCCAAAGGGCTGTTGCTGGGAACGGGCGAAAAAATGCGCCACGTCAAACTTGAAGGGATGGAAGACATCGACGAGGAAACCTTCGCCGCTTACGTGAAACAGGCCGTGCAGCTAAACCTGGAGAAAGGTGATCCAACCAAGGGCTAACGATCACCTCTTTGACAACGGCGTTTATAGTCCCAATTGAGGATCCTCGCTAGCGAGTTTCCATATACGATTACAGAAGAATAGACTGAACCATCAAACAATCATTCGCTAATCCACTTAGATCGAGGGAGTGAGCCATTTTTTTAACCCTTTGGTGCCGGGACAATTACTGGGGAAGCAACCTGGACTTCTCAAGCTGATCCTTCTCGTTTGTCGCTGTAGCATCCAAGTACTATACTAGGTACTAGTCGTGTTAGCAGGGCACTAAATAACGCCCCCTTGTACTCACAATTGGAAATCGATCATGGCAAGAAAGAGGCAGAGATCAGCCGTAAAGGAAGAGGTTGAACTTGAGGAGCAGGTGACTCATTTACCAGCCAACCAGGAAACGACCATAAGCGATCTTGAACAGTTGCGAGATATCTTGTATGGCAACCAAGCACGGGTATTTGATGAACGCTTGAACCGCCTGGAAAGGCAGTTGGATTCGACTCGCCAGCAGCTAATGGACACATTTTCCGAACGACTTGACAACCTGCGCGAGTCATCCCAGGAGCAGTTGGCAACATTACGCAAGGAGCTGGTCGATTCCGTCGACCAACAAAACAAAAAGCAAACCGAACAACTGCAAGAAACCCATACTGAAATTGAAACCAAATCGAAACAGCAGACAGCAGAGCTAGAAACTACCAAAAAGGATTTTTCCGCGGCAGTTGAGCAGCTAGCAGCTGATTTTGATCAAAGGCTTAGACAAAGTCAGAAAGAGCTAGGGGAGAAGATAGATAAGCTTGGCAGCGAATTTCGAGAACGTCTTCATACCTATAAGGAAGAGTCAACCAAGCGGGATGAAGACTTGCGCCGGGAATTCATGGCGCTGGGGGCCTGGCTCGACGACAAAAAAGCATCGCGTCATGATTTGGGCAATATGTTGATGGAGATTGGTCAGCTGCTACAGCAGGAGAAAGAGTCTTCATTGGATGACCCAAAGAAAGAATAAGCCCAGTGATTCACAGCAAGAATCACGAACCAGATCGACCGAGGAAACCGTAAATCACGCCGATCCCCAACTGGATTCCATCCGTTCCATCTTATTTGCCAGTGAACGAGCGCGCATCAAGGCGCTCGAAGATGAGACGAATAATTTAAACCGCCAAACCCAAACTGATCTAGAAAGACTTCAAACCCAAGTCGATACCCTCGAGACTCTGCTTGAAAGTGTCCGCACGGACGCCGATGCAGAAAGGGAACGAGCCAATCAGCTACAGTCTGAACTTGATCAACTGCGCCAACAGCTCCGTTTGGAATCGGAAGCGCTTTTTCCTCGCCTTGTGGTGGACTTAAGCAGCATCATAACCAGAGCGATCCAAGTATCACGCGAAGCGATGGCCGATGCCTTGGGCCCGTTAATGGGGGATGCCATTCGCGTGCAAATCAGAGACTCTCGCGAAGAGATGGTGGAAACCCTTTATCCAATCATATTGGGTACCGTTCAACGAGCGATAAGCGAGTTTGCCCGGGAGTTGCAACGCAATATTGACGCGCGAATGAAGACAAGTTTCAGACCTCGTGGTGCCCTACGGACCCTGTACGCGCGTATCAGAGGCGTTTCTGAGAGCGAACTGATCCTTCGTGATTCGCTGCCTTTCGAAGTCGAAGAGATTTTTCTAATTCAACATGAGTCGGGTTTATTGATGGCCCACAAGGGATCTGATGCAGACGATATACCTGACTCGGATTTAGTCAGCGGTATGTTAACCGCGATCCGCGATTTCGCCCGGGATTCTTTTGGTGATGGTGCTGGAGGTGAGGAGCTAGACGAGATTCAATATGGTGACGAAAGGATCATCATTCAAAGTGGGCAGTACGTATATATAGCGGCGGTGGTTAAGGGTGTTGAACCAGAGGGATTTCGATCTCGACTCCGCCAATTCGTAAACGAATTACACCTTCGTTATAAGCCACAGTTGCGGGACTACTCAGGTGATCCAGCTACGATACCGGATCTCAATAGCCAGCTGGCGATCTTGGGGGAAGAGATCCTGGCTCCCGAGGTCGTTGCCCCTAAACCACTGGGCCGGAATCAGAGATTAGCCTTGATTGGGGCAGGTATTGTCGGCCTATTGGCTATTGCCTGTGCTTGCTTTTATCTGCAATTCACCGTTGCCCTTCTACCTGTTGCCTTCGGTGAGGCATCAGCTACGGCACCGCCAACAACGACGCAAATTACACCTAGCCCAACTTCGACCCAGACGTTCACCCCGGCGCCATCGGTGACGCCGACGATGACCCCGACACCAGAGACCCCAACACCAACACCCTCGGCAACGGTAACAGAAGCGCCAACCAATACGGCGCCCCCCCCACCCTCACGTACGCCCGAACCGACTCCAACGTCGTCTCTACCTCGTACCAGTGCGCCTGTTTGGGTACGGCAATCGCCTGAGCTATTGTCGGCCGGGATCGACACCATCCCAGCGGGAACGCCGGTTACCATCCTTGGCCAATTTGGACCTTGGTTAGAAGTGGAATGGCAGTCGGCTACTGGCCTGCAACGCGGCTGGGTCCCCTTGCAGTGGATCACTCTGCCCGAACCGATCCCGGCCGATCTGATTACGCCGACCGCTGGTGGCTAGTCAAGAAAGATGGAGAAGATGCCTGTCGTTCAAAAAAAGGTCTGCCTGCTAGGCGATTTTGCGGTGGGCAAAACAAGCCTGGTAAGGCGTTACGTTGAAGGAAAGTTCGACGATAAATACCTGAGCACCATTGGCGTCAAGATCTCCCGGAAAGTACTTGACCGTGGTGGCTATACCCTCAACTTACTTATCTGGGATCTGGCCGGTGGCGAGGATTTCGAAGAGGTAAGCCAGCGATATTTGTTGGGCGCCGTGGGAGCCCTGATCGTGTGCGACCTGACCAGAGCCGAAACCCTGACATACATGGAGGGATATGCTGAACAGCTGCGCGCAAGCGATGCCAGCGCGGCGATCGTCCTGGCGGGCAACAAGGTGGATCTGGCCGAGGAATTGGTTATCGGCCGTGATATGCTTGAAACCCTCGGCCGGGCTACGGGAAGCCCCTGGCTATTGACCAGCGCTAAAACCGGCGAACATGTTGAGGAAGCATTCCGGCTCCTGGCAGAACAGATCGAGGCTAGTGCATGAGTGCTGCCCGCCAATCCGATTTACCGGACCTGTTCCTATCGGCCGCCAGGCAGTTTAACAGAGCCCAGCGCTTTACCTATGCCTCCCTCAAGCCAGACTTGACTTTCGACCATGTTGAACAGGAATTCGCCCGGATGATCGGTCGCCCGGGCGAGCCGATGGCCGGCCGACCGTTAACGGACCTGCTATGGGAATTCATCGGCTTGGAGAACGTTCTTCAAGAGATCTTCCAGGGAAAGCGCCCACAATACCGGCTGGAACACGTCAATCGCGAACAGAAGGGAGGGACGATCTGTTACCTGACCTACTTGATAACGCCGCTTAATGAAATCAAGCTCAACGATAGATTGTTGCTTCTGGTCGAGGACACTACTGACTACGGCCGATTGCATCAAGACCTGGTTCAAGATCGCAACGAGCTGCGTCTTATCCGCCAGGAACTGGCCGAAGCCAACGAAGAGCTCCAGCAACTCAACCGCCTGAAATCCCTCTTCTTAGCCATGGCCGCGCACGATTTGCGCGGACCGCTAACTTCAATACACGGTTTTGCCGAGTTTCTCAAGGAAGATGTCACCGGCGAAAAGCAGCTGGAGTTCGTGGAGATTATCGCTGCCCAATCCGACCGGTTGCGCCGCTTAATTAACGACCTGCTCGATTTGGACCAGATTGAGGCTGGAAAGTTGGTTCTCGATCGGCGAAAATGCAACTTAAACGATGTCGTTCATGAAGTTGTGACCGCCTTGCGGCCGACCATCGAGATGCGCCGGCAATCAATAAATGTCAATTTGCCAACCCAGCCGCTGGTTATCTGGGCCGATTCAGAACGCTTGACCCAGGTCGTGTATAATTTAATTGACAACGCCGTAAAGTACACGCCGGAGGGTGGGCAAGTCCGGATTACGGCCAGGAGAAATCAGCAGTCAATAGAGTTGGAGGTGGAGGATACCGGCCGGGGCATGACGGATGAACAAGTCGTCAACCTATTTAGCCTTTACTACCGCTCAGTAGAAGCTCGCCACAGTGATATACCGGGTTCAGGCCTCGGCCTATTCATTGTAAAAACGCTTGTCGAAGCCCACCAAGGAGAGATTTCAGTCGAGAGCGAACCCGGCCGGGGAACATCTTTTACAGTTCAACTGCCGGCTAATCACAAAGCCGAGGGGAGAAGCGATGCAAGGTAAGAAAATTCTGATCATAGAGGATGATGTCTTTACCCGAAAATCGATTGAAGAGACATTTCGCCGGGCCGGGGCGGTGACCCAGTCGGCTCCGGACGGGCAAGAGGGATTGCGGCAGTTCTATCAATTCCAACCCCATCTGGTCACCCTGGACCTGATGATGCCCCATACCGACGGCTGGGAGACTTGCCGCCAAATGCGCAAACTGGCCGATACGCCCATCATCATGCTGACGGCCATAAAAGATGAAAACGCCGAGGTCCGGGCTTTAGACATGGGCGCCGTCGATTTTGTGACCAAACCTTACAATCCAAAGGTGCTCCTGGCCAGGGCCAGGGCAGCCCTTCGCCAGGCAGCCGCCGGGGAGCAGCAGCCGGCGATGGGCTATCAGGACGACTACCTGACGGTCGACATCGTCAAACGTCGCGTTTTGGTAAAGGGTGAGCCGGTTAAGTTGACCAAGATCGAATATGAACTCCTGGCCTACCTGGTGGGCAAAGAAGGCCGGGTGTCAACTTTTGAGCAGATACTCGACAACGTATGGGGTGCAGGTTACGAGGATAACCTCGACTATGTTCACGTATATGTCTCCAGGTTGCGGCGCAAGATCGAAGAGGATCCGCAACAGCCAAGATATTTAGTGACTGAAAGAGGGGTAGGTTACCGATTCGATGGCATTTACTAAGGCTGTATTTTCGCTCCGGGGAGCTCTCGGCGGCGGAATTTTGTGATGCCCGGCATCGTCGACTCATCTGAGAGACCGGGTTTTAAGAAACAGTCAAGAAAACTTTCGGAATCGTTTAAGACCCATCCATTAATATAATAATTAGATAGAAGTCGATCTTTGAAAAGCCGCACGATGTCGTCGATTGGCGGCCCAAAACAAAGGTCCAATCGGATAATTTTAGGAGAACGAACAAATAAATGCTTTGGTCGACGCCGACTCGTGCCAATCAGGAGCCACAAGATGCAAGGTAAGAGAATACTGATTATTGGCAACGACCCTCACCGGACGCCCGAATTGAAACGATCATTTGATCGGGAAGGAGCGGAAAGCTGTATTGCCGCCGACAGCCAGGAAGGCTTAAGGCGATTTTTTAAATGGCAGCCAAGCCTTATCGTTCTAGATCTCCCAGCCACCCAGCCGGATGGCTGGGACATCCTGCGCCAGATCTGCCAGATTGCCGCCACGCCGGTCATCGTCCTCTCAGATAAGGATGACGAGGAGGACATCATCCGGGCTCTGGACATGGGCGCCTTCGATTACCTGTCCCTGCCTGTCAGCCCCCAGGTGCTGCTGGCTCGGGCTCGGGCCGCCCTGCGTTGGACCGATAGCCTTTCCGGCCAAATTGAATCGTGGAACTACCATGATCCGTATGTGAGCATTGACCTGGGCCTGCGCCAGGTGCTGGTCGCCGGAGAACAGGTTCACCTGACTAAGCGAGAGTACCAATTATTGGCCTACTTGTTGAGCAATGCCGGCCGGGTATTGTCCTTTAGACGGATACTGGAGAACGTCTGGGGGGCGGGCTACGAGAAGAGCATCGCCTCGGTGCATGTCTATGTCTCGCGTTTGCGCCAGAAGCTGGAACCCGATCCGTCGCATCCCAGGTACCTGCGCACCGAGTATGGGGTAGGTTACCGTTTTGAACCAGGGGGGAATGGGGGCGGCGAGCAGGAAGGGCCCTGAACCGTTTCCTCGTTTGAACACACGTAAACGACCCACTACTAGCAGCCCAGTTTACCTGGCTGCCGGTAGCGAGTTCTGCCCGGCGGTGGGAGATGCCGTCCGGGCAAGCCAGCTATTGCTCTTGTCCCTGGACTTTGAGGGCTTGGGCGAATACTTGCCACCCGGCGCAGACAGCGAGGATCGCGACCTCGCCGGATTCCTGGCTCAGCAAATGGTGGCCTACAACCAGGGCACACTGTGCCGCTAACCCCGAGTGTCCTTTAAGACAGGCGCATTGTCATCAGCCTTAATTCAAACTCACTTCCGCCATAGGTCCATAACGGCTACACCCCTCTCAACCCCCTCTTGCTAGCACAATGGGTTTTATTTTTGGAAACCTTTAAGGATCTAACAAGAGTTCGTTAAGTCCCTGAGCCTACACTTATAGATGTTGGACGATTGAATAGGGCAAGTGAGGACCTGGGTTCTCGCCGCGAGAAGCCCATAAACTTTCTTTAGAAGCGTTGGCTCAACAACCGTTCAAATAATGAACATGGCAGTTTTGTAGCTATTAGTCGGGAGATAGAGGTGAATATCACGAGCATTGAAGGCATTGGCCCAGTAAATGCCAACAGGTTGCGAGAGCAGGGAATAACCACCACCGAGGGGCTGCTAGAGGCAGCCAAGGACGCCCAAGGCCGCAGAAGGCTATCGCAGCAGACAGGTTTGGCCGACGACCTCATCCTTGATTGGGTTAATCGGGCTGACCTGATGCGCGTCCCAGGCATCGGCATCGAGTACAGCGATTTACTGGAGCAGGCCGGGGTGGATACGGTGAAAGAACTGCGCCGTCGAAATCCGGAGCACCTATACACGGAAATGGATGTTGTGAACAGGGAAAAGCACCTGGTCCGCCGGTTGCCTGGCAAGACCGACGTTCACCGCTGGGTCAAAGATGCCCAGGAGCTGCCACCCATGGTCAGCTATTAAGGGTCGAAAAATATTAACGAAGGTAGATTCGCAATGTGGAAAGGAGAATGGATATGGACGAACTGGTCAAAATAGTATCGGAGAAGGCCGGAATTTCGGAATCACAGGCCAGGACGGCCGTGGAAACCGTGATGGGCTATCTTAAGGATAAGCTGCCCGCTCCCCTTGATACCCAAGTGGAGAAGGCACTGGATAATGGGTCATCTGGCAGTTCCCTCGAGGGACTTCCTGAGGGCCTCATGGGGTTGTTTGGCGATAAATAGATGACAGGCGCTGCCGACCTGCTTACTGGTATCCTCCAATATATTGTATTGGTGAATCAATCCGTCTGCGAGGTTTACCCGGGGAGGTGCGTGCTGTCGCTGCGGGTGGCTTTGTACCACCCCCAGGGGAGGGGAGTGCTAAGGAAGTGTGCGGCCTGGCG
>Ga0209536_100004155_pt1 | contig 22922 bp, 16 predicted proteins | sample DeeMarSeWOR28_12_FD_187461 | JGI IMG/M metagenome (GOLD analysis project Ga0209536, IMG submission 187461) | Marine sediment microbial communities from White Oak River estuary, North Carolina - WOR-2-8_12 (SPAdes) (version 2) | ecosystem: Environmental > Aquatic > Marine > Intertidal zone >... | reverse complement strand
AGCCATACTTTCAGTGCTCGAAAACCTCTTGAATTCTGGAAACCATAATCCACAAAATTTACTTCGGCGTTATCAAAATGATAATAGACCGGATGATAGGAAAAAGTATCGCTCAGTTTTGCCGGATCTTTTACAAGCACACAACCTGCCTCAAGGGGTGAATAAAGCCATTTGTGCGGATCGACAGCTACCGAATCGGCTCTTTTGAGGCAGTTGATATCGGGCTCGAATTCCGGCACGGCAGCGGCAAAACCCCCATATGCTCCATCAATATGAAACCAGAGTTCATATTTTCTGCAGATTTCACTTATTTTTTCGAGAGGATCCACCACCCCCAGGCTTACTGTCCCGGCGGTTCCGATAACAAGAAATGGCACAAAACCATTTTGCTGGTCCTTCAGAATCTGTTGTTCCAGATTAGCCGTATCCATAGAAAAGTCCGGCCGTGTTGATATCCAGTGGATCTGATCCGTTCCCAATCCAAAAAGATCGGTGGCCTTATGTACCCATGTATGGGTCTGTTCGGAACAATAACAGACCAGGGTCTGCGGATATTTTTTCAATCCTTCTCTTCGTATACCCTGTCCCGTTTTAGCCCGGAGTGCTGCCATAAATCCGACGTAGTTAGCCATATTCCCCCCACTCACCATCAATCCCCCTTCGGCAGGGTAGTCCATCAGTTCACCGATCCAGGCAATGGTCTGTCTTTCCATTTCCGTGGCCATCGGGGATAATATGTAAGCGCCTACATTTGCATTGATTCCGGCAGCCAGGAAATCGCCTAATATTCCCATTGGAGCCGCTGAAGAAGTAACGTATCCCCAGAATTTAGGATGTCCGTTAAAGAGGGAATGTGAGAATAAAAGACGGCAGGCCCGGTCCAGCACGACTTCCGGGTTCTCTCCATTTTCCGGCAGTTTCATTCCGGTCATCAATAGACTTTGTATCTCTTCCGGCGTTTCCCCGCCCGTTACGGGATAGTTGGATATATTGTACATCAATTCACTGATTTGATCCACCAGTTTATAACCCATTTTTTTAAAGGAGTCGGCAGTCAAATCTATAGGGATATTTCTGTTTTTCGGGATTTGGATAGACATATTTATAGGTGTTTTATTTGGGTTGATACAATTTATAAATCCAATTAATGAATAATTCAATAGATACAGTAATATACTTCATTTAAACTAATGAGTATATTAAACCAGGCATAATATTCCTGGAGAATAAGTGACCTGAAAAAGTCTTTGTGATCAGAGCCTGTTTCCCGCAGGAGGGATTCTACCGAGGCTGAATCATTTCCGGGATACTGCCTTACCGGATAAGCAATAATCATCAACGGGATAATCCTATTTAAATCATAAAGATAAAATGAAGAATTTCATTCGATTACTCGGGTTGATCGCGTAATAAAATTTGATGTAACCTTGAATATTTCGAACCTAAATCCACGACCTTATTTAAACATAATGGCTGAACGGTTCAGGATTGTCAAAGGTAAGGTAATCGTTTTCCTGAATCCTGTTTCCTTAACTCCATTTCAAACAGGAGACCAGGGGCAACCAGGGAATCCTGGAAATCATAAGGAGAACGATCATGTAACCCGTGAGGTTTTTAATAGAATTTTTATCCTTTGCGCCACCAGCAGGATCTTTGCTGTCCGGATTCGCATGCCATCCTGCATGATTCTAGCAGGGTCGACTTTGTCGGGACGGTTAGGATTGTTATGTGTTTTTTTCATGGTTTGGAAGTTCTGGTTTAAAGTTTTCGATTACACCGAGCGGCCATAAACGATGAGGAGTGACCTATTTGCCAAGCCATATTCTTCCAGGATAGGGAAAAAACATGTATCAAATAAAAGAATATTATCCTTGAAATGAAATTAAGTAGAGAAAGGTCATAAGGAAATCGAATTTCAGGAGAGGTTATAAATAATATCGGGTCACAGGGATCCCGGGAATAACAAATTCAGCTATGCGAGGGAGAATAGTATATCACCTTGGATTTGATATCCTTAACCTGAAAAAATTATCCTTATTATATGGTAAGCCATTATTTGCCAGGTTGTTTTATTTTTTCCAATTCCTCCATATCCCATTTCAGATCCATCGCCTTAAATAGGGAGTTTGCTTTGTCGAGGTATTGTGATGCCGAAATGCCATTGTATTCAGAAAACCTGCTTTGACCTTCAAGTAATCTTTTTCCTATTTCCATATAGACACGGGAAAGACTGAGTTTGGCCCCTAACCGTTCACCGACTTGGATGCTTTTATTCCACCATATCAGGGCCTTCCTTTGTTTATTGATAAGCCAGTAATAAGTACCCAAATATTTGTAGATGACTGCCTGATTACGGGCGACTTTTTTTGCTACCTTAATGGCATTTTTTCCAGATTGAAAGGCCTTTTTACTATATTTAGATGCTTTTGACAGGTTGCCATTCCTGATTTCTTTTTCAAGCTTATATACATCAAAAATGAATTGGCTTTGAAAAAAATCAATTTTGAACAAGGGTATTGGATTTCCCAACTTCGTCTTTCCAGCAATAGCTAACGATTCTTCCGCCCCGACGATATCTCCCATCTTCAGTTGTATGTGGGCTCTTAATGAATACGATTTAAACAATTGTACTTTGTCATTTATTCCGTGCAGAAATTCGATTCCCCGCTCCAGTTCCTTAAGTGACTCCTCGAACTTCCCATATTTCATCAGTAATTTTGTATAGTCGAAATATCGGAGACCTTGCGCATAATTATGTTCATATTTATCACCTATTTCTTCTAATTTTTCTACCAGTTCGCATGCCATGTTATAATTTCCCAATTCGATATTTAACAGTGTATGAACATCGACATAGTAGGTAGTATAAAGAACTTCGCCAATTTTCAATGCCGAATCTACCAGATCGCGATCATATGTTTTCGATTCACTCCAGGAGCCGGCTAAAAAATGATGAATAATTTCTGCAAACTCATAGTAAACCACACTTTTAAAATCACTGTTGTCTACCTTGTCCTTAATAACCTCCAATACTCTTTTGCTCAGCGTAAATGAAACACCACCGAAAGAGAATAAAACACTGGCACCTGAAAACATCCCACTGCCCATTTCTATCCTGGTAAGGTTAAAATCTGTAAGTGTTTGGTAAAAATTAAATGCCTCAGGGACTAATCTCTTTGGAGCCATTACGCCGATGCAATTTAATTTAATAAAGGAGAGTTTTATGGCATCAATATTATTTTTAGTCGGGTTTTTTTTCCATTTCAGAAAAGGTAAATACAAACTCGTCAGGAGGTGCGCAAAACCTGCTAAAACGGTTAAGACGATTGATAAAATATACTGAGGAGATTTCACTCCATAAAATAATAAAACCTTGTCAATGTATTTCAAGGCTTCGGAAAGCTGGCCTTTATTATGAAATGCAAAGGCAATATTCTTTTCCAGCATATTAATTTTTTCTGGATCAGCGGCTTTGCCATACTTTTTCATGTAGATGGTTAAGGCATCCTGATAAAAGTGCAATGCTTCACTGGATGCAGATACCTTCAATGCTTCTTCTCCGGCTTTTATTAAATACATTTCAGATTTATCCAAATCTTCGCCTTTGCTGTAATGCAATGCAAGCATGCCGTAAAACTCATGAAGCCTCTGGGAAAATACCCTTTCAATGGCATTGGCGGTTTTCAGGTGTAGTTCTTTTCTTTTTTTAATTAGAATAGATTCATAAGTTGCTTCCTGTGCCAGGGCGTGTTTGAAAAGATATTCTAGTTCGAACATCCTCTTTCGCTTTCTGATAAGTTGAATGCCTTCCAGATATTCGAGCCTGTCATCAATTTCCTGAGTGGTTTTTGCCACCTCCGCCAGTATTTTATAGAAAAAATTCCTTCCGATAACCGAAGCTACTTTTAATAGCGACCTGGTTTGCACATCGAGCTTGTCAATCCTTGCCATCAATACTTCATTTATCGTTTCAGGGATTTCAACCGAATTGATCCGTTCCGTAACAATAAACTTATCACCCTTAATCTCTATAACCCCATCGTCGATGAAAGAACGGACGATCTCTTCGATAAAAAATGGATTCCCTCCCGAACGTTTTGTAATGAGCGCTATGATATCCCCGGGAATCCCCTTGATTTTAATAAGATTTGCAATTAAGGCCTCGCTCTGGTCAATACCCAGGGATTCAAGATAGATCTCTTCATAAATATCGGAGTATCTCTCTTTAATAGTTTCCACTAATTGGCCACTTGTATCCTTGAAATCAGGACGATAAACCAGGATAAACAATATGGGATTTTTCTCCGCCAATCGGCACAGTGATTTCAGAAATTCTATGGAAGTTAAATCTGCCCAATGAAGATCATCCAGCACAAAAACAACGGGCCTGAATAAGGCCGCCTTCTCGATAAGATCTCGAAAAGTTTTAATAATGAGTTTCTCCAACGCCTCCCCTTCGATGCCTTTTATTCGATCAGCGTATATACCTGTTAACTTCAGCCCCAGAAGTGTAGCGACAAACGGGAATATATCCGTTAATTCCGTTGGATTAATAGTTCGAATCGCCCTTTGCAACTTTTGATAGGATATTTCCTCCGTATCCGTTTCTTTTATACCAACCCATTGTTTCAATATATCAATAATTGGATGATAGCTCAGATTTTTTCCATAAGAAAGCGCCCTGCCTTCAATATAGGTTACTTTCTTTATTTCATCTCTTCTTCTTAATTCAGAGACCAAACGTGATTTCCCGATTCCAGCTTCGCCGCTGATGCTTAAAATGGAACCTTTTCCGTTAATCACTTTCTTCAGATGGAAGGTCAATTTATCAAACTCCAGACCCCTTCCGACCATTTCAGAATAAATCATCCTGTCGGATTCCAGATTTGCCCTGTAAATCTTCTCTGCACCCGGTAAAAGTTCATACACGGTCACGGGTTCTTCTTTACCTTTTAAAAAGATTGGGTCCAGTTCTTTATACTCATAATATCTTTTTGTGTGCCTGTAAGTTGACGAACCAACGTAAATTTGTCCGGCTTTGGAAACATCTTTCAACCTCGAAGCGACGTTCACCGTATCCCCCATAACCGTATATTCCTGTTTATTATCCGAACCGACAAATCCGGTAACAACTATTCCGGTATTGATGCCGATATGTACGCCCAATGGATTTTGCAAATTCTTTGATTGATTAATTTGCTCAATTATGTTCCGTATTTCAATTGCCGCATTCAAAGCTTTATGAGGCGCTTCCTCAATAGCGGTGGGGATGCCAAAAGAGGCCATAATGCAATCCCCCATATACTTATCGATGGTACCCTCATTTTTCTCTATTATCGAACCCATTATTCTAAGGCAATCATTCACAATCAGGGTTACTTCCTCGGGATCCATTTTTTCGGCCATGCTGGTGAAACCGGAAATATCTCCGAATAATATGGTTGCCTGACGGCGTTCACCTTCTTTAATAAGGTTAGATACTTTTTTCATCTGAATGAAATCAAACTAATTAAAAAATAAGAGGAAAATCCGGGATATTTCGATTGCCTTCCCCGTCAGGGTTTTGTACTGAACAAGGTAGGGTAGATCCAGACTGTTCCCTTTCATGTGGATAGATCCGCCTGATTGGATTAATGCAACAGGCAAAATGACTCTAAAAGAAAAAAACTTCACTCTGCATTTAAGTATATTAACAAGTTGCCGATTTACTGGCTTATAGGATATCAAGTTAATTAAAATCAAGAGAAAAATAAAGAATTTCAGGTTGGAAGTAATTCTGAATATTTAAAGTAGAAAGTTGCATGAAATTTCGCATTTCCCCGGTACTCCACCAACCTATAAATCAAGACGGAAGTCTTTTTTGTTTTACAGAATCGGTTAGATAAGGGGGTGGAAAATGGAAGAATATTGCCAGGTGTATCCTTACTGGTTATGATAAATGAAGAAATCGTAGTAAAACCAGGATTACAGCCCACCTAATTCTTCGTGAAACCTGACAGGTAATTTCAACGGAATCGCCTGCTTTTCATAGGATTACCGTTATTTACAAAAGCCTTAAAGGATGGGGTTCGTTTTTATTTAAATCTTCCATATTGACTATTGCACTTTTTCATTCCTCATGCTACCTTTAATCCCTTCTGTTGCTGAAGACATGATCAGGTTTAACGATATGTTATATGCGTTCCATTTTAGGATGTAATTGATTTTTAAAAATTCGACATATGAAAAAAATTATTATTTTTTTCTTCTTTAATCTAATGGCCAACCCATTTATAATTGCCCAGGATCTCATTATCAATAATAAACCAAAGCAGGAAATTTATTCCTTAATTGATCAATACGCCCGTGCCAGAGATACGAATGACACGGTATTGCTTAAAAGTATTTTAACAATGGACATCGATCAATTAGTTTCTTCAGGTGAATGGAGAAAGGGCATTGGAAGCTCCATAAATGGTATGTTACGGAGTTCAGAATCTAATCCGGGCGCAAGAAGCCTCAGAATAGAAAAATTTCGGTTTCTCACTGAGGAGTGTGCGATTGTAGATGCCCGGTATGACATTCAAAATGCAGATGGAACAGTAAGAAAAATGTGGAGTACTTTTATTGTTGTTAATAAAGAGGATAAGTGGAAAATTACAGCCATCCGGAATATGCTGCCCGCCGGACAACAGTAATTTCAACTTTTTAATTGAAAAATAATCGAGATTTTAAAATAGCAAAAAAACCATCCTCCATTCTGTATGTGAATTCATATCAATCGGATTGGGGTCTTTCAGATTTTGAAAGTTTTCTAAATATAAAATGCGGCAAGCAGGCATCGTTATCTTACTAATAATATATACGGGATTTCTAAAAGCGCAGGAATCAGAAATATTCGTTCTTCATCAGGCCCTGTCTAAATACGATACGATTATTTATAAACGGATCATCCATTTCGATCGGCAGGATAGCCTCTACCATGTCCGCGATTATTTTGAAAACGGGCAGATTCAAATGGAAGCGTCCTACCGTTCATTTGACAAGCAGGTAAAAGAAGAATATCAGTGTAATTATTTTTCCAATATAAAGGAGGGAGCCTACAAAGAATGGTTTGATGACGGGCAGATTGAATACATTGGAAATTACAAAAATGGATTAAGAACTGGCCCGGCCCATTCCTGGTATAAAAATGGCCGAAAAGAAGGGGAAGAATACTGGATGAACGGGCAGCTCAATGGAGATATAAGATATTGGGATGAGGAGGGAAATTTACAATTCGACCTGAAGTTTAAAAAAGGTCTTAATCAGCATCCCAAAAAGGTCAGGTATCCCTTTATTGATTACCTGCCCTCAGGCTATTATTCCGATACAGCCAGACGTTGGCCTGTAATTATCTTCCTTCATGGTGGTTCTGCTAGGGGATCGGATACCCTGGATTTGTATGATTATGGACCCTTTGACCAGATCTACAGAGGGCGGGCCTTTCCATTCCTGATTGTTGCCCCCCAATGCCCCCAACATATCAGGTGGTCGGCGGACGACTGGTTTGACAATTTCTATCAGGATTTAATCAATCATTACCGGGTGGATACCAACCGGATTTACTTAACAGGTGCCAGCCTTGGCGGGTCGGGAACCTGGTATCTTGCGGTTAAATATCCCGATAAATTTGCGGCAATCGCTCCCATGAGCGGTTTTACCAGGCATATGGATTATATCAGTATCCACATTGAAAGACTTAAACAGATGCCGGTCTGGGCATTCCATGGTGTATTGGACACGGTTGTTCCTTATGAGGAGACCGAATACATGGTAGATAAACTGAAAAAGATTAATAAACAGGTAAAATTTACGCTGGAATCCAAAGTAGGTCACTGGATACATCATTTAATTTATCCGGGTAACGAACTCTACGACTGGTTCTTAAAATACGATAAGCGCCTGAAAAACGATAATTAAACCGCGCTGAATCAACCCCTTGAATCAAGCAGGCTCAAGGAAAAAAACCGCTTTCCAGTTCTATATTAAATTCCTCCTTCAGCATTTAGGACTACCTGTTGACTCGATAGGCTTGCCGATATCGAAAACGCCGGGTTCAGTATTTAAGATATTTCGATCCATTAAAGGTTGTAACGTTCGCAAGATTGCCTCCGTCGTAATCGCCCATCGTAATCACGACACTAGAGTCATCATTCGGCTCAACTGGAGGAGGTGGCTACCTCCGTAATAATTGGCCCGAATGTTAAAAATCCGTTGCGGCTGGAAATCCCTTTATTTGTATCGGATATGAGTTTCGGGGCTTTATCCGGGGAGGTTAAAATTGCTCTTGCGAAGGGTGTTGAAATGGCAGGGACAGGCATTTGCAGCGGGGAAGGTGGAATGCTGCCGGATGAACAGGAAGATAATTCACGTTATTTATATGAATTGGCTTCAGGAAAATTTGGCTTTACCTGAGAAAAAGTGGAAATGGCTCAAGCTTTTCATTTTAAGGGAGGGAGAGGTTCAAAGACGGGTACCGGTGGTCATTTGTCGGGCCACCAGGTTACCTCCGAAATAGCAAAAGTTAGAGGTCTGAAAGCCGGTGAAACTGCCATTTCGCCTGCTGCTTTCCCGGACCTCCTAGGTATCGGGGATTTTAAGGCGTTTGCCAAAAAAGTAAGGGATAGAACGGATGGCATTCCAGTGGGTTTTAAAATTGCGGCAAGTCACATTGAAGAAGATATTGATTTTACCATTGAAGTTGGGATTGATAATATTATTCTCGATGGAAGAGGCAGGGGAACAGGTTCCGCACCTGTTATCCAACGGGATCACATAAATGACCGACCATCCCGGCCCTCCTGCACGCCAGAAGGCATCTGGACAGGGTGGGTGCGCACGATATTACACTTATCAAAACAGGTGGATTACGGGTGCCCGAAGAATTTGCCAAGGCCCTGATGCTGAGAGCGTATGCCGTTGCTGTTTCCAACGCCGCACTTCAGGCCATCGGTCGCCTGGGAATAAAAGTAAATGATAAAAATCTTGTCGACGAAGCTTTTCATGTTTTGTTTAATCACGATGGATCCGGACTCATTGAAGTAGTGGTGGATTTAAAATTGATCTAATAGATGATTTTACAATAATCAACCGGTTGAATTAATTGGATTTCAACCATTCCGACGCTACCCGTTTCATTGGCTGGACGGTGGTGATTCAAATTTTTCAGTTTATTCAAGTCGCAACTTATTTCTGATTCATTAAAAATTCCTAATGATGTTCCGGATGGTCATGGGTTGGCGTATGATTGTGGTAGAAGCCCATCTCATGCATACGATTATGTACGGTTCGATGGGCAGAGGTCAATACCATCCGCATCCGTTTATAAGTTTTTTCATCGGCCCGGGTACCTATCGTATCGAGGTAAGCCATGGCGCCCTCGATTTGTTCAAGAATGGTCAAGGCATCGGCCGCAGCTAGCATCTGTGAATTATTTATCCTGATCATTACCGGAGAAGTATGGGTGGTGATGATCTCGGGCTGATCGGGGTAATGTCCACGGATTAAAATAGCAGCCCATGAACTCTTTGTGACCGGTAAGCGCCAGTTTCCACTGTCTTTCCACTTAGCTACCGAAATACTTTCCTTTATCTCACCGTTCACGACCAGTTCAACTTTTGTCATCGGTACCGTTACGCTTTCAGCCTCCCAGGTTATATCCACGGTGCCTCCACCGGAAGACATATCGATCTGGCTACCGGCAGGTTTCCCGTCCACAAGAAAGTCGACCAACGGGCCATAGGTTACAAACGTGTGGCCTTTTCTGACAGATTCTTTCCATTGCTCATACGTAAATTCCCGGTTATCAGGTATCCTGGCATACGTCCGGACGGTTCCCACCGCGGTGCCTGCACTCATTTTGTCGGTTCCTCCAACTGCAGCTACAAAATATCCGCAATTGAGATAACGATACCAGTCGGTCAGGGAATAAGGATCGATCCCCCCGTATAAATTACCCCAGGAAGTCATTTCTACCCCGTCTATGTTTCCGGTCACGATAGCCGCTGCATTTTCCAGCCGTGGATTTGGAAAATGAGGTAACACAACAATGCCATCCTGCTTTTTGCATTGCCGGGCCCATTCCGTTAACAATACTTCAATGGGATCCCCAATGGCGGATTCGTCCGCCCCACCCGTGGTCATGGGAGTGATCATATCGCCTTCGTAACCTAAAAGTGAAATATGTCCCATAACATGTTGCCGGTTTTCAGTCCCTACCCGGACCAGATATTCGCCTTTACCTCCGGCCTCTTTCGATCCAAAAGTGGATCTACCATCAAAATCACCTACATTGGTCATTAATTCTCCCCACTGGCTCGCCAGCAGGTTTACAATATTCACCCCTTCTGCTTCCCCCTCCAGTTGAGCCGAATGAGGCGATAAAAAGTGCACATGCGTATCGGCCGTGACCCATCCCTTTTCCCTCCATCCAAGTTTTTTTTCAATCTCAAGGATTATTTCCTCGGTGCTACCGGTTATTTCGACCACCTTCCGGATAGGTTTGATTTCAAATCCTTTGGAAATTTCGAAATAGACCTTACCCATAGGTAATTTGATCACCGTTTCGCCCGGGATATAGGTGGAATTATGACTTCCCCGGTGGACAAAGTCCACGCTGTAATCTTCAAACCAGGCATTGTTGGGGCCACGGTGCCTGTTTACAGGAGCCAGGTATTCATCCGCTTCCCCGTGTGCATGAAATTTGACCGGGACCGCCTGACCGCTTGCTAGCAATAGTACCTTTACTTTGACGGCTTTGTTAGCAGGTTTTATCTGCCGGATTCCCAATCCAAGATTGATCCCTTCTAGCCTGCTGACAGGAATTTGTTCTTTTTCGAATAAATAAAATTGTGCTTCCGGATGTGCCGAGTATTCAACAATGATCTCTTTCCGGGAAATATCGGGAACCTGATTATTATAGGAATTTTCCCATGCCGAATCCGGGTAACCGGGTCTGGGCACGGCAGATATTACCTGTCCGAGATCCAGTTGGATCTGTTTGAGCAATCCATGCTCCTGCAATACCGGATCAAAAGATTTTCCAGCAGGTATCGACAATAAGGCCTTTTGTCTTGAATTCCATCGGAGCGGATGGGATTGAACTTTTCCGTATGAAATGCCCGATAATATGACCGGGGTCTTATTGAGAGCTTCAAATCTGAAACCGGTTATTTTCTTATCCGGTTGAGGATTTTCCCAGGCCCATAACCAGTTGATCCAGTTTCCCCGGTCATCTGCAGTCACTTTGGTCTGTGTCCAGCCCCAGTCCTCACTGGCTTGTTCGTGGTGAAAACGTACCGGCCTGGGTTTATGATGGGCCACGGATTCGATACAATTTTCTCCCCAGATCTGCTGGAACATCCCGATTTGATATCTTAAATGAATGGGTAATTTTTGTTCACTTTTATCCTCATAAATAATTACATAATTTGCGACAGGTTCATTTAAATGCCCGATTCCCGTAAACGGTTTTTCATAAAATCCATCTTCGGATCGGATCAGGGGATGCAGATCAGCCGTATGTAAAAAAACAAGCCATTTTCCAGTGAAAGGATTAATTTTAACCTGATAGGTATCGTTTTTAAGATAGACGATATTGCCGGAGATTAAAAACGGGATTCCCCAGGCCGTACCTTTTCCGCGGGGTGCCGAATTGGCCGCCTCCGACATCCGTTCGGATACCCTATCTCTTGTTAAGTTGACAATATTCAAATTTCCTTCAAAAGCAAGGGTATTAAACAGGGGGGATCCGGGGCCGTCATAAAGTGATGGATTTCCGTCTGAAGTAGACACCGATTTATCAACTTCCATCTTCCTGACGTCGCTTTTTTTATTCGTTTCATCGATAACGGATGCGAACGTTGGCACGGAAGTGGTGGAAATCAGGGTCGAGGTTGTCAGCGTTTTCAGAAAATTTCGGCGGGAGTTGGGCAGATACGTCATGGTTTTTAGAATATTATCCGGAAAATGAATTTTCGATTTAATATTGGAGCAAACAAAGAAGCGATTTCTTCCTTCATAGAAATATAAGAATTAAAAATCAGAGATAAAACAGCGATTAATGTGAGATCAGTAGGGACTTGGTGATTCATTAGCACTTTTTTTATTTAATGAAAGATGCAAAACATTAGAGTAATCCCGGACAATTACCCCAAATATGAATAATAATATAAAATAATGATCGTTAACGGGTCTTTTGAATACGCTCCCTCAGGAAGAAAATTTTCGGATGAATCATCTGATAATTTTTTAACCTTTCATCTTATAAATATTATCAAATTATCTGGATAAACGGATATTATGCTTATCTTAAGCGCGTATAATTTATTCAACTGTTATGTTTCGAGTAATTTTATTTGTCCTCTTATTGATCCCCACGCTCTTAATTGCTCAACAATCTAAAAAAGAAGCAAAAAGACTTAAAAAAGAGCAGGCGAAAACAGTTCAAAGCAATGATACCCTAAAAATGAAACTGGCTGAAAAACAGTCGGAAGTTATCACCGAAGAAGACCGCGTGCAGCAGATGATAAAAAAGTACGGGAAGAACAAGGGACGGCTGGTTGCTGCGGGAAAGGTCTGGACCAGCATTTCTCCGGAAATGGCGCTCGACAGCTGGGGTGAACCACTGAAAAAGCAGAAAAGTGAACTGAACAATCTAGTCACCGAAAGGTGGACCTATCCGGATAACCGTTTTCTTTACTTCGAAAATGGCTTGCTGGTCAGCTGGAAAGAATAATACCTCCCTGTAAAATGGCTAATCTCAAATACTCCTGAAGAGATTTCATCTGACCTATAGAGTAAATGTTATTTTCAAGTCAGATCTGTAATTCTGAATCAGGATCAGCCTGTAGCACGCTGATCGATCCGCTATTAAAATCCGCTTCGACAATAAATTTTTTTAGTAAATATTGCCGATTTCCATCAAACGATTTTCGAATTACGCAATATATTATGCAATCCGGGTAATCCTCATGTATTGATTTTCAATATTTGCCGGAGAGGTGCGTTTCCGGGCGATCAAATCCCAATCTCAGTCTACGAAATTATTTACTGTCAGTTAACAATGCACTTTTATGCATTCAGATAGATCATTTGATTATCTTCTTTTTGTTTCCGGATCCGACAAATATCAAGATAAAAATTAAAGGGTGATCAATTTCGAATCATATATTTTTCAGGACCGATAACTAATAATCACATGAAAAAGTTAATTATTTTAATTGTTTCCGTTTTTACTCTTTTATCCAACCAGGGTAGCCGGGCACAACAATTCAACATGTTGCCGGCTCCTGTTGATAAAAATATATCAATAGGACTAAAAGTCAACAAACCCTTTTTTAAAAAGACGGAATATTATGAGAATCCCGGTGGAGCTTCCGGAGTCTATAAATTCTATGGTTATTTTCCTCTGAAGAAAAACTGGCAGATCAACACCGAAATCCCACTGGTGATCGCCGATATGGGCGAAACCACTAAAACGGGTCTTGGCAACTTGTATGTAGAACTTCAAAAAGCGCTGAACGATAATAAAGCAACCTGGTTGGCCTTTGGATTATATGTGCCTTCCATAGGGACGGAAAATTATGAAAAGATGTTTGTTGGTTTTCTTTCGGATCCCTATCGTTTTCTTCAATACGAGGAAGGATTTACCTTAAACAGTACATTTGGTTACAATCTCAGGGAAACACCTGGGATCCTCTTTGGCGTCGAAATGGGTCCGGATATCTTTATCCCGACCACAGAAGGCGGGGATGTAGAGCTGTTGATGCACTACGGAATAAAAGGAGGCTACCGGTTTAGGACCGTTTCAGCATGGACGGAATTAAGTGGCATCCTGATTGTCACGGAAGAAGGGAGCCTGGATGATAAATGGATGAACCAGCTCTTTTTTGGAGCTCAGTTGAACCAGGGCATGTTCAGGCCGGGCATCTTTTACGGCTTTCATCTGGATAAATATATACGGGATGAACTAAGCGGTGTGCTGGGACTGAATTTACAATTTGTGCTCAAGTAGTATATATACAAAAGGATCCGGGATGGAGGTGTGGAAACTGGTATAGTCCCCGGTGAAAAAACCACACCTCATCCTGTGGTCCATTGGTATCTCTATTGGTTCCCTTCTTCTGGGAATTTAAAGAATAAAAAGTCCGTTACCGGAAAACCGGATGCCGGATAATGGATACAACTCAGGCAGCTTAATGCCTAAAACATTGATCTGGTGGATTAGCCGGATTCAAAATCCCTTCTGGAAAATGTAGAAGAGAGATTACCCTTACCAGGATTACCTGATTTACTCATCCCTTAAGGTGATGGCCGGATTGGTCAGGGCAGCTTTAATGGTTTGTGAACCAATGGCCAGTAATCCCAACAGCATCATTAGCAGAATACTTGATCCCAGGATTTGGATATTGAAATTGACCCGGATGGCAAAATTCTGAAGCCAAAGATTGTTGATGAAATAGGCCAGGGGTGTGGCGATCAGGATGGCTGCCAAAAGAAGCATAAGAAATCCTTTTGATATTTGTAAGCCTACCTGGTTTACTGTGGCACCCATAACCTTTCTGATTCCAATCTCCTTGATCCGGGACTCTACATGGTAGGTGACCATACCCAGCAAACCCATGCTAGCAATCACGATTGCCAGGATCGATACAAAGCCTACAAGAGCCAGCACGTCTCCGAAAATCGCATGCGATTCAGCCAGTTGCTGGTCGAAAAATTCATATTTAAAACTATGGATTTTATCCAGTTCTTTCCATTTATTCTCCAGAAACACCAGGGTTTCGGAAAGGGATGCCGGCTCATACAGAACGTTGATATAGCGAAAATTTTCCGGTTTATTTTGAAAGAATAACGGTTCAATATTTTGAGAAAATATATCGTAATGAAAATCTTCCACAACACCCACCACTTTCATTAACAGGTCGTCTTCGTTACTTAAAAATGTTTCTCCAAGGATACTTTCCGGAAGTTCATATCCAAGTTTTGTGGTAGTTGTTTCATTTACCACAATGGATTGAACTGATTCAGCTTCGTCCAGGCTGGGCAAATTGCTACCCGCGATCAGTTTGAAATTCAGATTGGAAATAAAATTTGCATTCCCGTAAATATAATCGGCCCGCAGGGAATCACCGGAACCATCCTGTTTTTTCAGCGTTGTTCCTTCACGCACCAGGGTGGCAGGCAGGTTGGAACTACCGGATATATTTCTGATGCCCGACCATTTACTGAATTCATTTGAAAATTGAATATAATCATTTCCTCTTAAAGGGATGTTGATGATGTTTTCCTTATCAAATCCATATTGTGCGTTGGCAAATTGTTTGACCTGGAAAAATAGCAAGGTGGTGGTAATAATGAAAAAGAGAGACAGGGTTAGCTGAATGGCAATCAATGTTTTCCCAAGTGTGGGTTTCTTATATATAAAAACACCTTTTTTAGTAAAACTCCCGGAAAATTTCCTCGAAATAAGCGATAAGGGTCGAAAGGATGAAAGGGTCCACGCCGGGATAACCCCGGCAATAAATCCGATGATTATACTGAATGCAAGAAAAAGCAGAAAGATCCCTGCCTGTTGGTCAAGGTTTACCGACATAAACCGGTTAATCCAGAGACCTTCAAATCCTTGTTTTAATAACTGAAGAATCCCGATCGATAACAACGTGGCAAGAAGCGCAATTATAATAGCTTCCATTATAAACTGCCAGAAGATCTGATACCTCAATGCACCGTTAATTTTTCTGAGTGCAATTTCCCGGGATCTTGCCAGGGCCCTTGCAACCGACATGTTCGTATAATTGAAACAGGCCGATAAAATAATGATCCCAACCAGTATCGAAAGAAAGTACAATCCTTCGATGGGCATTCGTAGGGACACCGGGTTTCCCAGTAACTTGCCGGGTGTGATTGCCATAAACGGCTGAGGTTCTAATTCAATATCAAAATTTTCAAATCCGGCATATTTGCCATCAACAACATCGGACAGGATGCTTCTAACATCTTTTTCCGTTTTTCCTTCTTCGAGAAGTATATATAAATGACTGCTCCACAGGTTTTTCCAGTCATCAAGAGGTGCAGAATCAATGCCTTTCTGAGCGAGTAGGGGCAGGGTGGACATGGATGCGAGAAGTTCAAACTGAATGTGTGAGGCCTTTTCCTTTTTAACAATTCCGGTGATAGTGAAATCACCCAGCAGAATGTCTTTAAGATCCAGGTCAAATCCCAGAGCATTAAGCCCCCGGTCATTGAAAGTGACTATTTTTCCGATGGGATCTTCATTGCCAAATAGCCGGTTAGCAGCAGTCTCCGTAAGAACCAGGGAAAAGGGCTCACGAAGTGCCGATACGGGATCCCCTTGAACTAGATTAAATCCGAAAAAATTAAAGAAATCCTCATCCGCATAATATCCGAAAAGGGGAATACTCTGCTCATCATAGGCAATGTCCCCTCCGAGCAGGCCCTTCAGCCTGACAACTTTTTCGATCCCTGAGTATTCAGTGAGCAGCGTTTCTTTAAGTGGCATAGGTGAAGTAGCCAGAAACGGGCCCCTATGGTCTTTCCGGGAAATAATACGGTATATCCGGTCGCTGTGAGAGTGAAAAGTGTCGTAATTGAGAAGGTTGAACAGCATCAATAAAACCAGCAACCCGGTCGAGATACTCAATGCCAATCCGAGTATGTTGATAATCGAAAAAAGTTTGTGTTTACGGATGGAACGTAATGCGATCTTTATATAGTTTCTGATCATGATTGATGTTTTGAAGTACCTGTATGATGGGTAAATTATATAATTGGTTACAACAATCCATTCGAAAATTGATAAGTGGTCTCATAACGTTAAAAAGGGGTGTTTATCTAATGGTATAGGCTTGGTTTTATTATTACCCGGATGTATTCCAAGAAAAAAAATCGCGCAGGATCCTTCTCGAATTCTCAGAAAAAAACGAACCAGTCAGCTTTTCATAGCCTGCACATTTTCATCCAACTGTTGGAAGCTGGCAATGGCAACTGCCACGGTACTTACAAAATCATGTTGAATAACCCATTTCAGGGCTGCTTTGAAGGTTCCATTTTCACTTTCGGAAGGAAAAGGTCCGCCGGAAGTTGTTTTCATGGCTACGCAACCTATGTTATTAGCTTTTGCCTGGTGTAATTCGCGGATCAAGGTCTCCTGTTTCCAGGAATGGTGCCGGTTATTCCGGGAATGGACGTAGGCTCCCTTATGATTAAACGCGCACATGAACGTATCGTAAAATTTTGATTCGTTATTCGACCTGATCAATTCAGCCATGTTTGCGTGAGAGGAAAATCCAATGGCCCGGGTGATCCCACGGTCCTTGATCGCCTGAAGGAAAGTCAGGACCACTTCATGGTTCATTACATTTAAGTCCGTCATTCCGTGAATTAGCATAATGTCCACATAATCGGTCTGCAGGGCTTTCAGACTTTCGACCACCGAATCCTCCATCTCTTTGATTACCTCCTTGGCCGTATCTCTATTAGTCAACCTTTCCGGATGCTGGATCTTTAATTTGGATTGAATGATCACTTTGTCCCTTACATCCTTTAACGCATTGCCCAGCATGATCTCATTATTACCGTTGGAATACGACCGGCCCGTATCAAAGAAATTCATACCCTGATCGTATGCGGCCCGCATCAGGTTAGAATTCAGGGTCCGGGTAGCGCCCATCCCGATGGGAGCGACTTTCAATCCGGTACGTCCAAGTGTCCGGTGCTCAGGATTTCTTTCAGTGCCGGAGAATCCATATACCCTATTCGTATTTCTCCATAACCCAATGCCGGATACCGTCAGAGCTGCTTTTTTCAGGAATTCACTCCGGCTGATGATTTTCTTTTGGTTCATTAATTTAATTTATGATATAATTCTGAATATTTCCTAAAGCAGATTATGTATAAAAATAATACCGGGAAATTGAAAAAAAAAATATGCTGAAAACCAGCCTTGATCCATTTAACATCCTTAAATACATGAACCATAGGGTACTTCATTAGATGAGTGATTTCATTTGATTTTTCGTATGATTTTGTTATATTATTACCAGGGATGTCGGCTGATGGATCACAAATCGGCCTGAAACTAACTCTATGGTATGAGAGGTTTTCTCAATGCCCATAATTTATTAATTTAACTACCTTTTTATGTTATTACAACAGCTCAATACGCCACCGGAACTTCTTGAAATTGTACTGATTATTGCCCTCGTAGTGGTGATCGTTATCACCTTTATCCACCTATTCAAAATGATGGGTACCGATCGCCGGTTAAAACGGGTGGAGGACAAAAAACAACTTTATGAAATTATTTCATTCCGTTATCAGAAGATCTTTGAGGCCCTGGAGAAAATATATGCGTTGGGTCCGAATCCCAGCCTGGCCTATAAAATGGATGCCAACCAGATGATCATTCAGGGCAAAGAAAAGAATGAAGCCTTCATCAATGAAATTGAATCCCGCTGGATCAATATCAATCGCATTTTAACATCGGTCAGGCCACTGATCAGTGAAGAGATATATAAACATGAGAAAGAATTTTTTGAGGCCGAATCAAAACTGGAACAGCATCTTCTTGCCAATGTTGAGGAAGAGGATATGCGTGAAAAAACCCATGAACTGACCGATAAACGGATCGAAGGAGAACAGAAAATGATCCGTATTTTACAGGAGCAACTCAAGGAACTTACTCATCGGGTTGAACTTTCCTGACCGGCATATCGAAATTGCACCTCCTGTTAGTCGTGGAAAATCAACTGTCCGGGCTTCTCTCTAGTTATATCCCGTTAGTGAAACCGGATCTTATTTAAAATGGATACCTGGATAAGGGCAGAGAAAAAAGTGAAGAATTGTATAAAATGGACGGACCGGAAAGGATTTACCTTTCCGGCCCTACTCACTTATGTCTATCTTGATAAGTGGATATCTTTAATTTTTTTGTAACCTTTAATTTAGGGCATAATTTATTGAATTATCTCTTCTTTATATTATGTCTTTATTATGTTCTTATAAAAAAATACAACCGGACAAAAATTAAGCTATCAGCCATTTTACGAGCCTTCTTTTGCGTAAAAATATTTTTGGAACCAGGTTTAAAATAAATTATTATATAATATAGCTGCAAATCGTATCATTTCCACTCCTCACAACTGGCTCCTTTAATGCGTCATTAAATCAGCAAACCTGTCGTTGGTTGTTCTTTTAATTGAAAACGATCTTGTGTTTAAAAAATTGCAATAAGGATCCGGATTTATCCCGATAGTCGCTTCAGGTACGACCTATTCCTCAAAGGGGACAAACTTAAACTTCTGTCCTCCGATGGATGCTTCATACATCAATCCACCTTTGGCCAAGGTAAATACCAATACCCCCTCCATGTATTTGGCATTAGCCGAAGCTCCGGATTTTAAGGCAACGGCGGAGGTTTGAGCGGCAAACTGGAATTTGTTGTTGATAAAGTTATCATAGGTTTTTTCGTCCTCAAAAAAGATCACCTCACTGTAGGATTGACCTCCCAGTTGTAATCCGATCGTTACCTGGGTCATGTTGGAACCGCCCACAGCCTCGTCCTGTCGGAAAACCACTCCTTTCCCACCTGCTCCACCTACGCCAATGGCACCTTTGCCAATGGAAGGGAATACAGCATATCCATAGGAAGTGTCAAAAAACTTGCCGATATCCGGATCTTGCTTTTTGAACTCTTCGATAGTAGCCAGGGCTTCTTCAGGATTGTATTTTTCTTCTTTACTATTATCCTGCGCTGAAACCGGATTTACAAATAAAACACTGCCTATGACAAATTGGAGTGAGTATAAAAGGATTGATTTGAACATTTTTCTGTGATTTTTTTACAAAAATAGTCTCTTTCGTTGATAAATTAAAGGAGGTAATAGAAAAAGGGATCTTTTGAGTGAAGATCCCTTTCACATTTTGCTGTTCGTTAAAATAACTATTGAAGTTCTCTCCTTTCAATTACATTTCTATGAGTGGAAAGATCGGGTAATCCAAATGCTTCCTTTAGATCCCTGTAATCGATAAAATCACTCATCCGATTGGACGCCCAGAAATCTCCCGGAACAACTACCACCCTGGCAATCCAGTCGTCGGTATCCATGGCGGTCAGCAGATCGAGTGAGAAATCAGCTTCCAGGAACAGTTTCACATCAACCAGTGTGAAATCAAAATTGTAAAATAACGTGCCGTTTTCAGTAAGGACTGTCTGTGGAAGCTGACGCCAGATTTCTACTGGCTCACCATCTATTTCTTCCACCCTCCATAAAAGATATACAAGTGCTACGTCGGAAGGGAATCCTTCAAAATCGTCTGGATAGTTCAGAAAAACTTCATATTCAGGTCCGGTAAAATCTATGTTTTCGTAATCAAAAACAAATCCGCTTTCACCGGCAGGTCCTTCAGGCCCCTGTGGTCCTTGAGGACCCTGCGGTCCAACTGGCCCCTGGTCGCCGACACATCCAAATAAAAACAGGCCGACGGAGGCTATGATTATAAAAATTGATTTTTTCATGACAATTGATTTTTGGTTTTTCCGAAAGGTATTCAAAAACTGGGCCAATTTTATAGAATTGTTTATTGAAAATGAACTGATCTACGGTTTTTATTTCATTAACATTCCTTCCGGAAATGGTATTATCTTATTTTGAATCCGGTTTTTCCACCCCTGTCCAGCCCTCAGGGACTCCCTGAAGGGTGTATTTTGCTGCCTGGTTTTTAAAAACTTCTCAGGTAGGTCATCCGGATTTATCTTCAGGATTCTGTCAATAATTACCGCAGCTTACGCAAATTCCTTTTTTAAAAATCATCAAGTCCTTCATTCCGTGCATCAGTTACGTTGAATTTAAGCTTTGCTGTTTTCGGGGGATCGCCTGCAAAACATTCATAGGCACCGATTGCCTTTTCTTTTCCTTTTACCTGTACTTGCCCGAGATAACGGATGTACTGCTGGCTTGATGCTGAGAGTTGTTCATATACGGCTTCGCTGAGAATCAGATTGGGATTATAAAGTTTATTAGGACCTTCCATCTTTGAGGCAATGTTGACCGTATGTGAGATGGTAGCCGGATCGTTCCGTTTTCTATCACCGATGATCCCCATAATCAGCGGGCCGTAGTGCAGGCCGATTCCGATCACCAGGGACGACCAGCCCTATTCGATAGGGTACCGTTTGTAATTACTGCATTCATTAAGCATCTGGATAGCAGAATTTAATGAACCTTCAATATTTTTTGGAAAAATAGCTGTGATGGCATTTCCTAAGATACTGATTTACATAGCCATGATCATCGTGAATTACAGACCCCATTTGTCCCACAAATGCATTCACAAACCGGAAGATTTTTCAGGTTTGTGAGTGTGTTTGGATTGTCAATAGGTTACCGGTAGAATCTGGTCAGGACCACGCCATGGGAAGGTACCCGGGCTGAGAAAACGCCATCATATCTTCCGATATCCTTTTGTCTCCACAAATCCCGAACGGTCCTTTTTCCAATAATGTCGAGTTCCTCCCAAGATACGGGAATTACGACAGGATTTGCCTCCAGGTTGAATAATCCGATGGCGGAGGATCCATCCGCCATTTCCTTTATCAGTACCAGTTCTGTTTCACTTTGCCGTAAAATCCTGGCCTGTTTACCCAGGGGATCCTGGTCGACGGCGATCACTTCATGGTTGCAGAGTACGTTTAAGGTAAATTTATCCAATCTGCCCATATCTCCGCTGAAGATGAGTGGAGCTGCCATCAGGCACCACATCGACATGTAGCTGTATTGTTCATCAGGTGTAAGTTGAGTAGGTGCCCCGATTCCCATCCGGCGGGCATCCCCAACCCAGCCTATCAGGATATAATCCGGATCATTCCAGGCTCCCGGGCGTGCGTATTCCCAGTGTTGGGCATTACTGAGTCCGATATAATAAAAGCCCGGAAGATCCCGGTTTTCTTCAAGTCCGAGATCACCCGTGGTACGCCAGCAGTTCCCGACCTGTCCGCCCCAGGTCCAGACATCTCCCATTCCGTACTGACATAAATTCAGCACAATATCCCGGTCAAGTGATTGAAGTATCTTCCACATCAGGCGGTAGGGTTTGATATAATCCTCGGTTGATTCCGGATCAACCAGATTTCCGTAACTGCACCAGTCGTATTTCAGAAAATCAAATCCCCAAGCCGCAAAAGTTTCGGCATCCAGCTGTTCATGTTCATAACTTCCGGCATAACCGGCACAGGTTGTGTGACCTGGTGAAATATATAAGCCGGCCTTCAGGCCCTTGGCATGAATGTAATCGGTCATGGCATACATATCCGGGAATCGTTTATTCGTTCGTAGTCGGCCTTCTTCCGTTCTCATGGGTCCTCCAATTTCCGGATCTTCCGTGTTTGCTTTGGTCATCCAGCAATCATCAATATTCACATACTGATAGCCGTAATCCGACATTCCCGTTTCGATCAGCTGGTCGGCGGCCTGGCGCATCAGGCTATCGCTGATACGGTCGTAATGGATATACCAGCTGTTCCAACCCATGGGAGGAGTCAGGGCAAGCGTGTCGCCCACCACGATCCTGAAATTACGGGAATCTTCCCCATATGAATTTTCAGCTTGCAGAACCACCGGATAGGTGCCACTTTCCTCGATAAACCCGGTCATGATCCCGGTATTTTTTTCGAGAGAAATCCCATCGGGCAACTTTTCTACATCAAAAAGGATGGGCCGGGTGCCGGTGCAGGGGATACGGTAGATGAATGGGGAACCGGGCCGGACACCGTAAATTTCCGGACCATTGATCCTCGGGATTTCAGGTGGCTCAGGAGTCAGTATCAATGCATCACCGGGTTCATAAGGAAGCATGGGCTTTTTCTCACAGGCTACCAATAA
>Ga0209536_100004154_pt1 | contig 22923 bp, 19 predicted proteins | sample DeeMarSeWOR28_12_FD_187461 | JGI IMG/M metagenome (GOLD analysis project Ga0209536, IMG submission 187461) | Marine sediment microbial communities from White Oak River estuary, North Carolina - WOR-2-8_12 (SPAdes) (version 2) | ecosystem: Environmental > Aquatic > Marine > Intertidal zone >... | reverse complement strand
TATTTTTAACATTGTCCGACTGACCTCTGGTACTTCTTGACAAAATTGGCCATATTAATGCAAGTTGATTTGCATTCAAACGGGGTCAAGAAAACGTCCGTTTTCCAGACTATTGTAAAGCCCCTAAATACCAAACCACCTCTAGCAAAAAGCCTACAAAGAGATTGTTTTTTTAGGCTCAAAAAAAGTGGCCGAAAAAGGTTCGCAAGTAGCTGCCTTGGCTCGTCCGCATTCGCGTTGTCGAGCGTGTAGGCGTAGCTGGTGCCGCCCAGGTGGCTGGCCATCTGCTTGTCCAACTGTAACGACGATCAGACAGTTAAGATTGAGGGTGTTGTCTGAATCCCGACAATAGTAACGTGTGTAACTCAAAACAAAGATGTAAGTTGACCAGTTAATAAAACGATCAGCCAGTTCCTGATGAGGTTGCTGATAGTTACCCAGGAGACGAAGGCAGCCATAGCAACGCCGAGTTTGCCGGCAACGGCCGTTGTTGCGGCGCCAATTCCCGGTATTGACGCAAGCAGCAAAATTTAACTGCCTCTTTCATGGAATAGCGTTTCCAACCTGGCTCGGCGCTCCGGGTTGATGCCCGGCACATTCGACAGATCGGCGCTGGCGCTACTCCTGCCAACACGGTAGAAAACCAGTTTCTCTGTTAACCCAATGGCGGTCCATATGAGAACGATTAGCCAGAGCCGCACATCAGTGAGATCGGCGATCACGGTTTCTATTATCTGCACCGTCCCATATTAGATCGGGGTTTCACTTGGAAAAGACCCTGGCGATCACTCTGATCCGGCCGCTTCAGCCGTCTCCTGCTCTTCAATGGCAGGAGGTGCAGCCCCCATCAGGTCTGCCATCCACTGCGAACCTTCAGAGCTACCTAGAACCAACTGTTGCACTGCCATGGTCATGGGCACAGCTATGAGCGCCCCAAGCGGACCAAGCACCCAGGTCCAGATAAAGAGCGAAGCTACGACAACCAATGGCGATAAATTCAACTGGTCGCCCATAAGTTTGGGTTGGATCACGTTTTGTACCGAGCCATTGATCAAGACATACCCCACCAGTACAAGCATCGCAGTGCCAATTCCAAATTCGGCATAGGCCAACATAAAGGGTGGAATGAGGGCCAACCAGAAACCGACACTGGGGATATAACCCATAAACCAGGCCAGAAGCCCCCACAGAATGGGAAAATCCACGCCGAGAATAAACAGGAAAATGGCGTCGGCCACACCAACCAGAAAGTTGATCCAGGTGAGTACCAGGACGTATCGCCGGATATCAGCCCCAAAGCTTTTGAATCGTTTGATGAACTGGTTGTCTAAAATCCGTGGTTGACGGAGTTTTCTCGAGATTCCAAGGTTCTCAAACAACATGAAGGTTAATATAAATAGCATAAAGATGGTAGCGGCACCGGCACTGATGACCTCCGCCAGTATATTCCCGATTAAGTCAAATATCTTCGTCGGATTGAACGTATTAAGAGCGGATTCGGCATTAATATTGAGGTTGGCCAGCGATGCCTGGAGGTCGGAAGTTTGTTCTTGGGCACTCGACTGATATGTGGGCAGCGCCTCAACCAGATCACTAACCGCGACACCAAGAAAGATCAGCAGCAATATACCACCACCTAATATCAGAAAGATCGTCAATAACAGCGCCAAAAAGGAGGGCAATCCCTTCCTCTGCAGCCAACCAAGCAAAGGACCAAAGGTAAAGGCAAAGATCAGAGCCAGGATAAACGGATTGATGATGTCGGCCGCCGCCCGCATACCGGCAACTAACAGTACCAGACCTCCTCCGCCTAACAGCAGGCGTAAAATGGGTGACAACTCCATGTTCCTAGTATTCATCGTCATACTCCTCCATCAAATTTTGCCTAACCTAAATTATCACTGGGTGCCGTTCAAATTCTGGCGTGACGAATGCCTCCTCAACGACGCCCTGCAGTCTTTGATTGTATTGCTTAATGGCAGTATTGTCAGCAATCATTGACCTTGAATCCAGAAGACACTTAGCCATCGTTAGGCGTGAGATTTTAAACTGGTGATCGGCCGAAAATAGCCGCTCTCTATTTCTCACGGCTAATAACAATGTCTGATAGGCGGGCAGTAAACACATCAGGCTGGCCAGGCGATAACCCCGCGCAGTGTAAGGCAAGGTCAGAACGTAGTCGGCGGCATCGCGCAATTCTGATAGTACGTTGGCGATTACCTTAAAAGACCAGATGGGCGATGCGCCAGCCAGGGAGAGGGGCTGGTAATTGACCTCTTTAAGCCACTGATCGGACAAATAGCTGATGCCTCGTCGCAGGTCTTTGACAAAATCCTTGACGATATTCGTTTTCTGCAACCCACGGCCGCAGGCCTCGCAGGTAGCTAACAACGCCTCGGCGACGTTCTCATCAAAATGATAATGATAGTTGGCTAACTCAGTCGCCAGGTGTCCGACCGTCCCGGCTACGTAATAACAATAACGGTCATAATCATCTACGTTGGCTAACAATCGCACCCCATTGTAACGCCTGGTTCTCAGTCCTTGACGGGATTTCTGGCTCCCTCCCATACCCGCAGCCATGACAGATGTCCAATGTTTTATAGATGATCTGGCTGGTTCAGGAATCTGTTCATATATTTGCCAAAGTGGATGCCCGCCATCAGGAGCCATTAGTTTCTGTTCGTCGGCGGTCAATCCTGGCCATCGCTCGTGGTTCCAAAAGGCCAGAGTCTCATGGGCCAACCGTGGCTCATCTAACATGGCTGAAAATTCTGTAAACCTTTTTTCCTGCCACTCAAATGGTTGTTGGCAATCCTCAATATTGTCCAGGACGCGGCAAAGGAGATAGGCGGTTGCCATCTGTCCTCTCAATGGTTCTTCGAGGAAAGAAACGACGAGAGCAAATGATCTCGAAACTTTCTTCATCTGATGGTTGAGAAATGCTGATTGTTGTGTTGTAAGGTTCATCGCCGCCATTCTAATTACTTAATTGAGTGGTTGAGCCAGCTTTTGAGCTGCCGGTAAACGGCCGCTGCCCCCACCAGTTCATCCTCGTCTAATTGCCAGGCGGCCGGATACAGCAGGAAAGGCTGAGTCTGGAAACCGCCCATGCCCCCATGGCAGCCGATCAGCTCCTCAAAGGCCGCCACCTCGTTGGCATCCACATTGTAAAAGCTATTGACCAGGATATCTGGGCAGTTCGAGAAGCTATCCTCGCGGAGGAGGTGATCGACCGCCCTCGGGCCAAAACCGGCCAGCGGATCTTCCCCATCCACCCGCTCCTCAGCCAGATAATGGCGTCCCTTCGAGCCAATGACCACCGGCCCATGTTCCTGCGATCCGACCATCAGAAAGCCCACACCTTCGTGATTGGCCAAACCATCCAGCACGCCCGGATAGTTGGTTTCAATTTCCTCAAGGGTTGCCCTCCGGCCTAGTTGTGTGCCGTAAACCAGGCCCAGATTTCCGGAAGCCATGACGACGATCTGTGGCAGATCGTCAGCGTCCTTCGTTTCTCGGTCTTCGATATCCTCACCAGGGGCTGGTGGTTGGGGGCTGGGAGCCGGGGAGTCATCTTTCGAAAAGTAACCTCTTACCCGGCCGGCCAGGTTGCGGGAAGATGAGCTTTTTTCATGCTCCATGGCATCGGTCAGGAAGGCATTGACGTGGCCAAAGCCCTCGCTGGCCTCTTGGAAGCCTTCCACCCGGTATTCTTCGGCCAGTTCCTGCACCAACTCATCCAATGATTTCCCGTAACGTTGCAAGAAAGTGGCTCCTCCGCTCTGGCCGTGGTCAGAGAGGACGACGAGATGGTAAGGCCGGGGCGCCTGCCGGGCAGCGCTCTCCAGGCGAGCGAACTGCTGGTCGATCTTGAACAGGGCGTCGAAGGCATCCTTCGACTCCACGCCCGAGTGGTGGGCCACCTCGTCATAGCCTACAAAGGTGGCGTAGGCTGACGGCGTACCGGCATACATGTCGCCGATCAGGGTGTAAATATTGAGCTCGCGCAAAATGGTGGTGGTCACGCCGCGGACCAAGGCGTATTTAAAATTTCGATGATGTTTGTCCAGGCGGGGCTGGACGTTTTTGCGGCGATCTTGCCAGAAGCGGTATCGCTCCAGCACGATATCCCAGAAAAAGAGCAGCAAGGTGCGTGAGAAGTTATAGGGGTCGGCGAAGTAGGCATAGAAATCGGCCGTGTGAAAGCGGGAAAGATCTTTGATCGTGCTGGCGGTATTCATCACGTTGGGCGCGTCGCCGGACATGAGATTGCCGCGGCTGGCGCCGTCATCGGCGAGAAGCCCGTTGCCGTCAGAACGCTCCTTCTCCAGGCGAGCCACTTCGTCGGGATTGCTGGAGGCGACGATCATCCGGCGCTCCCGGTCGTACCAACGAAAAGCGGGGATCTCGCGGTTGTTGCCGTGGAGTATACCGGCCTGGCTAGCCGAGGTCTGGGAGGAGAGGTCGGTTTCCCAGCCCACGAGCTTGTGGTCTCCATTTTCCAGCCAGAGTTTCATGGTCGGCGTGAAACCCTGTTCCATGGCCTTTTCCAAAACCGGCCGGGCCAGACCGTCGATCTCCAGAAAGAAAATGCCGGGTACATCGGTCTCCATGCCGGAATTCGGCCCTTTGCCCTGGCGGCGCATCCGCTTGCGTACGACGTTGCGGTAATAAGACGCATCGTCGTCAATGGTCAGCAAGGTGCTGACGATGACGTTGATGGCGGTAATGCCGAGAGAAGTAATAACGGCCGCGCCGACGCTATCTATCGTGAAACCTGGGACGATCTCGCTGGCCAACCAGACGATGAAGCCGTTGAGCACCAAAAAGAACAGGCCGGCGGTGAAGACGGCGAAGGGCAGCAAGATGCGGCTCAGGATCGGCCAGAGCAGGGCGTTGAGTAAACCGATAAGCGCCACGGCCGCCACAGCCTCTCTCAAAGTGTCGATCTGCACGCTCGGCTGTAACCAGGCCATGAAAAGCAATCCCAAGGTCTGGATGACCCATATCAGGAGGATACGGACGATGGGTTGATTAACTAAGGATTTTCGACGTTCTTTCATGTTTCCAACCTTCAACTTATCGTCAAATGGGCGCTATACCAAAAGGTTACTGCCAGTCGCGGCCGGCCTTTAAATTGCTTAATGCCCATGTACCATTCAATCTTGCTCGTCAGGTGGCACAATCTCTAGTTGCACATCTTGAGCCTGATTAATCCACTCAATCAGGCCACAATCATTGGCGACCTTCAGCTTCGCCTTCTGCGTCAAGCAAAACTTATTTGCCTTGTTTTTCCAAGATCACTTCAAGGCTCTCAATCTTGGCCTTCAGATCACTGTTTGTCTTTTCGTATGTTAGCAGCATGCTTTTTATCTCTTCCATTCGCAGCATCAAATCAGCGGGATCAATGGATGGGCCAGTTGTCTCAACCGGCTCATCATCATCCGGCTTGATGAAGACATTGGCCAGGAAGGCCGTTATCGTGCCAAATAAACCAACGCCGACGGTCATGATCAGGACGCCGATAATTCGCCCTAAATTCGTGACCGGAAATTGATCGCCATAGCCAACGGTAGTGATGGTGACGTAGACATACCAGACGGCGTCTGAGGCATCGGTGATATTGGCCTCGGGCGACTGGGATTCCACCGCCAGCATGGCTAGCCCGCCAAACTCAAGGATAAGTATCATGATGAAGACTAAACTCAACAAGGCGCTTCCGCCACGGTTGGCGAAGAATTCTTTGATCATCCGGCTTCCGCCGTAAGCTTTTCCCAGCCGGTAGACGCGCAGGATGCGGAATATTCGCAGGATCTTGAATTGTGGTAAGGGCATGCTGGCCAACAGGTCGGCCCAGCCCATCTGGCGGAAGAAGTAAGTAGATTTCGAATCAGCAGTGAACAGACGATACAAGAAATCTGAAAGGAAGATCACACTCAAGAAGCCATCGATGATTAAGACGACGGCCGAGATCTCTGGATTGCGCAGGAGGTAATAGAGGAGTAGGTTGACGATCGAAAGCACCGACAAAGCGCCGATAAATAGCTCATATGAGGTGTTTTTCAGTTCATTCGGCTTGTCTTCCATAATGAAAGTCCTTTATGAAATTTACTAGGCCGCCATTAATTCTGCAAGCAATCTCGCTTTGCATAAGCAGGGTGGCTAATAAAGTAGCACAGCCTCAATGAGAGCCAGGTTATTGACAATAGTTCGCCCCTCCAGCGCGAGACCAAAGGGAAAGCTGGTCCATACCACTTCCGGCAGCAGGAACATAGGCAAGACGGTACCTGTCCTTTGCAGGACAATTCTACAGATATATTCAAGGCATCGAAATCAACAAATGAGGCGGCCTGTCCGGAAAAGTGACATAGGCTGCCCCCTGGCCTGGGTGCCATAAAACCAATTGCTCTCTACCTCAGCCAGCTAGACGTAGGGGAAAGTTTATTCTTCTTCCTCGGCCGCTTCAAGAGCCACCTTATCCTCCTCTGTGAGCTCTTGTTCTTCGATACCCAGCTCATCCATTGCTATGGCAACAGCAAGATCGTCTTTCAAGAAATACCGGCCGGCAACAATCACGACCAGCCCGATGATCATCAGAATAACGCTCTGGATAAACAAGTCGCGCGTAAAAACCGCCATCACTTCACCGATGATCACCTGGACGGATGCGTTGCTGATGTTGTTTTCCACCGCTAGTCCAATAGCAAGGATGAAAACGAGCGCGATTAAACTGGTGATTACCACGCCCAGGCCGATGAATAACGCCGTTTCGCGACGGTTCAGCGTCCGCCAAAATGCGAGTGCATAAACCGCAACTGCCCCAAGGGTGGCCAAAGGCCATAGCCAGGGCAAGATTTGAGCCAGCTGCCTGATCCTGGGCAACTCTCCTGATTCGATCACCTTGATCGGCCCAGGTGCCGAGGCATTTTCAAAACCTTCAGCAAGTTCGGGCGCAATTGTCGTTAGTAGTGTGTCAACAAAAGGAACGACTTTTTCCAGATCAATACTGATCTCCGCAGCCGCCCCCCCTGTCACAACAGCATCTGCCGCTTCAGCCGATTTTTCGAGCACCACCCCAAGAATTGGCCGTTGCAGTAACCGGCTAATGAACTCTTCGGCCGGCGCCCGAACAAAACTTGGCACCCTGGGCCTATTTTCCAGGATATGATCCACTATCATCTACTAAGTGCCTCAGCGGACTGGTCCGATTGAAGCCCTTCGGTAACCAACATGCCAAATCGGCCGGAATCGAGAACGTCGCGCGTAATCCACAGCGTATTATTAGCCACGGTAAGCAGGATGCACCCAACGACGACAAGAAGGATAATTAGGCTTTTCGACATGACTTTCTCCAATTAAATGAGTTCGTATCAGGAACCGCAAAAGGCTTAAGCTTCTGTCGGATCTTCGGCGCTGGCTTGCATGCGCTGTGTCCGTACGATGCGGATTCGGTCGAACAAGGCCAGCAGGATGACGATGCCATTGATGACGTAGATAATCGTGAACACCCTGCCGAACTGCGTCGTGGGCACGAAGTCGCCGAACCCGATGGTAGCCAGGCTAATAACGCAGAAGTAGAGGGAGTCGAGGAGGTTCCAGCCCTCTATCCAGTGGTAGACCAGGGTCCCCAGCAACAGCGTCAGCAGCGCCCAGGTCAACACCGGCCTTGAGTCACGATCGCGCAGCACGTCAAGCAAAAAGAGGCTGCGTATCGGACGATAATACCCGATCTCCTTTTCAACATGCTTGATCGGTCGAGTCGGTTCGGTTGGTTCCATTGGTTATCGCTCCTTGGATCGGGTTTCAATCCCTTGGTCCTTAGTGGGCCTCTCCTGCAACCATTTCTGGGCAGCGTCCCAGGCTGTTTTTTCAGCCTCCAATACTCGCGTCGTCGCCGGGAAGACATTGTCGGCCCCAATAATGTCCAGAGCGCCGCTGGCTTGCAGTTCCTTTTCTACTACCGGATTCACATCAGCCAGTATCAGCAAGCCGCCATTAGCCTGTAATTCTTGAGCATACCGTTCCAGCCAGCGAATGGCCGTGCTGGTTATGCTGTTAACATCGCGGATGATTAAGACAACCACCGCATTGGCGACGCCGCGCAGTGAAGGCATCTGGTCCTCTAATACCGGTACCTCGGCGAAGAAATCCAGACCCTGTATAAGCAGAACCGTGACTTGATCGGGTTTTAGTTCGGTAGGGGCATCGTGTATTTCCCAGCCGCCATCATCCAGGTGCACCGCTTCCTGCAAACGAACTTTGTTCGCCGAAGCCACCACGTAGAGCACAAGCGACAGCCCTGCGCCTAAGAAGATGGTGAATTGCAGGGGAATGAAAAGCGCTGAAATCAAGGTCAGTGCCATAGCCGCAATCGGCCCCCAGGACCCGGTGCGGATTACCAGCCGGGCGCTGGGCACACGGGCCACAATCAATTCTACGCCTATCACCGTCAGCATGCCGCCGATGACGGCCAAGGGTACCAGCTCGGCAGAACTACCAAAAAGCAGGACAATCAAACCCAGCCACAGGCCAGCAAAGACGCCGCCCAAGCGGCTGTTGGCTCCAGCGCCCACGCTAATGCCCGTCCGCGAAAGGGAGCCGCCGGTGGCCATGGATTGGAAGAAGCTGCCGGCCAGGTTGCCCAGCCCTTCACCCAAAAAATCGCGGGACTGGCTGGCTTTGCTGCCATCGGGATTGGGCACGGCCGTGCTGATGCCCGCCCCTTGCGCCAGAGCTACCAGGGCAACCGAGACCGAACCCAAGGCCAATGACGGCACCAGGTTAAAGTTCGGCAGCATGAATGTTGGCAGACTGTTGGGTATGGTGGCGATATCGCCTACCAACTCTATATCGATGTTAAACAGATTGACAACGATCGTCGCCATTACAAGAACGATGATAGCCGCGAATTTTTCCAGCGGCTTAATGCGCTTGAGTCCGACCATCAGGATAATGGTGACGACGGAGACGATTAGAGTTGTCATGTCCCATTGGGAGATATTTTGCAGCCAGTTGATCGTCTTCTGAAACTCGTTGGCGCCGGTGGGGGAATAGCCGGTCAGGTGATGTTCCTGTCCCAGGATAATGAGCAGGGAGGCGCCGGCCACAAAACCGGTCATCACCGCGTTGGAAACAAAGTTGACGATGCTGCCCAGTCGTAAGATGCCCAGGAAAAACATGATGACTCCCACCAGGAAGGTGATGGTGAACAGCGCCTGAGGCATTTGGCTGTCTTGTATCCCGGCGTTCTGCAAAACGCTGGCAGTGGCCAGGGCGATGGCGCTGGTCAGGGTGCTCATCATCAAGATGGTGCCCGTGCTGAGCGAGGATACAATGACCGCTACGACACCTGAATAAAGGCCGTAGACGGGGTTGACGCCCGCCAGCTGGGCGTAGGCCATGCCTTCCGGGATGCTGAACAGACCTGTGGCCAACCCGGAGATGATATTGGGCACCAGGCCCTGGCGCTGTGTCTTTGTTTTTTTGTCCTGACTTTTTGCCTGACCAGCCATGAGATTTCCTCGTGAATACTAATAACTGACGAGGGTAAACCAGAGTCGATACTCCAATGGTTTTCGGGTTGTAAATCTGGCAGAAAGCGCCACGGTCATATTCCCATCTCAGCCTTAATCCGGCCACTCTCCACAGCGGCAACGAGCGCCTGGTAATCGCGATCGTTCTGATCGGCATAGGCGACTGCAAACTCAGCCAACGCTTTATGGGTGAGATCGCTCGTGCCGAGATAGGCGCTAATGGCAACGCGGTCGCCGGTACGGGCATGAGCCCGGGCGAGCGTCCAGGCGCACATTTTCCCATAGTCCATCATCTCATCCGGCTCCATAGTTTCAACGTTAGCTGAAATTTTCCAATCCCATAACTGGCGCACATAGAAATCATGACTTTGACTATCGAGTCCGGCTGCCACCCGTTCCCAGCCCAGGAAGATATCGCTTGAAGACTGCATCAACCGTTGACCTTCGACCACTCGACGGCCGTTATTTGCGTACGCGCTCTTGCCCAGGTAAGGCTCTAATACCGAGGCCCCGGCTTCCTTGACCTGAAGAATGAGGGGATCTTCTTCGTCGCGGCCTAGAAGCAGGACGATCCAGGCCCGGGTCCCGACGCTGCCGACGCCCACGACCTTGCGGGCTAAATGCACATAGCGATAGCCCTCTAAAAGGTGCTGGATGTCGCCGCGCAAACTCGAGCGGTATTTACGGAGAAGCCCGCGCACTATCTCTTCGATTTGATCGCCTTCCTTGTCCTGTAAGAGATCTTCGATGGGGATGACCAGTGGTGGGTTGGGGGCGATCCGGATTTGACCGTCCACGCGCCGGGTATGTTTCTCAAGAGCTCGATGGTTGTCCCGGTGGCTGGCATGCGCAAGGTCCTTATCGAGTGCCTTGATTGCCTTAGGCTTTACCTTCTTCCCCAACCGTTCCTGTATCCCGGCCAGATCCAGGTGCAAATACCAGAGGTCGAGGTTGCCAAGGGCAGCGAATTCCTGCATGGATCGATGGTACTCGCCCACGGTGTCCAGCACGAGGCTGCGCAGCGTCTTGGCCTCGAAACCCCGTTCCCGGCCGGCGATCACGATGCTGGCTGCCAGGCGTTTCACATCCCATTCCCAGGGGCCGGGCAACGTCTCATCGAAGTCGTTGACGTCGAGAATTAGTTCCCGTTCCGGCGAGGCAAAGCCGCCAAAATTCGATAGGTGCGCGTCACCGCAAAGCTGCACGTATAAGCCCGTATTGGGCATCGTTGACAGGTCGGAAGCCATAATCGCCGCCGCGCCGCGATAAAAGGCAAATGGTGAAACCAGCATACGCCCGTAGCGAATGGGCACGAGTTCGGGAATACGCGTCGTCGCCTGAGCTTCGAGCAGATCGATAGGATCCGGCCGGTCAGCCGTTGGGTTCCAGGCTGCATGGGACGAGCGAGAGCAGCCTGTCCGTGCCGCTTTGCCGCGATCAACGCGCTCTTGAACCGTCAAATGTGTCACAACCCTGGCTGCAGCCTGAGTGGGCGTCTTCTTATCAGCCATTATCCACTGGTCCAGTTTTCTGCTGATAGGCTTCCACGACATCTTCCAAACGTTCGAAATAGCCATCTTCGCCGACCAGTTCGGTAACGCCTGAAAGGTCGAGTTCGGTCCGCACATCGTCGCTGACTTCGGCAAACACAAGCCGTACGCCGCGGTCCTTGAGTTCATTGCACCCTTCGCGCAAAGTAGCCGCAGCAGAGAAATCCACATCATCGACAGCGGCCATATCGATAGCTAACCAGGTCACCGGCTCCGACCCGGCTTTGAGCAGAGCCAACATTTCCTGCGCCAACAGCTCGGCATTGGCGTAGTACATGTCATGGCTGAAGCGGTAGAGCACAAGCCCGGGCAAGGCTTCGGCCGGCGCGGTCACCGGCGCCGTTCGCAGATGGCCGTCCTCTTGTGTCAAGACGATATTCTTGGGCTTATAGCCGTGGCGCACGTGGAGTAAGAGCGAGAGGATGATGGCCAGCAGAATACCCTGCTCAACGCCAATGAAAATCACGATGACGGCCGTGATCAGGGCAACCCAAAACTCCCCGGGGCGTTGGGCATAGATTGAACGCATTCCCTTCACGTCCACCAGCTCCACGCCGATCAGGAAAACCACGGAGGAGAGAACCGCCTGTGGCATGTAGGACAAGGGCACGGTCAGGAAGAGCAATACCACGATGACGATGACGGCCGTAGTGAGTGAGGCGAGCTGGCTACGACCGCCGGCACTATCAACCATCTGCGTCTTGGTCGGACTGCCGTTGACCACGAAGGTCCCTGAAAGACCGGCGCCGATGTTGGCCAGGCCGAGGCCGACAAGGTCCACATTCTCGCTAAACTTCTCGCTATAGCGGGCCGCATAGGCGCGAGAGGTCGCTGCGCTCTGGGCCAGGATGACCACAAATATGGAGAACGCGGTAGGCAGAAGCTGCTGAATGAGACTCCAACTGAATGCCACGTCGGGCAGGCCAAGCTGGGGCAGACCACCTGGCACCGTGCCGAGCACGGCCACGCCATCCGCTTGCAGATCGGCGAAATAGCTGACGGCGATCGCGCCGATCACGGCAATCAGCGCGCCGGGAATTTTATCGTTGATCCGCTTGGCGCCCAGGATGATCCCTAGGACGGCGAGGGAGATGACCAAGGTATAGATGTTCGTTTGTGACAGTTGTTGAACATCGGTGATGAGCTTCTGAACCGGACCGCTGCCCCCGCCGGGGATGCCCAACATGCCCGATATCTGGCCTATGGCCACCTGGATGCCGACGCCGGTCAGGAAGCCGATCAGCACGGTACGCGACAGGAAATCGGCCAAAAAGCCCAACTTGATGAGGCGGGCCAAAATGAGCAAAGCGGCGGCCATGAGGGCCAGTAATCCGGCCAGAGCTACGTATTGGGGCGAGGCCGTCGTGGCCATTCCGGCAAGCCCGGCAGCCATGATCGCGGCTGTGGCCGAATCGGCACCCACGACCAGATGCCTGGATGAGCCGAAGATGGCGAACAAGGCCATGGGGATCACGATGGTATAGAGGCCCGTGACCACCGGCATTCCGGCGATTTGAGTGTAACCCATCACCTCGGGGATGGCCAGGGCGGCCAGGGTAATGCCGGCCACGATATCTATGGGAATCCGCGCCCGGTCGAGCGGTACAATGCCCTGCAAAATGGGTAGACGGCGGCCCTGTTTTTGAACAGTGTCTGTAGTCATTGTGTATCCTCCTTAATCTAGTCATCCAAAAACAAACGAGTCAATAATGTTGAACGACGGCAGTGTGGGCTTAAACGCTATATGCGGCGCGGCAACCGTCTTGGACGCCTGCACGCTTATGGACGCCATATCTTGGGCGTGGACCTCCGCCAGCATCTTCCTCTCTTCGTCGCTCTTGGGGAACATGAAGAACAAACCAATGTGCGGCAAATTGGCTGCCAGTGCCTTCTGCGCGCTTCCAATAGCGCGCCAAAGCAGCGAGAAGGCAACCAAATATCCAAATTGATTACATCGCTATCCTTGATTTTCTTTTTTGTGGCTAGCGAACAAGCCTAATCCGTGAGCGACCGAGTAGGCCACCAATGAGGCCATAATGACGGGAATACTATTCGTTGGCGACAGACCCACAACCAGGATTCCAATCACCGCCAAGGCCAACGGAATAGGCACGATAGCTGCCGGAACCGCCACCATCATGCAGCCTACGGCCAAACCTAGCGGGATCTGGGGAAACAGCAGATTAACGGCTGATCCCAATGTTGCCCCTACAAATAAGAGGGGGAAGATAGGGCCGCCGATAAAACCGAAAGACAACGCCCCACCTAAAGCCAATAACTTAGCTAGAGCGAACAAGATCAGCAGACCAAACCCTATTTCTGCCGCCTGTTCGGTTGTTGTGGCGAGTCCATCCGTTCCCAGGAAAAGCGTTATGGGCAGGGCCATGCCCAACAGACCAAGCAGAAGCCCACCCAGCGTACCGCGTATCACAGGCTGCTTGTTTAGCGGCGTTACCAGACGGCTGAGCAGCTTGACTAACAGCAAGAATAGGACGGCCACAGGCACGGCAATGATTCCGAATATGATTCCCAGCCCTATGTCCCAGACTCTCAGATCGTAAGGTGGTGGCTGTACAAGGCCTAATAAGCTAGAGAAGGTGTCTCCGCCAAGCCAAAAAAAGAGACTAAAACCCAGCGCTGCCGCAAGGCCCGCAATCAGCAAAGTTCCATAATAGGCGGCTCTTTGGACGTGGGCCGATTCCAGAATCATCATCAGCAAAGCAAAGGGTGACGAAAACAGCCCTGCGTAGGCGCCCGAAACGCCACCTATGACATTGGTCCGAGTAGTTTCATCGTCCATTTTCCGCCGTTCGGACAACCAGGTACCAAATCCGGCCGCCCACATGCCGGTGGGCACTTCGGGACCCAGGCAAAACCCGCCGATCAACGATACCAGCGACGCCAACAATGAGGCGGGCACTGGCAGAGGATCTAAACGGCCTTTATCCACCGCCTCAAAGACGTCCAATTGTGCGGCCGCGGTAAAGTGATGGATTAAGCCTACCAGGAGCCCGGCCGCAGTCATGATGGCACCGATCGTCCAGGAACCAGAGAAAGGTTCCCAGTCTGGAGGGTTAGGCCAGACCAGGCCTATGCCGAAGTTCATGAGACCGATGAAGATAAAAGCCCCCACCGAACTAAGCAACCCAACCAAAACACCCCAGCCCAGGCGTCGCCAATATGCTCTCGATCTCAAGCTAAAATCTTCCAACTCAATTCCTCTTCTTAGAACGGGAAAATCCTTCTAAAGATTCTGTTTCTGTTACGCCTTATTTGCTCTCTGTTTGCTCTTCAGAAGCCATCTCCGGCCACATCAAATAGGCACCGACGAAAAAGCAAGCCGCGCCAGTTAAGGTAAAAATGGTAGCCCATGTCGCCAGGCTATCAAAAATAGGATTGGGCCGGACAAAAGCCATGAAAGCAGAAATCATAAAGGCGACACAACCGGCAAAGTTGATCATCACAATCCACCAGGTGAGGTTCTTTCGCTGCCAGCACCAAAAACGATGACAAAATTCAAAAACGACTGCCGTTCCAGAGACGAGAAAGAGAATAGACCCGACGTAGTCAGGTACCCAAACCAGAACATCATACCCTAACCATTGAACACTTAGGAAGGCCATGAAAGTAGAGACATTAAAGGCGAGTGTACCCAGAAATTGGGGAAATGAAGCCCAGAAATCAATTCGACCCGGCTGCCAGCCAAAATAGCGCCGTTTTGTTGACTCTGAAGAACGACCGTCGCTGTCCAGCGTTTCCGGTGCGTTGATAGCTTGATAATATTGACTGTACCCCGCGGCCGTAAAGAATAGGGAACCGCTAAAAAAAATCAGGTCTATCAGGTAAACATAGGTAGAACCGGCCAGAATCAATAGACTGCCACTCACGAAATGCCAGGAGCCGATCATAAACAGCACGGCAATCCACCAATTTAAAGACCTGGGTCGCCATAACAGGTAGGTCGGCCGTTTTTTCTCCACCACTTCAGTGCCCGCTTCAGGGCCAAACTGTTTTCGATGTCGCCGCGAGGTTCTAACATCCAGCGAACCATCCGGCCGGCGGTGGACGATGCGGGTTACAAAGGGATCAACTTGCTGGGATTCAATGTGTTCCCAGTCAGATGAAAAATGGATATAACCGCGTCTAATCGTTGCCGTCATACGTGTCTATAAACCTCAGATTTCGCCGTAAGCCAGCCGGGCATTGTTAAATACCATCCTTCCTGTCTTGCTTAAGCAGGTGATGTCGGTCACTCATATGTTTGAGCAGGTGGGATTAATGTTTAAATCCACCTCCTTCATCCTCGGAGAGCGGTGTCGTTACTGGATGTCTTGCAAAATGAGCGACGGCATCCTTGTAATCATCTAATAGCAGATTGGCCAGATCCCGGCTAAAGCCATGTTTCACCAGAATGCGTTGAATGGCCAGATCTTCCCGATTGGGTGGCAAGGTGTAAGCAGGTACCAGCCAGCCCCGGGTGCGTAGCCTGTCCGCCAGGTCGAAGAGAGTGAAATTATGATCCACTCCTTCTTTGAGTTTCCAGCCCAAGGCCGGGATACCACCACGGCCGTCGTATATAATCTCAAAAGGCTCCATCTTAGCGATCTCATCTGCCAGGTATTGGGCCGTTTCATAACAAGCCTGGTGTATCTTGCGGTAGCCTTCCTTGCCCAGCCGCAAAAAATTGTAATATTGGGCCATAATCTGACCCCCTGGCCGCGAAAAGTTAAGGGCAAAGGTTGGCATGTTGCCGCCCAGATAGTTCACCCAGAAGATCAGTTCATCGGGCAAGTCTTCCTTGTCACGCCAGATAATCCAGCCCACACCCAACGGCGCTAAACCAAACTTGTGACCGGAGGTGTTAATAGATTTCACTCGTGGCAGGCGGAAATCCCATTCCAAATCAGGGTAAACAAAGGGGGCCAGGAAACCGCCGCTAGCCCCATCTACGTGAATGGGGATGTTGAGACCGGTTTCCTTTTCCAACTTATCCAGGGCATCACTCACCTCTTTGACCGGCTCGAAATCACAGGTGAAAGTTACCCCCAGGGTAGGCACAACGCCAATGGTATTCTCATCCACTCGCTTCAATACCTCTTCGACGTTCATGATCAGTCGGTCCCCTTCCATGGGAATTTCCCGATGTTCTACATCCCAATAGCGGGTGAACTTGTGCCAGCAAACCTGTACCGGCCCGGTGATCATGTTCGGTTTATCTATCGGTTTCCCGGCCGCTTTTTGCCGAGCCCGCCAGTTCCATAACAAAGCCATCCCGCCCAACATGGCTGCTTCGCTTGAACCCGTGGTAGAGGTACCCAGCGTATTGGCGGCATCGGGTGAATTCCATAGGTCAGCCAGCATATGTACACAACGAGCTTCTAGTTCGGCCGTCTGTGGATATTCATCCTTGTCAATCATATTCTTGTCTATGGTCAAGTTCATGAGATCGTGAATCTCCGGCTCTAGCCAGGTCTGGCAAAAGGTGGCCAGGTTTTGCCGGGAGTTGCCGTCGAGCATCAGTTCATCCGCTACCACCCGGTAGGCATGGCGGGGATCGTGTTCCTTAGCCGGTATCTTGTATTTGGGCATACTTATCGAAAGGTCCGATGAAGCAAAAACATCATCTGCCAAATTTTCACGGACCGTTTCTTTCTCATGCAACATTTCTTGTTCTCCTTGTAATGTCATCTCAGATCAACATGGTGCTTGGGTAATTAAGAGGTAATCACCCAATCACCTAACCGCAAAACGGAAAAGTTATTCTTAAACGAGTTCCCCGGAAGCCGGTATGACAACGATGAAAACGAAAGCCACAACCCCAACCATTTTGCTGGCCATACCGGCGGATTTGCCGGCGTTCTACTCGCCTTCAGTTTCCACTTCTTCGGGCTCGCTTGCGGCTGCTGCCTCATCTTCACCGGACGCCTCTACCATCTCGGCATAATCCACAGCGACGGCCCCGTCTTCAGTGACAACGCCAGCTTCTACTGCCGTCCCTTCTGCTGTGGCTACGCCTACTTCGTAATCCACTTCATCGGCGGTCACATAGGCCGCCCCGGCGACAACGGCTTCATCGGTTACGACGAGACCGAAAATCTCCGCGGAATCTTCGTCGACAGCCACCTCTTTAACAGCCAGACCTTCCTCGGACAGGACAATGCCTAAGGCCATGCTTTTGCCTTGCTCAAGATTACTCGAGATTTCAGTCGCCAGATTGTTGACGGCGGTGCGAATATCGGCCACGTCTACTTCTTTTTGGACAGCTCGAAGGAAGTCATGGCTGGTAATGACGGCCAGGGCCGATGTGCCGGGTTTCAAGGCGACGCCAATAGATTCCAAACTCTCATCCCTGAAACCAGAGTCCTTATGAGCGGCCGCAGCGCCAACCGCTGCTCCTGCCCCTGCGCCGAGGGCGACGCCGGCCGGACCACCCAAGATCCCCAGGACGCCGCCGACCAGCGCGCCTATGCCGGCTCCTTTGCCGGTGTGCATGTCGCCTGTCTCGTGATAATGGACCTTGCCATGGGCATCTTGCTGCACGACGGCCGCATCTTCGAAGTAGAATTGTTTTTGCTTCTTGGCCTGTTTCAGTTCTTTCAGGATTTCATCGGCGGCCGTCTCGTCGGTAAAAGCCATCACCAAAAAACCAACGGCCGGAATGCCTTCTGTTTTTATGTCGCTCATGTTATTTTCTCCTTATGCATAGTTTATATAGTGCTAAATCTGTAGAGTTACCAAAAAAAGTAGCTTGTCATTTCGATCGAAGCGAGAAATCCGTTATATAAGCCAATACTGTTGGTTCGAACAAAACTGTAGCCCTTCGGCTTACTTCAGCCTCCTGATAGGGTCGCGTTATAGAGATCCCTCCACTTCGGCAAGCTCAGTGCATGCCTGCGGTCGGGATGACAAAAATAGGCGTTCGGCTAGGCTCTCAACTCTCGAAGAGCAAACGCTGCGCGCCGCCGGCCGTTTCCAGGGCCAGGCCACCGGAACCGTCTGGTCCACCTGCGGCCACGCTGCCCAGCAGAGCCACATAGACCTGATCCAATGATGCTTCACCGCAGAAGGCCAATGTGGACGGGCCCACCGTGATGGAAAAGCCGTTTTCCTGGGACCAGCTGCCGGCGATGGAATTGCAGTCGGCCTGGCCTTCGAATGTGCCATCCTCGTTGAAGGTGATGGTGTAGTTCTCCGGGTTGGTCACAGTGGTCGTCTCGTCCGCCGATTGGTCGGTCACGCTCTGCCACATCCATTCAACCCCGGTGATCGAGTTGCTACTCGCATCTCCTCCCTGGGAACCACAGGCGACCAGGGATAATAGGCCCAGGCATAGGACCAAAGAGAGCAGGATCTTGTTCATTGGGTACTCCTTTCTTCTTACGTTTGTGAGTAAAAAGGTCAACCAAACGAAACAGTACCATCCCGACGCGGTTTCTTGGCCGATTCTTATCCGGGAAAGTTCGGTTCGCGTATAATCACCGGCCGGCGCGACTGTACCGGCCGGCGGATGCATTCTTTACAACACCGAGCGCGATAAAATGCGCCTATCGCTCTATTCGGCCGACTTGCTTTCTGCTGCCTCGGCCTCGGCTGCCTCTTCGACGGCCAGCGCCGCGGCCACCACCTCCGAAGCCTCCTCGATGGCCGCTTCTTCGATCAGCTCAGCCATAACCAGTGCTTCGACAGCCCGTCGAGTAGCTTCCTCCTGGATGGCTTCTGACAAGACGACGGCTTCAATAGCTTCCAATGCCGCTTCTTCTTCGATAGCCTCAGAGAGGGCCACGATAACTTCCGCTTCCTCGATGGCAGCCATTGCCCTTGCCTGAGCCTGCAATTCAGCGCCGATCAGCATCAGGGTGCCGGGCGTCAAAAAGCCCTGGCCCAGGACCCAGCCACCGGCCTCCAGTACGGCGTCGCGAAAGTCGGTGGCCCAGGTATGCTCGATCATGAGCAGGGCAGCGGCATCGCCGGGCTTCAGGTCGTCGGCGATGTCCTGCACATCGGCCGCCGTCAGGCCATAACTATGCCCGGCCGCTGCCAGGGCACCCTCCAGGGCACCGACTTCGGCTCCTTCTTCACCGCCTAATCCAGCCCCTAGCAGGCCGCCGATGACGGCCCCGAACTCGATCTGCTCGGCCGGGCTGAGGCCTGACATCTCCATCGAGGTGATGTTGCCACCTGCGTCTTTCCCGACGAACTGCAAGTCGATGAGGCGAATGGCGCCCGAGGCGGCTGCCTCGCTTAAGGCCGGCAATATTTTGCCTGTCGGCTCGAAATCCTCAAAGCCGAATGCTATCAGTTGAATAGGTCCTATAGCCATCATATTCTCCTTATGGTGTAATAGTGGTTCATTCGCTTATTTTCTAAACGTCGTTGGGAGCTCCAGGCGGACGAGTCCGCCGGATGTCCCAATAAATTGGGCGTCATCCGGCTAGAGCTTTCCAGGAAATTCAGCTACTTAGCGAATGAACCAAATAGTTATCCGTATGTATGTAAGTTGAAGTTCTTTGCCAATCTTCTTTGTCCTCGTGTTTCTTTTGCCAAGCGCACAAGCATGGCCAAGGCCAGGATGAGAGCCGGGATATGGCGCCAGACAACCTGAAAGACGTCGATATTCAATTCCATAGCAAACAAACCTCCTTATTTCGAAAAGATCATTTGCCGTGACCTGATAATTGCTGCGCCGGCCTCCTTATTCAACGGATAGGTGTCGGCTTGGCCAATACCTTCTGCTGGTATGGTTTCCACCGCCGAAATTTAGCCGGCGGTGGAAACCTATTGAAACGTAAACTTAGCCAGCGACACCTTCAGCCACGGCATGTATGGCCCTATGTTCGTGCAGCTCTTTCTCCGCTTCATGGTGCGCTGGTTTTAGATCAAAGACCACATTCTTCAACTTGCCGGTGAAGGCGTACGGCGCCCTGTCCTCGTACTCGAGGTCAACCACGCCACCGTTGTCACGACCCATATCCATACCGGCATAGGTCGTGAAAAGCATGGCCACTGAGTGGGGCATCGTGCCTTCGCCAATTTGCTTGCCATTGGCCCACAGCGTCACTTTGCCGCCGGCCCCTGGCTTGGGCTCGTCGATCTCGAACAGCATTTTCACGGTCACGTCGCCGGTTGGGATCGATTCCGTCGAGACCTGCTTGTAGGTGTCTATGCCGAGGAACTGATACGTGTGGATGAGGTGGCCCTTCTCGTTTACCCAAAGCGAGAACCCGCCGATAAAGTCGGCGAAAGCACATAGCACACCCTCAGCCCCGCCCTCTGGGACTTCCAATTCGGCCTCGATCGCGTAGGATCGTCCGTAGATGCGGGGGATCACCGTGGTTGATACATTCTGGACATCACCGGCGAAGCTGTAGCGGGTGGTCGTCTCCATCGGTGGCAAGATGCCAAAAAACACACAGAGGCCGCCGAGCAACGGCAGTACGTTGTTACGCTCTGCCTCCTGCCAGAAGAGCTCCTTGAGTTCAGCCAGCTTCTCAGGATTTTCAGCCGCCAAATCCTTGGCCTGGCTGAAGTCGTCTGGTAGGTAGTAGAGTTCCCACGGATCCTGCTCGGGATTATACCCGCTACCCGGCTTAAACCGGCCGAGCGTTTCGGGCGAGAAGTCCCACGGCAGCTTGTCAAGCCGGGCGCAGGCCCACCAGCCGTCCTTGTAGATGGCGCGGCTGCCGTACATCTCGAAGTATTGAACCGTGTGGCGTTCCGACGCCTCTGCTTCGTCGAATGTATACAGGAAGCTGGTGCCGTCCATCGGTTCCTGCTCGATGCCATCAACCACCTTCGGCTCAGGAATCCCGATCGCCTCTAAAATGGTCGGAGCAACATCAATGCAGTGCGTGAACTGGCTGCGCATTTGACTGTCAGGTTTGATGCTGTTTGGCCAGGCGATGACCATCGGATCGCGCGTGCCACCCAGGTGGCTGGCCATCTGTTTACCCCATTGGAAGGGGGTGTTGTTGGCGTGCGCCCAGGCCGCGGCGAAGTGTGGCGCCGTGTACTCGCCACCAAGCTCTTCGATGCCGCCCCATTTCTCGATCATCGCCAACTGCTCTTCGGCATTCAGCACGATACCGTTGAAGAAGGTCGTCTCGTTGAAGGAGCCGGTGGTCGTGCCCTCCATGCTGGCGCCATTGTCACCCCAGATGTAGACGATCAGGGTGTTGTCCAGTTCACCCATGGCCTCGATTTCGTCAATCAGCCGGCCCACATTCCAGTCGGCATTCTCCGAGAAGCCAGCGAAGACTTCCATCTGGCGCGCGTACAGTTTCTTTTCTGCGTCGCTGAGGGTGTCCCAGGCCGGGTATGGGTCAGGTCGGGGCGCGAGCTCGGTGTCCGGCGGGACAACGCCGAGTTTCTTCTGGCGTTCGAGGGTTCTTTCGCGGTACTTATCCCAGCCGTCGTCAAACTGGCCCTTGTACTTGTCCGCCCATTCCTTGGCAACATGATGCGGCGCATGGGTAGCGCCGGTGGAGTAATAGACGAACCACGGCTTGTGGGCATCATGGGCACGAACGGCGTGGAGCCATTCTACGGTCTTATCCGTAATGTCGTCCGGGAAGTAGTACAGTTTACCATCCTTGCCTTGAGGAACGCCGAGAACCGAGTTATCTTGGGTGATAATTGGGTCATACTGGCCGGCTGCGCCGGTCAGGAAGCCCCACCAGTGGTCGAAGCCCCAGGCTTGCGGCCAATGTTCGAAGGGACCGGCCGGTCCCATCTCGCGGCCCGGTGTCATGTGCCACTTGCCGAAACCACCAGTGATGTAACCGTTCTCCTTCAAGATGCGGGGCAGCGCGGTGCAACTCCGCGGCCGCGTGCCGGTGTAACCGGGAAACGGCCCTGGAAATTCGGCGATGCCACCCATGCCTACGCGGTGATGGTTGCGGCCGGTGAGCAGAGCCGCCCGGGTCGGCGAGCAGACGGCCGTCACGTGGAAGGCGTTGTAGGTGATGCCCATCTCCTGGACCCGCTCCAGAGCCGGCGTGCGGAGCTCGCCGCCGAAAGGTTCCGGACCGCCAAACCCGGCGTCATCAATGAGGATGAGGAGCACATTGGGGGCGTTTTCGGGCGCCTGTGGGCCGGGAATGAAGCTATAGTCGGCAACCGCTTCGTCCATGGTGCGGGCAATCGCTCCGCCGAACTCTCGGTCAGGGATTGGCAGTAAGGTGCGGTCGGGGTTGAACTTGCCCCGCGCATCCTCCAGGGCTTCCCTGAGTCCTTCCTTGCCTGCCTTTTCCATGACCGCCACAGACTTGGCTGGCGAGTCGGCCAGCGCCTGCTCGGCGGCCAGGCGGTCGTCTTCCTCGACGATGGCCAGGACGGCCGCCATGCCTGGCTTCAGGTTGGCGCCTAGCCCGCCTCCAATCGTGTCCGTGATCTTATTCTTGGCAAACTTGCCGACTACGGCGCCGGCCGCGGCGCCTACGGCAACGGAGGCCAGCATCGCCGGGTTGAAGAGGCCCACCAACAGACCGACGCCGCCGCCCCAGCCCGCTCCTTTGCGGCCCAGGTGGTCACCGGTCTCATTGATGCTCAAATTACCATCCGCGTCCTTCTCGACGAGGATCATGCCGTCGCTCTTGATCTTCTTGTCTTTCACCTGCTGGACAAGCTGGTCAAAGTCTCTATTGGCCAGCTCGGCCGCCGGATAAACGGCGACGATTACGATATCATTTTCTTTGCTCATTTTTTGCTCCTTTTAGTTGCAGCGAGATTCTAGCGGCGCCGTCTGTCACGGCGATCATCACGCCTGTCACGGCGACGGCCGCGGCGGTGCATGCCTCCTGCCGACACTGGCGAGAGCGGCCGGCCAACCGTGTCGATGA
>Ga0209536_100004153_pt1 | contig 22925 bp, 23 predicted proteins | sample DeeMarSeWOR28_12_FD_187461 | JGI IMG/M metagenome (GOLD analysis project Ga0209536, IMG submission 187461) | Marine sediment microbial communities from White Oak River estuary, North Carolina - WOR-2-8_12 (SPAdes) (version 2) | ecosystem: Environmental > Aquatic > Marine > Intertidal zone >... | reverse complement strand
CCGCGACCTGCGGCTCGGTGAATTCGACGTGCTGGTGGGCATCAACCTGCTGCGCGAGGGGCTGGACATGCCGGAAGTGTCGCTGGTGGCGATCCTGGATGCCGACAAGGAGGGCTTCCTGCGCTCCGAGCGCGCGCTGATCCAGACCATCGGCCGCGCGGCACGCAACATCAACGGCAGGTCGATTCTTTACGCCGACAAAATCACCGGCTCGATGCAGCGCGCTATCGACGAAACCGACCGGCGCCGCAACAAGCAGTTAGCCTATAACGAAAGACACGGTATCACGCCGAAGGGTATTCAGAAGCGCATCACCGACGTCATGGATCTCGGCGAGTCGGCCAGGACCGGTCGTGGGCGCCAGCGCTACGAACGCGTGGCCGAGACGCATCCCGGATACGAGAAGCTCAGCGCGGCGCAACTGACTGCACGTCTCAAGCAGCTGGAAAATACGATGTATACCCATGCGCGCAATCTCGAGTTCGAAGACGCCGCGCGCCTGCGCGACGAGATTGCCGAGATCAAGCAGCAGTATTTCAAGACCTCGGAGCTGGAGGCCGTCTGAGCCCGCTTTGCGGCAAACGACCCGGCACTATTAAGATTCCTGCTTACGCAGGAATCTTATGCTGGTGGCGCGCCAGTGAAAGTTTGCACGATTACGATTCGCCAGTCTCAAACCTGCAGCGAGTCGATCAGCGCACGCAGCTGCTTGCGCGCCTGTGCCGAATCGCCATCGCGGGCGTACTTGATGCGGTTGTACAAATCGATGATGCGCGCAAGTTGCTCGCGTTGCGCCAGTTCCGGCGTCGCTACCCGGCGCAGGAAGGCGCGGCTATCTTCCGCTGGATTCTTGACCAGGCCCCGGCGCCTGAGCTTGCGCAGCATTCGCTCGAACTGCATCTCGAAGGCTGGCGGGCGCGGCGGTAGTTCCCGATACCAGGCGATGAGCCAGAAACCGCCGGTCACCACGGCCAGCAATAGCACCAGTGCGATCACCATGTCCGACCAGTTATCGATACCGATGTCGAGTTTGCCGAGGAAATCGCGCTGCTTGCGCTCATCGTAATTCAGCACCCAGTCGTTCCAGCTGTGTTGCAGGTTATCCCAGCGATACAGCAGGTTGCCGAAAATCGGGTTGCGATTCTGGATGCGGAAGCTCGATACTTCGTCGGCCAGCGCGTTGTCGATACCCTGTTCGATGCGGTTCGGCGATACCGCCGCGGTGGGATCGATCCGTATCCAGCCTCGATTCTCCAGCCACACCTCGGTCCAGGCATGGGCGTCGGACTGGCGCACGATCAGGTAGTTACCCGAGCTGTTGTATTCTCCGCCCTGGTAACCGGTAACGATGCGCGCCGGGATACCGGCCGCACGCATCAGCAACGCAAAGCTGCCGGCGTAGTGCTCGCAGAATCCGCGCCGGGTGCCGAACAGGAACTCGTCGACGTTGTCCTTGCCCAGCGCCGGGGGGTTGAGTGTGTAGAAGAATTCATCACGGCGAAATATGTCCAACACTTCATCGATGATGGCTTCGTTGCTGTCGAAGCGTTGCGCCAGCGATTTGCCGAGCGCGATGGTTTTCGGATTGAACTGCTGCGGATAGGCAGTCGCTATCTTCAGGTATTCCGGCGACTCGTCCACGCCGATTTCGTAGGCCAGGCGTGATTCGGTCGAGTAGCGCAGCAGATCGTTTATTTTTTTCTTGTTGATGAGCTGGTAATCCCTGGTCATGACGCTGTCGCTGACCAGCCGCGTCGGAATATCCAGCGCCAGCATCCACAGCTCACCGTTGGGCTCCAGCGTCACCGTGTAGTTGACGGCGGGCCTGCTGACGCTGAGCACCAGGCGCTGCAGGGGTTTTCGCGGCATTTGCGTCCAGCGGTAGCCGCTGTAATTCACCATCACCGGACCCCGCCAGTAGAGTTCATTTTGCGCCGGCAGCTCGTCCTCGAATTCGACGCGAAAGGCGACTTCATTGCTGCGAATCAGATTGCTGATCTTGCCCGGCGACATGTTGTCGCTGAGCCCGGTAACGCCGCCGCGCTGCTCGTCGGTCAGGCCCCAAAGCGGGCCCGGAACCCGCGGCACCAGCACGAACAGGATCAGCATCAGCGGCATCGACAGCAGCAGCAGGCGGGTACTGCTGGCCAGCAGTTGCCTGATCGAAATCTGCGCTTCGCGCTGGTTGAGAGTGATCAGCGTTGCGGTGATGACGATCAGCGTGGCAAACATCATCACCGCCGTCGGAATGCTTTGCGAAAACAGGAAATGCGTGGCGATCAGGAAATAGCACAGAAACACCAGTATCAGCAGGTCGCGATGGCGCTGGCTCTCGAGAAACTTGAAAGCGGTCATCACCGTCAGCAGCGCGAGCCCCGCATCGCGTCCAACCACGGTCCAGTACTCGGCGAATACGCCGACACCGCCAAGGACCACCATCGGGATCAGCAGCCACTTCGGTAACGCGCCGAGCTTGCCCAGGTTTTGCAGGCAGCGCCAGGCGAGCGCGAAGACCACTATGCCACTCACCCAAAGCGGCAGGTTAAAAAAATGGGGCGCGATCGCAAACAGGAAACAGAAGCACACGGCAAACACGCTGCCGCGACTCGAAATCTCCTGCGAGATCGAGCGAAACGGGAGGTTAGCTATCGCCATCTAGTGGAAACTCGCGCGCCGTGTCGGACTGGTTGAACAGGGCCAGGGCCTTCAGGCACTGGTGCTTGTGAACCTTGCCATATCCCTGTTCGACGACTTTATTCGGCAGTCGCAGGCCGTATTTCTGCTCCTCGCTCTCCGCGCTCAGCACCAGCGCCGTCATGAAGCTCAACTTGTCTTCCTGCGAGCCATGCGTGAGTTGCTGCCAGTCGATCCATAGCGACGGGCGGGCATGCCCCTGGAAAGTCTTGGTCAACAGGCCTTTACCCTGGGCATAGGCCTTCCAGGAAACGTGGCGCAGTGATTCGCCGACACGATGCTCGCGCAGGCCGGCAAAGTCATCACCTTCGATGGTGCTGGTCGAGGTCTGCCCATCGAACTGTTCGATCAGCGATTGCTGCAGGCGTGCATTTTTAAGCGGCCGCGGATACACCAGCAGCGGCAGGTCGAAGCGCAGCCATCCCCAGGCGTGAAATAACCCGGTAGGATAACGCGTGAACACGGTGACGCCGGCCGGCCTGAACTGCCCGCGACGACGGGCAGGCAGCTTGATTACGGCCGTGTTGCTGCTCTGTGGCTCGAGTTTCACGTATACCGGAGGCTGTTCGGCGTACTGTATACCGATGGCGAAACGCCGCGATTGATTGGTGTGGCTCAGCTCGAATTTCAGTTCGCAGTACTCCCCGCAGAAAACCGGCCTCGGCACCAGCAGCTTGACGCTCACGCCGAGCAGGTTCTTGTGGGTTTGCCACAGGCTGACGATCGCCAGCGCGGTGAGCATGAAGGTGAGCATGAAGGCCATGCTGTTGAGGTAATTGATCGCTGCAAGGAACAGGAATAGCAGCATCACCGCAAACAGGTAGCCGAAGCGCGTGGGCAGTATGTAAAGGCGCCGGTTGTGCAGCAGAATGGATTCGCGGCTCGGCGGGTTGTGGGATTCGAACCAGTTATCGAAGTAACGCCGCACTGGTGCCGGCAGGCTGAGCGATAGCATGGCTGTCGGGATCAGGGTATCGGCACCTGATCCAGCAGCTCGGTGACCAGGTCGTGGGTAGGCCGGCTGTGTTGCTCGGCGGGCGTCAAACGATGCTCGGCGATAACCCCGAACACCGCCTGTACATCGCCAGGCTCGGCATGATTGCGACCGTCCATCAGTGCCCAGGCCCTGCTGGCCTGGACCACGGCCAGCCCCGCGCGGGGTGAAATGCCGTATACGAACAAACCCGGGTTACGCGTCGCCTGGATGAGACGTTGGACGTAGTCGAGCAGTGGTTCAGAGCAGTGAATCTTGTCGACCGCGCGCTGGATCGTGATGAAGCGGTCGATGCTGATGACTGGCTGCATCTGGCGCATCAGTTCGCGCGGGTTTTCGCCGGACAATAGCGCGCGCTCGGCCTGCTGGTCGGGATAGCCCAGCGACAGCTTCATCATGAAGCGGTCGAGCTGCGATTCGGGCAGCGGAAAGGTACCCGACTGATCGAGCGGATTCTGCGTGCCGATGACGAAAAAGGGTTCTTCCAGGCTGTGAGTCGAACCCTCCACGGTAATCTGCTTTTCCTCCATGGCTTCGAGCAGCGCGCTCTGCGTTTTGGGTGTCGCGCGATTGATTTCGTCGGCCAGCAGAAAATGGGCAAAAATTGGCCCGGGGTGAAACTTGAAGGCGCGCGCCTCGGGATCGAATATCGAAACCCCGAGAATATCCGCCGGCAGCAGGTCGCTGGTGAATTGAATGCGGTTGAATTCGAGGCCGAACACCCGCGCGATGGACTGCGACAGGGTCGTCTTGCCCACGCCGGGGAGATCTTCGACCAGGCAGTGCCCGCGCGCGAGCAGGCAGCAAACGGCGAGTTTCACCTGCAGCGATTTGCCGAGGATGATGGTGTCGATGGCGGCGGTGGCGCGGTTGACATCGTCCTGATAGTCGGCGATGGAGTTGTCCGTCGTATCCAGCATTCACTCTCTCGATAGTATTTGGCGTTGAATAACGACAAAGTCTAGCTGAATTTGTTCAACAGTTCCGCGAAATAAGACAAGTTAACCGCGCTGCTAGTGGATCACTCCATGCATGCTGTTGGTGCAGTTCGAACCATCCCTATCCCGCCGGGGGAGCCTCCTCCCCTGCATCCGTGCCAGGGTAGGCGTTACGCAGGGCGGTGAAGGTCGGCGACAGGATCTCCACACCTCCCTCGGCAAAGGCGTCCTGGATGTTCTGGTGCAGTTCGCCAAGGATCGTCATCATGCGATTCGCCTCGCGCGTGTAGGCATTGATCTGGTAACTTACGTGGAAGTCATTGAGGGAGGTCTGCAGCACGAAGGGCGCTGGCTCGTCGAGGAGATGTCCGGTGCGCTTTGCCGCCGCGATCAGCAGCTCGTGCACCTTGCGCCAGGGCGCGTCATAGCCGATGGTGACGCTCGTGTGCACGATCACGCCATCTTTTCTGGCGATGGCGCTGTAGTTGACCAGGCTTTGCGCCAGCACGCTCCCGTTCGCGAATGTCACCAGCTCGTTCTTGGCCGTGCGCAGGCGCGTCAGCGCCAGTGTCGACTCCTCCACGTCCCCAACCACGTTGCCGATCTTGATCCGGTCGCCAACCCGGAAGGATCCGGAGAATATCAGTACGATCCCGCCGATGAAGTTACCCGCAGTGCTCGACGCTCCAAGCGTGAATAGAGCGCCGGCGAACAGGCTGACGCCCTGGAAAGCGGCGCTGCTCGATCCGGGGATATAAGGGTAGATCATCACGATCGTGATCGCGATCACGACCAGGCGCACGATCTTGTAAAGGTGATCGGTGTGCTCGCGCGCGATTCCCGGCAGTACGACCGTACCCGAGGCCGTCTCGGTTAGCAGCAGACGGATGCCGCGCAGCGACAATCTGGCGAGCGCGACGATTACGACGATGAAGAAGAAATCGCCGATATTAGCGAGCAGTCCCTGCCAGACGAAGCGCAGCGGGTCGAGAAGATAGCGGATCATGCTAAGTGCATAGCCGCGTGTGAGCGGAACGATGGTGAAAGTAGCCTGCAGATAAACGATCACCAGGAAGGCGTTCAGGAAGATGTACAGAAGCCGAAGCACACGGCGCTGTAAGGAGGCGAGACGTATGGTGCTGCGGAACCCAAGACGCTGACCGGCGACCTTCAGGCCCGTCCCCGAACTCTTCTCGATCCAGTGGACGAGACGGCGGTACAGCAGGCGCAGCAAATAGACCGCAGCCACCAGCAGGGCCGTCGCCAGCGCCGCCAGCAGCAGCGCGCGTGTCCACTCTTCGGGGGCCTGGCGACTGTGGTAGCGTGCCACCGCGACCTCGACCGCATCGATGATCTGGCTGGCGCGTCGCTCGGCGCTGACGCCCAATATGGCAGCGGCATCCTTCGAGACGAAGCCGACACGAGCATCGCGATAGTAGATCCAGACTCCGTTCTCACCGGGCTCGGTCTGCAGCAGGTCGGGGGTGTAGAACGGGTCCTGGGCGATGCGCAGCAGGTGCTCCTCGGCGATGCGCACGGCCTCCCTGGCACCGTAGGTTTCGTAGATGCGAAAAGCCTCTTCTCCTGCCAGCCTGACCGGGTAGCCTGCATTGGGCGTGGCAGGCTTCTCGGCAGCTTGCGGATCGACTTCACCCTGCGTGGATTGCGCGAACGCGGTCCCGAACAGCGAGACGAGACAGAGCAGTATCAGCGTAATGCGTAAGCGGGTCAGCATCGATTCCCGCTTGGGCACTCGCCGGCGCCGGTGTGGCGCGGCATCTTTACGGCTTGCCGACCGAGACATCGCCTGGCCCGACGGCAAATTGCATCTGGGTAGAGACCGCAATGCCGGGTGTGCCGGTCCCAGAAGCAAATAATGGTACAACTGCAGCTATTAATTCAGCCGTATGCATTGCAGTCTCCTCTCATTCTGGTGCTTATGGTTCGTCTCCGATACACCTCCGATAATATTCGATGCGGCCTCGAGGTAAATAAAAATACGGCATTTCAGCTCATTATCTGGCTGTTTATTGATTCTGCTCAATGACTCGCCATCGTCAAACCAGGCGCGCCCACGGTCGCGCCGGCGCGCGGGGCGGGTCACCGCTCTAATCGAAATAACGGATTCGCCTGGCGGCACTTCGGTCGGGAATACGATAGAAAAAATCACTCCATTGCAATCGTGCAATCTCACGCGCAGCGTTGCGCCGAGCTGTGCTGGAAGAACAACCCGTTGCGGCTCCCGGTGCGCGAGATCCGGCGTTGAATCGATAAATAGGGCAGTGCCACGGCGCCCTGCTGGGGTATAATGCCGCCGAAATCGGTCACGCTAGCGGAATATCATGAAACGCGCGGTCATGATCGCCACGGCGCGCACCCCGGTCGGGGTCGCGTTCAACGACAACGACAGGCTCAATATCGACGATGGCTCCATTTCCATCGGCCGCCCTGATGTTATCAGCCTGGCTGGCCATGTCCCGATCGAAGCTAATCGCCGCGGTGCCAGGTTCGCCGCAGTTTTTATGTGTGTCGGCGGCGATACGGGCGCGGCTGGTTTATTCGAGGTAGCGTAATGAAAACCAGGGATTTGTTGATCTATCATGGTCTGCCGTTGTTGATGATTCTGTTTCCCTTTGTCTGGGTGAGTATCGTCGGCAACGACCGCATGCTCAAGGGCGAAGCCGGGTTCGTCGAGCTGTCCACGGCGCTGTTCCTGTTCATCGCCATCGGCATCAGTGTTTCGTCACTGGCCATAACCCGGCGTCTGAATCTGTCCGCTTACCTCAAGGGCTGGCTGGTGCTGTTGATCCTCGGCGCGACCTATTTCGCGCTGGAGGAACTCTCTTACGGTCAGCACATCTTCGGCTGGGGCACGCCGGAAACGCTGAAGCAGCTGAACGACCAGGGTGAGACCAACCTGCACAACATCAGCGCGCTGTTCGACCAGGTGCCGCGCGCATTGTTGACGATCGGCATCCTGGTGGGCGGAGCCATCATGCCTCTGTACCGGCATTTTCGTCATGCGCCGCTGTCCGAAAACAATCGCTTTTACTGGCAGTGGCCGACCATGGACTGTGTCACCATCGGTCTGCTGGTAGTCCTTGTGCGGCCGGTATTCGAGGTGTTTGAAACCCACACCATCAATACCGGCGAGACCAAGGAACAGCTGATCGCGCTCTTCATTCTGTTGTATTGCCTGTCTATCCGTGCCCGGCTGAAGCATAAGGCGAAGGCCGGCAGCGCGAATGCCGCTGAATAAGGCCAGGGCCGAGCGCGGCAATCCTCGCCGCGGCCCGAGCGCGTGCCCCGCGGGCGTGCAGATCGGCGGTTGCTGTGGCATCGGAGCATTCCATATTCGCCGCCTGAGCGGCAAGTTGACCCATTCCTGAGGAGCGGAGGCGCGCATGAGCGAGATTTTCAAGCGGCAACAGCAAGCATCGAAACCGCTGGCGCTGCCGCGCCGGGAGTCGCGCAGCATCGACGCCGGTGCGGCCGCCTGGCAGGATTGCGGCGCCGACGGGTTTCTCATCAAGCCGATGATGGAAGACGCCGGCACGGGCTTAAGGACCTGGCTGATGAAGGTCGAGCCGGGCGCTTTTTCGCCGCCGCACGCGCATGACGAGGTGGAGCAGATCTACGTGCTCGAAGGCAGTTTCTACGATCAGCAGAAAACCTATGGCGCGGGAGAGTATATCGTGCGCGCGCCCGGGGCGATGCATACCGCCGGTAGTGACAGCGGTGCGCTGGTCCTGCTGTTCTACTCGCCGGCGCCCCGAACCTGATAAGCCGGTGTCGCAGCGTTGCCGGGGAGCAGCTTATCCCCGGCGCACGGCGTTATTCCCTGACCGCCTCGCCCTCGATTTCGACGAGGAATTCAGGCGCCGCGAGACCGGCGACTTCGATATAGGTATTGGCGCACAAATGGCCGTCGAACAGGCGGTCGCGCACGCGGCGATAAACCGCCACCTGGCCGGGAACGGTGACGTAGATGGTCGCGCGGATGAGGTGTTTGAGTTCGAAGCCCGCCGCCCCCATGACGCCGAACAGGTTACGCCAGGCGCGTTCCATCTGCGCCTCGAGGCCGTCTTCGAGGCTGCCGTCCGGGCGTAATCCGAGCTGGCCGGAAATCACCATGCGCTCCGCGCTGGCGCCGTGCACCACGCCCTGGGCGTAACTGGATGCCGGTTTGACCACGTTGTCTGGATTTACAATTTTCATAACTCGCTCCAGTAAATGCGTTGCGCCTGGCAACACTTCAATAAGTTCATTGCCACCTGGCAGGCGCGCCAGCACGATCGCGCATTAGTGTCACTTGCCTTTCCAGCGCGGTGCGCGTTTTTCCGCGAAGGCGCGCGGGCCTTCCATGAAGTCTTCCGACATCAGCATTTTCTGGTAGATCGGCAAATCGTCGTTACCCGGCTTGGTGGCGGCGAAGGCCTCGGGCATCGGCAGGTTGTAGATCGCCGGCACGACTTCCTTCAGCGCCTGCAGCGCGAGCGGTGCGCCCTGCGCGATGTCGCGCGCCAGCGCGCGCGCCTGCTGCATCAGCTCGGCGCCAGCGCAGATGCGGCATACCAGGCCCCATTGCCGCGCTTCCTGCGCGCTCATGCGCCGCCCGGTGTAGAGCAGTTCCATGGCCACGTTGTACGGCACGCGGCGCGGCAGAATCTGTATGGCGCCGACGTCGGGCAGAAATCCGCGCTGCATTTCCGGCAGGAAGAATTCGGCGTGATCGGCGGCGACCACCAGGTCGCAGGCGAGCGCGATTTCGAATCCGCCGCCCACCGCCATGCCGTTGATCGCCGCGATCACCGGTTTTTTCAGGCCCCAGAATTCGCTGATGCCGGCGAAGCCGCCGGGGCAGGCGAAGGCGCTGTTGACGGCGTCCTCGTTGTTGTCGAGGGCGGCGATTTCCTTCAGGTCCCAGCCGGCGCTGAAGATGCGCTCGCCGGCGCCGGTGATGATGCCGACGCGCAGTTCGTCGTCAGCCTGCAGCATCGACAGGGCATCGTAGACGGCGCTCGACACGCCCGGGTTGATGGCGTTGGCGGGTGGTCGATCGATGGTGATTTCGACGATGCGATCGTGCGTTTCGACGCGAACTTCGGTGTTCATAACGCCACCTTGTTGATGTGTGAGTGCGCAATATATGTCAAAATCGCGCTGCATTCACGCATTGTCCGTCACTCAGGTTGATCGCCATGGCGCACTGGTTAAACCGCTTGTTGAAGCCGCACAGCATTGCCATCGTCGGTGCCTCCGAGCGCAACGGCAGCCTTGCCGCCGTAACCCACCGACAATTGCTCGAGCGCGGCTTTGGCGGCGAGGTTTATTCGGTTAACCCGAAATACCCGACGCTGTACGCAAAAACCTGTTACCCGGGCCTCGAAGACCTGCCCGTGGTGCCGGACCTGGTGATTTATGCGATTTCCGGCCTGCCGCTCGAACAGAGCTTCGAACGGGCGCTGGCATTGCGCGTCGGCGGTATCGTGATCTATGCCGCCAACACCATCGAAAACGACAGCGAACCGCGCCTCACCGAGCGCCTGCGCAGGCGCGCGAGTGCGGCGGGCATCCCGGTCTGCGGCGGCAACTCGATGGGGTTTTACAATTATGATCACGATGTCATGGTCAGTTTCGACCGCCCGCCGGAGGGCAGGGCGGCGGGGCATATCGCGCTGCTGACGCACTCGGGTTCGGGCATGACCTACCTCGCCAATAACGACATGCGTTTCCGTTTCAACTACGTCATCGCCAGCGGCCAGGAAATCAATGCCAGCCTCGGCGACTACATGGACTACCTGCTGGACCAGTCCTCGACGCGGGTGATCGCGCTATTGCTGGAGACGGTGCGCGACGTGCCGGCCTTCGTCGCCGCGCTGCAAAAGGCGCGCGCGCAATCGGTACCGGTGGTCATCACCCGGCTCGGCTGTACCGAGAAATCGGCGCAACTGGCGATGAGCCACTCGGGTGCGATCGTCGGCAATCACCAGGCGCTGGTCGCGGTGTGTGAACGTTACGGCGCCATTTTGTGCCGTGATGCCGATGAAATGATGCTCAGCGCGCTACTGTTTGCGAGTGGCAGGCGCGCCGGCGCGGGCGGGCTAGCGAGCATGCTCGATTCGGGTGGCATGCGCGAACAAATGGTCGATCTCGCGGAACACTACGGCATCCCCTTTGCGCAGATTTCAGCGGCCACCAGCGCGGTGCTGAAGGAGAACCTGGAGGCGGGACTGGAAGCGGTCAACCCGATGGACGGGATGGGCGCACTCGGCAACGACAGTGCGCGCACCTTTCTCGAATGCGGCAAGGCCCTGCTCGATGACGAGGACACCGCGTTGCTCAGCTTCGAATTCGAGTTTCGAGACGGCTTTTCCCATTACCCTGAGTTGCTTGACGTGACCCGCCAGCTGGCCGCCCACTGCGACAAACCCGTGGTACTGATCAATAGCTGTAATTTCGCCAGCATCACCCGCACCGCCGCCGAGTTCGGCGCCGAGGACATCCCGACGCTCAACGGTATCGACGTGGCCTTGCGTGCGCTGCGCAACCTGATGCAGTACCGCAACGTGCCGGCACAAGAGCTGCCGACTCCGCCAATTGCATTCGATCCTGCAATGCTTGCGCACTGGTCGCAACGCCTGCGCGGCGAACATTGCTGCGACGAAATGACTTCGCTGCAATTGATGGCCGACTTCGGCCTGCCCTGCGTGCGGTTCGAGCTGGCGCAGGATTGGCAGCAGGTACGCGCAGCTGCCGACGTTTACGGCTACCCGCTGGTGCTCAAGACCGCGATGCCGGGTATTGCGCACAAGTCCGATCAAAACGGGGTCAAGGTCGGCATCGCCGATCTGCAGCAGCTCGAATCCGCCTACCGTGATCTGCAACAACGCCTCGGCGAGCGGGTGCTGGTGATGCCCCAGGTGGCGAGCGGTATCGAAGTGTCGGTGGGTATGAAGAACGATGCGCAGTTCGGACCGATGGTGATCATCGCCTGCGGTGGCGTGCTCATCGAGTTGCTGGGTGAACGCGCGTTCGCGCTGGCGCCGCTTACACCTGACGAGGTCAATGCAATGATCGATAAAACCCGGCTGGCGAAGCTGTTGGCCGGCGTGCGCGGCCGGCCCGCGGCCGATCGCGCCGCGCTTTTGGATCTGGTGCTGCGTTTTGCCGCTCTGGTGGTCGCCCTTGGGGAAGACATCGCCGAGATCGACCTGAACCCGGTCATCGTCGCCGAATCGGGCTGCAGCATCGTCGATGCGCTGGTGATTCCCGCCGCATCCGGGTAATCCTGCACTTTCCCGGAAGGGACACGCTGTCCCATTGACACTGTTCGGTCTGCTGAAATGCGTGAATTTACCCGGGCTGCTGATTTCTAGATTTGATGAGGGCAGGTGTCCCGGTGAAAACCGCGTTCAATCTGCGTGGAACTCAACCCATAGCGGCTGGTGATCAGAGCCTGCGGCCGCCTCGTCGATCCAGCAGGCCGTGATCCGATCCAGCAGGTCGCTGGTCACCAGGCAGTAATCGAGCAGCGCGCAGGCGGCGGGGCCAGGCTTTGCCGGGTTGGAATGCCAGCTCATGATTTCGCGTCCCGGGTTATGCCGCGCCCAGAGGTCGGTGAGCAGTGCAGCGCCATGGTCATCCTCGGCGGTGCACAGCAGACGGTACTCGGCGCTGCCGGGCTTCAGGTTGAAGTCGCCCAGCGCGATGGCGCTGTGCGGCAGGCCTGGCTCGGGATTGCCGACGCACCAGTCGCGCTCGGTAAACTCGCCGTTGGGGCCGCTCCAGGCGCCGCCCTGGGACGGCGCCGCGCGCACCAGCTCGATGATTTTTGCGGCCTGCAACCGGCGTTCCGCGGCCAGCACCGAACCGAAATGGACATTGTAGATTCTGAGCCTGCCGAGCGGCGTATCGACGAGGCCTTCGAGCACCCCCATCTGCATGTTGAATTCATCCGCGGTGTGCAGTCGCGGCAACGGAAAGTAGCGCTTGCTGATTATCGGCCAGCGGCTGAGCAGCATCTGGCCGTGCTGGCGGCGGCGGTTGACGATGCGACCGCCGGCCTGCTTTTCGCTGCAATCGATGTCGAAGGCGGCGTCGTAGACCCAGTAATAGTCGGGCAGCAACGCGGCGATATCTTCCGGCTGCGCCGGGCTTTGCGGCGTGTCATAAAATCGTTCCACTTCCTGCAGCGCGATGATATCGGCGCCGCGCACGGCATCGACGACCCGTTCCATGTCATAGCGCTCATCCTTGCCGATAGCGTAATGGATGTTGTAACTGACGATCTTCAACGTTTGTCCCGGCGGTTTGCGAGGCCGCAAGTATTCCTCTTTTCTGGCGCTGCGTACAGAACTGTTGCGAGCCCGCGCGGGCCGCCCAGGCTCCTCGACCACCACGCCTAAAGCGGTTTTCTCCTGCTATACTCGGTTAGCCTGCAGATTGCATTCGGGCAAAATTTCCGCGAGTAAATTCAACGGTTTAGCCATGAATGATATCTATGCAACGCCTACCGCCGATGTTACTCCGCGCGTCAACTCCACGCGCGCTGGCGGCAATATCGACGACGCCGTCGCCGGTAACATCGAGGTATATATGCTGCAGACCCTGGGTGAGGCCTGGCGTGGTCTCAAGGGATTCAAACTCAAGTGCCATATCGCCACGGCGATCTGGTTGCTGGCATACCTGGCGGCGATATTGATCAGCCTGCCGGTGATCTTTGCGCTGGGCGCGCTCGGCGCCGATGAGGCGATGGTGTCGTTTTTCGGTTCGCTCGTGCAGCAGGTCGCCATTGCCGCGACCATGCCGATGTTGGTGGGTATCACCATAATGGGAATACGCCACGCGCAGGGCAAGTCGGTGTCGGCCGGATCGACTCTGAATTACTTTTATCGTGTGCCCGGGGCGCTACTGTGGTACCTGCTGTATACGCTGATGATCGTGCTCGGCTACCTGCTGCTGATTCTGCCCGGCATCTACCTGTCGTTTGCCTACATGTTTTCACTGCCGTTGATGATCGAAAAAGACCTCGGCGCCTGGGCTGCGCTCGAAGTGTCGCGCAAGGCGGTCACGCGGATCTGGTTTCGCGCCACGGGCTTCCTGCTGTTGATCATGTTGCTGATTACACTGGGGATGATTCCGCTCGGCATACCGCTCATCTGGATCGTGCCCTGGGTGACGCTGGCCTACGCGATGCTATACTTCAAGCTGTTTGGCGCCGAAGCCTCAACGCTTGCCGACTAGCCTGCCTGCCGCATTTTTTAAGGAATACTTTTTTGCTGGATACACGTTATCGCGTTGAAATTCCCGGTGGCATTCACCTCGAAGCCCAGGTGGTGGGCCCGGTAGCGCGCGCGTTTGCGCTGGCTATCGACACGGTGATCGGCGCAATTCTGATTTTTCTGCTGACGCTGGCGGCGATTCCACTGAATTTTGGCGGTATGGGCGGCGGACTGTTCCTGCTTATGCTGTTTGTCATCGAGTGGCTGTACCCGGTGTTGTTCGAAGTGCTGGCGCGTGGGCAGACGCCGGGCAAGAAAATGCTCGGTATCGCGGTGGTCAACGATGATCTGAGCCCGGTGACCCTCGGCACTTCGCTGGTGCGCAACCTGTTGCGCACGGTCGACTTCCTGCCACTGTTTTACCTGGCCGGGTTGGTGACGATGTTATCCAATCGCCGCTTTCAGCGGCTTGGCGATCTCGCCGCGGGAACCCTGGTGGTGAGCATCTCCAAGTCGGCGCGCCCCGCCGCGATGGACGATATCCCGCCGCTGGCTCCGGCGATCGCATTGTCGCGCGGCGAGCAAACCGCGATCGTCGATTTCCTGCAACGCAGCAGCCAGCTGTCGCAGCCGCGCCAGCAGGAACTCGCCGCGATACTCGAGGGGATTACCCACGAGGCGGGTGAAGACGGCGTCGAACGCCTGCACCGCAACGGCGCCTGGTACCTGGGAATGCGATGAAGCAGCACGAATTCGAAGCCGAGCACAGGGCCCTGTGGCAGCGCATCGATGCGGCGCTGCAACAACCGGCTAAAGACGATAACGCGCAATTGCTGGCGGAGCAGTACCTCGGCCTGTGCCAGCAGCTGGCCATTGCCAAGGAACGCATGTACGACAGCGCGCTGGTGGAGCAGTTGAATAACCGCGTGCTCGACCTCTACCGCGAACTGTATCGCTACCGTGCCGAATCCCGCTTCAATTTCTACGCCTTCGTCAAACGCGATTTTCCACTCGCCATTTATCGCCATCGATATTTTGTGCTGGTGGCGTTTCTGCTGCTGGTCGTACCCGGGCTGGTCGCAGGCACCTGGACTTATTTCGACGACGAGGCCATTTACAGCGTGCTCGATAGCAGCCAGGTGCGCCAGATGGAGCGCATCTATGATCCCGAGGCGCGCAAGATCGGCCGCGAACGCGAAGCCGATACCGATATCTTCATGTTTGGTTTTTACATCAAGAACAATATCGGCATTGCTTTTCGATGTTTCGCCGGCGGTCTGCTGCTCGGCGTCGGCACGCTTTTCGTTCTGCTTTTCAACGGTATATTCATGGGCAGTATCGCAGGCCACCTGACGCGACTCGATTACGTCGATACCTTTTATCCCTTCGTGATTGGCCACGGTTCCTTCGAATTGACCGCGATCGTGTTCAGTGGCGCGGCCGGTTTACGGCTGGGTTACGCTATTCTGCATCCCGGTCAGTTGAGCCGTCTCGACGGCTTGCGCCAGGCCGGGCGTGAAGTGGTGCCGATGCTCTACGGCATCGTGCTGATGCTGACCATTGCCGCCGTGCTGGAGGCGTTCTGGTCGTCCAGCAGCAGCCTGCCAATTGCGGTCAAGTACACGGTTGGCGCGCTGCTTTGGGGCCTGGTTCTGCTCTATTCGTTTTCCGGATCGCGTCATGAATCTCGATAAGCTACAGGTCAACGCCTGCATCCGCAGCGGCTGGCAGGCGCTCGACCTGGGGCTGCTGATGGCGCGGGCCTGGTGGCGCCCGCTGTTCGTGGCCAGCCTGCTGCCGATGCTGCCGCTGACCGTGGTGCTGCTGGCCGTGTTCCACGAGAGTCCGTTGTGGGCGTGGTTTGTGCTGTGGTGGCTGAAGCCGTTCTGGGAGCGCCTGCCGCTATTCATCGCCAGCCGCCTGTTGTTCGGCGAGTCACCCGGCATCTGGACGAGCATGCGCTCGTTATCGCTCAAGGATAGCCTGCCGTGGCTGCTGTGGCGGCGTTTTTCCCTGCAGCGCGCCTTCGACAACCCGGTGACGGTGCTGGAAGAACTCAAGGGCAGCGCTCGCCGCCAGCGCCTGCGGGTACTGCACGGCAAGTACAGCGATGTCGCCGTCTCCAATCAGCTGTTCGGTTATTGTTGCGAGTGGCTGCTCACCATAGGCCTGCTGATACTGTTCGACTTTTTCGTCCCCGATTCGCTGGATATCCGCCTTTTCGACAGTTTCAACGAGATGACGCTCGGCGGCGCGTGGATATTGAGCATTGCCGGTATCCTCGCCATGGCGCTGGTGATGCCGTTTCACTGTATGGCCGGGTTTGCGCTGTACCTCAACCGCCGCATCGAACTCGAAGCCTGGGACATCGAAATCAGCTTTCGCAACCTCGCCAGCCGCCGCCAGGCGCCGGCGACGCGCGCCGCGGCGGGTCCTGTCGTGCTGTTATCGGCGGCGTTAGTGTTCACCACGCTGTGCGCCACGCTCATGCCCGCCGGCGCCGAGGCGGCCAGCAACCACGATCGCGACTCGGCCAGCGCATTGATCGAGAATGTGTTGAATGGCGACGACTATGGCACCGAGCGCAACGTACGCAAATGGCGCTTCAAGGACTGGGGTGAAGACCTGGAGGCAGAGGCTTTCCCCGAATGGATCATCGATGTTATCGAATGGCTGGAAGCGAGTGACGGCTGGTGGCAGGCATTGGCGGGGATCGCCTTCTGGTTCAAGATTCTGCTGGTGCTGCTGCTTGGCGGGGTGGTTATCTACCTGCTGCGGCGCTACCGCGGACCCCTGTCGCGGCTGCGACACCGCGCCGCCAGGGAAGCCGCGCCCGAGGTGCTGTTCGGCCTGGACGTCACGCCCGAGAGCTTGCCCGAGGATGTGCCGTCGCAGGTCATGCTGCTGTGGGAGCAGGGCGCCGGCCGCGAAGCGCTGAGCCTGCTGTATCGCGCGACCCTGTCGCGCCTGATCGATCGCCATCAGATCGCTTTTCGCGCGAGTCACACGGAGGCGGAATGCGCCGGCCTGGTGCGTGCCTGCGGTGTCGAGCCGCTTGGCGACTACTTCTGGCGACTGACGCAGGTCTGGCGCCGGCTCGCCTACGGGCACCGCTTACCGCTTGCCGAAACCGTGCGCGAACTGTGCGCCGAGTGGAACCGGAGGCTGGCCGATGACGCGCAATAATCTATCGCCATTGCTGCTACTGGGCCTGCTGCTGCTGGCGCTGGCCGGCTGGGGTCTTTACCACAGCATTGAATTCTACGAGGAAACCGAGCACTCGAGCTGGAGCCGGGAAGCGCTGCACAACCCGTATCTCGCTGCGCAGCAGTTCATGGCGCGCAGCGGCATCGACGTCACCGACGTCGACAGCCTGGCCAGGCTCGACCGGCTCGAGGGTCTTGGCACGCTGTTTTTCAGCGATGCCAACCAGGTACAGGATCCGCGCCAGCTGCAACAGGTGATGGACTGGCTGCGCGCGGGCGGCAATGTTATCTATACCGCGAACGCGGTAGATCACGACGACGACCTGTTGCTGGAAACCTTCGCGGTGTCGGTGGACTGGCGCGAACGCGAAGCCGGCGAAGACAGGGATTCCAGGCCGCTGAGCGAAACTCTGCGCGACTACAATCGCCAGATCGAGCAGGGCAAGTCGCGCGAAGACATCGTAAAATCTTTCGGCGAGGCGCAACAACCCACGACGCGCGTGCGTTTCAGCGATGACATCGGCGACCTGGAAATAACCTTCGACACGGCGCGCGTGCTGCAGCATGCCAGCTTCGACGATAGCTCTGCGGACACCGAGTACCAGCCGTTCAGCTGGTCCAGCTCGGAGCACGGCGTGCACATGATGCAATTCGATGTCGGCGCCGGGCTGTTGACCATAGTCTCCGACCCCGGCATCTGGACCTCGTACCGGATAGGTGAACACGATCACGCCTGGCTGCTGTGGTTGCTGAGTTCGAATGAGGGTAATTTTGCGATTTTGCGCACGGTGTTGCGCGAATCGCTGTGGACGCTGGCGCAACGCAACGCCAGCGAGTTGCTGATTGCGCTGGGCCTGTTGCTGGCCGCCTGGATGTGGCGTAGCGGCTATAGATTCGGGCGCCTGTTGCCACGTGACCGCTCGCGTCAACGCGCGCTGGGCGAACACTTTTCTTCGGTGTCGCATTACCTGTGGCAGCGCCGGCGCGCCGAACACTTGCTGACGCCGGTGCGCCAGGCGGTGTTGCGCCGCGCCAGCCGGGCCCTGAGTGGCTTTGCGCGCGTCGATGAGGGCCGCCAGTTCGAACTGCTGGCCGAGCGCTGTGGCGTCGAAGTCGGGGCCATCGCGCGCGCCTTCGGCGGCAACGATTTCAACGAGGCCAGTTTTGTTTCAACGGTCCGACTCTTAAAACATATCGAGCAATCACTATGAATGAATCTAATCCGGGAAGCGCCGCGGCGATCGATGCGCTGCGCCAACACATCAACCGCCGCCTGGTCGGCCAGGGCCAGGTCGTCGACCAGGTGTTGATCGCGCTGCTGGCCGGCGGTCACGTCCTGATCGAAGGGGTGCCGGGGCTTGGCAAAACTTTGTTGGTGCAGACGCTGGCCGCGGGCATCGGCGGGCGCTTCAAGCGTATCCAGTTCACCCCGGACCTGATGCCGGGTGATGTCACCGGACACGTTATGTTCGACATGGCGCAAAGCAAGTTCGTGCTGAAGCAGGGGCCGGTGTTCACCAATTTGCTGCTTGCCGATGAAATCAACCGCGCGCCGGCCAAGACCCAGGCGGCGCTGCTCGAGGTCATGCAGGAGCGCCAGGTCACGCTGGATGGCAAATCGATGGAAGTCGGCAAGCCCTTCATGGTGCTGGCGACGCAAAATCCGATCGAACAGGAAGGCACCTACGCGTTGCCGGAGGCGGAGCTGGATCGCTTCATCATCAAGATCAACATCGATTACCCCGCGGCCGCGGACGAGGTGTTGATCGCAACCCGTTATGCCCTGGAATCCTTTGCCGATGCCGACGGGCAGGGACGCCAGCTGCTCGATGTCAACGCCGCGCAGCAGCAATGCGGCGCCATCGAAGTCGATGGCGCGGTTGCGGAGTACGCGGTGCGGCTGGTGCGCGCCACGCGCGGCACGACCCTGTTGCGCCATGGTGCGGGGCCGCGCGCCAGTATCGCGCTGCTGCGCTGCGCGCGCGCGTTGGCGCTGCTCAACGGCGTCGATTACGTGACGCCGGACGACATCAAGGCGATGGTGCTGCCGGTGCTGCGCCACCGGGTGATCCTGTCGCCGGAGGTGGAGATCGATGGGCTCGGCGTCGATGAAGTTCTCGGCAACCTGCTGGACAAGGTCGACGCGCCGCGCTCATGAGACCCGCCGGGCGCCTTTTGCTGCTTTTGCTCGCGGTCATGCTGGTCGGCTTGCTGGCGGCGCTGGCGACCATATTCGAGTGGCCACAGGCGCTTACCGTCAAGCTGCTGTTCTGGATTTCGCTCGGCGCCGTCACCGGGGCCGCGCTGCTCGACGCGGGCCTGCTGCGCAGGCCTCGATTCGAGGTCGCCCGCCGCCTGCAGCCGCATCTTGCGCTCGGGGTCAGGCAACGCGTGGGGATTCGCCTGCACAACCTCGACGCGCGCCGGCATTCCCTGTGGTTGACCGACTTCCCACCGCCGCAGTTGCGGATGGAAGGCCTGCCGCTGCGGCTCGATGTCGAAGCCGATACGGTCGTCGATTTGCGTTACAGGATCACGCCGCTGCAGCGCGGCCTGGCGCAGTTCGGCCGCATCGCCTGTCGCGTAGCATCGGTCTGGGGTCTCTGGGAAAAGACCTACTATTACGGCGAGCCGCAGCAAGCCCGTATCTACCCCAATTACAAACCACTGTTTCGCAGCTCGTTCGTGGGTAGCGATCAGCTGTATGCCGATCTCGGCATGCAGCTGCGCCAGCGCCGCGGCGAGGGTACGGATTTTCATCAACTGCGGGACTTCCGCGTCGGCGACTCGCTGCGCCAGATCGACTGGAGGGCGACCGCCCGCTTTCACAGGCCGATCTCGCGCGAGTACCAGGAAGAGCGCGACCAGCAGGTCATTTTCGTGCTTGATTGCGGTCGCAGGATGCGCGCCCGCGACGGCGCAATCAGCCACTTCGACCATGCGCTCAATGCCTTGCTGATCTCGGCTTTTGTCGCACTGCGCCAGGGCGACAGCGTCGGCCTGCTGAGTTTTGCCGGGGCATCGCGCTGGGTCGCACCGCAGAAGGGGCGCATGCAGATCAGCAGCCTGCTGGAGCAGATTTACGATCTTGACAGTGGAGCGGTAACCAGCGACTTCCTCGATGTGGCTCAGCAATTGATGACGCGGCAGACACGGCGCTCGCTGATCGTGCTAATCTCGTCGCTGGAGCCCCAGGATAGCGACGACCTCACCAGGGCGGCGCGGCTGCTATCGCGCCACCACCTGGTGATGGTCGCGTCGATGCGTCAACAGGTGCTGGGCGACACGCTGTCGGGCGAGGTGGTATCGATCGACGATGCGCTGAAGTATTGCGGGGTCAGTGACCATTTGCAGCGCCAGGCGGCGATGTACAGCCAGTTGCGCAGTGACAACGTGATCGTCGCCGATACCGCGCCGGCGCTGATGCACGCAACGCTGATCAACGAGTACATGGCGCTGAAACGCAGCGGCATATTCTGAGTGGCTTGATGCAGGTCAAGCTGGCAGAGCGGGGCTTTTTTATAGTATCTTCAAGCAAAATTGAGGTTGATGGAAGTTAATATGTTCGATTCGATCAAACACTGGTTCGACACGCTGGAACAGCAGGGCCGCCTGTTCGAACACCCCGAAGATCATGGCCTGCAGGCCGCGCTGGCCTCGGTTTTGTATCACGTCATCAGTGCCGATGAACATCTCGATGCGCGTAAAAAGCACGAGTTCGAGCGCCTTCTGAAACGGGAACTGCAACTCGACGACGACAGGGCAGAACATCTCTACCTGGCGGCGCGCGACAGCAGCGGCGATCTGCACGCCGACCTGCATACCGTCAATTTTTACCTGAAACGTAACCCGATGGTGCGCCTGGAGTTCATGCGCAGGCTGTTGCAGCTGATCGATGTCGAGGGCACTGACCCGCGCGAGCTGGAGGTATTTTACCAGGCCCTGCACGAAGTCTTCCCGGAAGTGAAGGACCTGCGCGACGAAGAGATCTGACCGGTCCGGTTGTTCAGGCCAGGTCGTGAGGTTCGTCCACTCGCAGGCGCTTGCTCAATACCACCACCGGATCGAGGTCGAAGCCGATTGCCTGGTAGAAGGCGATAACCGCCTGGTTACTGTTGCGTACCATCAACTCGAGCTTGGGGCAACCAAGCTCCAGCAGCCTGGCTGCGCTGTGGGCGACCAGTCGCGCGGCGTAGCCACGGCGCTGAACCGACGGGTGTACCGCGAGATAATAAATCCAGCCGCGATGGCCGTCGTAACCGGCCATGCAGCTCGCGACCAGGCGCTCACCAATTCGGCCGGTGAAGAACAGCTCGGGTGAATCCGCCGTCTTGCGGGCGATATCCGTATACGGGTTGTTCCACGGCACGATCAGCCCGCAGGCCTGCCACAGCGCCAGCAGCTCCGCTTCGTCGCTGGCGCGATAGCGGTCTATGGTGAAATCGTCGGCCGCTGCCTGTTTCATCGCTGCGGGCTAGCGCAACTCGACTTCGACAAAACTGAACTCGTAGTCGTTGGCGTTGATCACGTTGTGCTCCACCCCGGCCGCGCGGAAATAAGACTGTCCCGCCTGCAGCTCGGCGATGCGCTCGCCATCGGCGCTTTCCAGCCGCAGCTGGCCGTCCATGCCGGGAATGACGATGTAATCGAAGCCGTGCCGGTGCCAGCCGGTTTCGGCGCCGGGTGCGAAACGCCATTCGGTCACGATGACGCGTTCGTTATCGATCTGTCGAGTGGCGACGGCGGCGGGGCGCTTGGCGGTCATGGGTTGCCTGCTGGTGAAAGCTGGACCGCGATTATACTCGAAGCCCGCTGATATTCGACAGCGCGGATCGCGCAAATGATCGACGCTGCCGCAGCGATTGCAATCTAACGGTGGAGGCTTCGGCGCCGTGCCCGCGGACCTGGTCTACCGCGCGAATGGCGAACGGTTCGAAGGCATATTGACAGGCGCGAGAATCGATTTGTTCGTTCCCGTTCAATCGCCTGTCTTTATATCGCCTTTATTCACGTACCCGGGGTTTCCAGTCCAGCGCTAAGGATCTTCGTCGTTGAGCTCGACATCGACGATGTAGTCGCCGCGCAACCAGTTCCTGCCGAGCAGCAGGCGGTAACGCATCTGTGAGCGATCGTTCAGCGTGACCAGCACGGTCTTGCTGTGTTGCCGCAGGGTCAGGGTCAGCGGCACCGCGTAGCGCCGTTCCGACCCCTCGGAAGTCCTCACCACGATCTGTTTCGCGACATGGGTCTCGACGCGTTGTGACTGACCCTGCTGGTTGACGATGCGGAAGGCGATCGGTTTTCCGCGTGCATCGCCACCGCTGTCGATCTCGATATCCTCGGCGTGAATGCTGGTGGTTTGCGCACCGGTATCGACGCGCGCCTTGATGCGCAATTTCGACGGTTCGACCTCGATGATCTCGGTTGCGCCGATGATCAGCTTGGGGCTGTCGGCGGCGGCGTTTGCGGCGCATAACAGCGCCGGGATCAGCGCCAGCAAAGCATAACGCAGATGAGGGGAACCGTTTTCGCGCATGCTGCTCAGCATCCCCGGTGTTTCAGCCGGTGGCGCCGCGCTTCTGGCGCGCGCGCCGCGCCAGCATGTTGAGCGCCTCGATAGCCACCGAGAATGCCATGGCCGCGTAGATATAGCCCTTGGGCAGGTGTGCGCCGAAGCCGTCGGCGATCAGGGTGGTGCCGATCAGCAGCAGGAATCCGAGCGCCAGCATCACCACAGTCGGGTTGTCATTGATGAAATTGGCGAGCGGGTCGGCAGCGAGGAGCATCACAGCAACCGTCACCAGCACCGCAATCACCATGATCGGGATGTGCTCGGTCATACCCACGGCGGTGATGATACTGTCGATCG
>Ga0209536_100004152_pt1 | contig 22927 bp, 21 predicted proteins | sample DeeMarSeWOR28_12_FD_187461 | JGI IMG/M metagenome (GOLD analysis project Ga0209536, IMG submission 187461) | Marine sediment microbial communities from White Oak River estuary, North Carolina - WOR-2-8_12 (SPAdes) (version 2) | ecosystem: Environmental > Aquatic > Marine > Intertidal zone >... | reverse complement strand
TGGATGCGGCAGAAGCGCCTTCAAGGTTCGCACTTCGCGAACGATCAGCAGTCCGCGGAGTTCAACCAGTTCGTCGTGCAAGGACGCATCGACCCGTGTCTAACCCAGACGTTCGGCTTCGACGGCATTCCAACCGCGCACCAACTCATGTACGAGAACCGTCACGGGCACGGCAACATGGCCTGCCTCGTCAACGCCACCGATCGCGGGCTCGGCCGGGACAACGCCTTCCGCTGAGGGCGACGGAGTTGCGGTGACGCCGAGCCCGTCACGAACATGCCTCCGTTGACGATCGTGAAGCTAGTGCCGCTAATGCGGTCTGACACGTTCGCTTCGTCCTGGAAGGGCGACTGCGTTCAGCAGTGTGGACAGCGGGCTCACGAGCGTCCTTTCTCCGGCCACGGCCTCGCAAGGCGCGTCGCGATGATACGCAAAACCTCGGGCGCAAAGCCCAACCCCACATGGCTCGACCGGACTCGTACGTGCTCGACCAATGGGCTGGTGCGATCGATACAGGCACGCCAATCGACCACGCCGTCCGACTTGCTGTAGACCGCCGTGACCGGCACCTGGATCGGCGTACGCTCGCGCTCCGCGATGAACGCGTCGATTTCCTCGAAGTCGGTCCCTGCTGCGCGGTAGAGGCCTGCCGTCGTCGTGAAGCGCGGCCCTCCGATGATGGGCGACCCCAGGGTGATCACCCGGTCGACCTGATCTGGCAGGTCCCGCGCCGCCTCTCGCGCCAGATAGCCACCCAAGCTCCAGCCCACGAGCCGAAGTGGCTGATTTTCTTGGGCCGCGCGAGCCGCCACGGATTGGGTGACCTCCGGAATGAGCTCGGGCACGTTGCCCGAGTTGAGCCCGAGGCCCCAGCCGCTCACGCGGTACCCCAGCTGACGCAAGAAGGTCCTGAGGATCACCGTCGTGCGATCGCCGGTGCCGAAGCCTGGAAGCACCATCACGGGCTCGCCCAGCGCGCGCGGAAGCCGCGAGAGTGCTGGAAGGCTTGCGAGCAGCTTGATGAGCTCGATTCCCGCGCTGGCTTCACGAAAGGTGAGAAGCGGGCTCGGCGGTGAAATGGGAAGAGGGGCGTCCATGTCTCGGTTCTCTTCTCCAGTAGGCGTGTGTTGACGTGCGATCATAACAGTGTTATTTCACAGTTATGGAATCGATTCGCCGGATGTCAAGCGGGCGCGAGGCCGACGCCAGGGATGAGGTGTCGGCGCGGATCCACGAGGCGGCCGAGGCGCTCCTCGAGGAGCGCGGCATCGATGGTATCCAAGTTCGCGAGGTGGCCGAGCGCGCGGGGACCTCCACCATGGGTGTCTACAGCCGCTTCGGTGGCAAGGCAGGGCTTCTCGACAGCCTCTACAGACGGGGCTTCGAGCGACTGCGACACGCGGTCGAACCGTTGCGTGGAGCAGGCGAGGCCAGCGCAGAGCTCGAGCAGATGGCAGACGCCTACCGTGACAATGCCCTCGCCTGGCCTCGCCACTACGACCTCATGTTCGGGCGCGGCGTCCCCGACTTCGAGCCGAGCGAGGCATCTCGCGCAGAAGCACTTGCCGGATTTCAAGTCTGGGTCGACTCGGTCAAGCGAGCGACGGCCAAGGGGCTCTTGAAGGGGCGCCCCGAGGAGAACGCCTTCCGCCTCTGGGCGATGAATCACGGTTACGTCAGCCTCGAGATCATCGGGATGGCGCCCCTCGGGAGCGAATGCACACGGCGCCAGCGCCATCGGAACGCATATCGCGCATTTCTGAGCGGCTTATCCAAGTAAGGGTCGGTGGCGCACGACGTTTTCCTTCCTGCTCGACCCGTCCACAGTGGTGGGGGCGGGCTTTACGCTCGATGCTATGCTCCCCCCAGGAGCTCTCCATGGGTGGCAAGGTATTCGTCGGTTCGCTCGCGCGAATCACCGATTTGGAATCGAAGCCCTTCGATACGGAGCGCATCGCCCGCTCTGATTGGGAGCCAGGCGACTATGTGCTCGGCGAAATCACGCTCGCCCGCGGTGGTTTCTCGGAGGTCGAGCTCTGTAGCGGCCGCCTCGCACGCCCCGTCGACGGTGACCTGATGCTCGGTGCACTGGGCGTCCGCCGAGCGACGCTGGAGGTCGTGGGGTCCTTCGAGGGCGTCGGGGACGATGGAGTGATGGATCTTCTGAGTGCTTCGGGGCTGATGGGCCGAGCCACTTCGGTCTCCGGCCTGTTCCCTCCACTGATCAAGGTGGACTACCGAGGTCACGCGATGCGTGACGGCAAGAAGCTCAACATGCGCGACTTTGCAAAGCGACGCGCGACGCGAACGCACTACGACATCCCGACGATTCTAATCGTTGGCACTTCGATGTCGGCCGGCAAGACCACGTCGGCAAAGATCATCATCCGAGAGCTGACCTCTCTCGGATACCGTGTGGTCGGCGCCAAACTGACTGGCTCCGGGCGCTACCGGGACATCCTGGCCATGTCGGATTCCGATGCATACGCCGTTTTCGACTTCGTCGACGTCGGGCTCCCATCGTCGGTGGTGCCGCCCTACGAATACCGAGAGTGCCTCGCCGATCTGCTTGGGCTCATCGCTGGTGCGAAGCCCGATGTCGTCGTCGCCGAAGCGGGGGCGTCGCCGTTGGAGCCCTACAACGGCGCAACAGCCCTATCCGAGCTCGGGGGGGCCGTCGTGTTCACGGTGCTGTGCGCATCAGACCCCTACGCGGTCGTTGGCGTGATGAACGGCTTCGACATCAAGCCTGATTTGGTCGGCGGTCTCGCCACGAGCACGGTCGCCGGTGAAGAGCTCGTCGAAAAGCTCTGCCGGGCCAAAGCCCTAAATCTGTTGGACCCGCGCTCCATACCTCAGTTGCGGCACATGCTCCGACGCGCCTTGGCTGCACGGCGAACCTGATCAATCCAAAGGCGCCGTTTCCTGCGTTTCACGAAGCTCCCGTTCGAGCTCCGTGACCCGCGCTTCGAGAACCTCGATCCGTTTCTTCAGTGCGACGATCTCGTCGTGGAGCACTGACTCGTCCTGTGGTTGTCGTTTTTCCATGACTTCTACGCACCAATCTTCACGCTTCGCGCGCCCGACTTCTCGAGCTCGGTCCGCGGAACACGAACGATCAACAGCCCGTCTTCGTAGTCAGCCGCAATCTTGTCTTCCTCGGCATCACTCGGCAGGCTGAAGCTTCGCGTGAAGCTGCCGTAGGAGCTCTCTATGCGATGGTACTTCTCTTCTTTCTCTTCCTTCTTTTCCCGTCGCTCTCCCCGAAGCGTCAACACCCGATTCTCGACATTGACTTCGAGATCCTCTTGTTTGACGCCGGGCAGCTCTGCCTCTATTCGATACTCTTCCGGAGTCTCGGATACGTTGCACGAAGGCGTCCAATCGGCGACCGAAAGCGCCTCACGATCGCCGAACGGCCATGTCGCGAGCATGTCACGAAATGCCTCCTGCAGACTTCCGAATCCGGTCAGAGGATCACGACCTCTCTTCATGAGTGTCATTTCATCATCCCCTTTCAACCCCGGCAGGGGGTCTGCGATGTCATCCCCCGATCCATCGCAACATCTGGGCCAAGCCATGGACACCGACTTCACGTAGCGAATTTGAAGTGAATACGCGTGGAGACTCGCTTGCCCGGTGGCCCGCCCCCTGCGCGTCGGCGCAGATTCTGCGCGGTCGCGCCGATATCGCGCCCGCGCGCGCGAAGGTGGCGTGTGGGAGTACCGCAGCGCCGCGACCTGTGGGATCCTCTCGAGCAGGATGGCCTACGTCGTTCGACCAGCCGAGCTCGCCGACCTTGGGGCGTTCGAATCGCTGATCGCACAGGCACGCGCGGGAATCACGTCGCTCGCGATCGATCGCGATACGCTGCGCAAACGCATCGAGCAGTCGCTGAGTTCCTTCGCCAAGCAGACGCGGGAGCCTGGGGATGAACGCTACTTCTTCGCGCTCGAGGACTCCAAGACAGGCAACATCGCGGGCATGTGCGCGATTCGTGCGGCCGTCGGCTTGAAAGAGGCATTTTACAGTTATCGAGTCGGCACGGTGGTCCACGCATCGAAAGAGCTTGGCGTTCACCTCAAGCTACCCGCGCTTTACCTCTCGAACGATTACACCGGATGCGCGGAGCTCACCTCTTTGTTTCTCGGGCCCGAGCACCGAGGAAAGCATCTCGGTGCGCTGCTGTCGAAGTCCCGCTTGCTGTTCATGGCCGACTTTCCCGAACGCTTCGGAGACAAGGTCATCGCCGAAATCCGTGGCGTTTCGGACGCCCGCGGGCGCTCCCCGTTTTGGGATGGATTGGGGCAACACTTCTTCGCCATGGACTTCCCGACCGCCGACCATCTCGTCGGCGCAGGGAACAAGTCGTTCATCGCCGAGCTGATGCCCAAACACCCGATTTACGTCCTCTTCCTTCCGAAAGAGGCGCAAGACGCGATCGGACAGCCTCACGAGAACAGCCGGCTTGCCCTTCGATTGCTCGAAACGGAGGGGTTTCATTACGAGGGCTACATCGACATCTTCGACGCCGGCCCGACCGTGGAATGCAGGCGCGACGACATTCATGCCGTTCGCCAGAGTCGGCGGCGGATGGCTCATGTCGGCACGGACCAGCGGCATTCCTCACGTTGCATGGTGAGCAACGCACAGCTGCGTGGCTTTCGCTGCTGCCTCGCCGACGTGGCACTCCCGAACGACGAGATGGTCGTGATCGATGCTGAGACGGCTTCGACGTTGCAGGTTTCGGAGGGCGATCAGATTCGGGTGTTAGAATCGTGAACGAGGCTTCATGAGCGAGCTATTCATCGGTGGCGTATGGATCGGTGGCGCAGGCCCAGAGCTTCACTCACTCGACCCTGCAACCGGCCTGCGAGTGTGGGAAGGCCATGAAGCGAGCCTGGCACAAGTCGGGGCCGCCATCGCAGCCGCCCGCTCCGCATTCGAGAGTTGGAGCGACCTTCCGCTCGATCAGCGAACCGAGATCATCCAACGATTTGCGAGACTCGTCCACGAGCGTCGAGATGATCTGGCGCGCGTCATTTCGCTCGAAACGGGCAAGCCGACCTGGGAAGCACTGACCGAGGTCGCCTCGATGGTCGGAAAGGTCGACCTTTCCATCCGAGCCCATCGCGAGCGAACCGGAACCGTGGAGCACCAGGGCTCCGCAGGGCGTTCGGTGTTCCGGCACCGGCCTCACGGCGTGATGGGCGTGCTCGGCCCCTACAATTTTCCCTGCCACCTTCCGAATGGCCACATCGTTCCCGCGCTGCTCGCCGGGAATACCGTCGTGTACAAGCCGAGTGAGCACACGCCCTGGTGCGGCGTCGAAACCGCCAAGCTCTGGGAGCTTTCCGGACTGCCCCCCGGGGTTCTCAATCTCGTGATCGGTGCAACGGACGCCGGCGTTGCCATGGTCGAGGATCGAGGGCTCGACGGCTTGCTGTTCACCGGAAGCGCAGAGACCGGACACTCAATCCATCGACACTTCGGCGGCCGGCCGGAGACGATCCTCGCGTTGGAGATGGGCGGGAACAATCCGCTGGTCGTCGATGAAGTGGACGAGGTCGATGCTGCCGTCGTCATCGTCCTTCAATCGGCATACATGACTGCTGGCCAGCGCTGTACATGCGCGCGTAGGCTTTTCGTCCCTGACGACGCTTTCGGGGAGAAGATGATTCGTCGTCTCGCCCAGGCCGTCGAGCAGCTCCGAGTCGGCTCATTCGAGGATCCGGAGCCACCTTTCATGGGACCCGTGATCTCGACACCAGCTGCCGAACGTCTGATCGCTGCACAGGCCGAGCTCGAGCGCCTCGGAGGGAAACCACTCGTCGAGATGCGCTTGCTGAGAGCCGGAACAGGCCTCGTTTCGCCTGCCTTGATCGACATGACGGGAGTGTCGGGCGTACCCGACGAAGAGCATTTCGGGCCTTTGCTCCAGGTCTATCGCGTGCAGAGCTTCGACGATGCGATCGAGCAGGCGAATGCGACGCGCTTCGGTCTGGCCGCGGGTCTCATCAGCAACCACCCGGGAAAGTGGAAGACGTTCCTCCATCGAATTCGAGCAGGCATCGTGAACTGGAACCGGCCCCTCACAGGTGCCAGCAGTGCTGCACCCTTCGGAGGCGTCGGCGCCAGTGGAAACCACCGTCCGAGTGCGTACTACGCAGCAGACTACTGCGCCTACCCCGTCGCGTCGCTCGAACAAGCAACACTCACGCGACCCGAGTCCCTGCCGCCCGGAATCACGCTTTGACTGCAACGGAGATCAATTTCGACGGACTCGTCGGGCCCACGCACAACTATGCAGGCCTGTCGCTCGGCAACCTGGCCTCCCAGCGAAGCGTGCATGCGGTTTCCAATCCGAGGGAGGCGGCTCAGCAGGGTCTCCGTAAGATGAAGCTCCTACACGGCTTGGGCGTGGCCCAAGGGGTCCTGCCGCCGCACGAGCGGCCCGCGGTCGAAGTCCTGCGTCAACTCGGCTTCACCGGACGGGATGAGTATGTATTGCAGAGCGCAAGGCGTCATGATCCTCGGCTCCTCGTCGCATGCGGGTCTGCCTCGAGCATGTGGGCCGCAAACGCTGCGACTGTCTGCCCAAGTGCCGATTCGGGCGACGGAAAGGTCCATTTCACGCCGGCGAATCTGAGAAGCCACTTCCACCGTTCGATTGAAACGGCGACGACGGCGCGCGTATTGAAGGCGATCTTCAGCGGAGCCGAACATTTCGTTCACCACAGCCCGCTTCCCGCTGTCGCGCTATTCGGCGATGAGGGTGCCGCAAACCATTCGCGTGTCTGTGCGGATCACGACGGGCATGGGATACAGCTCTTCGTGTATGGGAGTCGCGCCTCGAGCCCGTCCGCGAGTGCGCCCGAGCGCTTTGCGGCACGCCAAACCTTGGAAGCCTCCCATGCAGTCGCCCGTCTCCATCGACTCGACGCGGCAAGCGTGATCTTCGCCCAGCAGCTTCCTTCGGCCATCGATGCGGGAGTGTTCCACAACGACGTGATTCTGATGGGCAACCAACACGTGCTCGTTTTTCACGAGCGGGCGTTCCTCGAACAAGACGAGCTGAAGCGTACTCTCGAATCCGCGGTCGACGCGGAGCTCCGCCTCATCGAGGTTGCCGAGAAAGACATCACCCTCGAAGAGTCGGTCGCCACTTATTTGTTCAACAGTCAACTCGTTACGCTGCCTTCAGGCACGATGGCGTTGATCGTGCCCAAGGAGTGTGAGGGTGCACCACGGGTTTGGTCGTACCTCCAAGGGCTCGTTGCCGACTATACCGAAATCGAGCGCATCGACGTCGTCGACATCCGGCAAAGCATGCGCAATGGCGGCGGGCCGGCATGCCTCCGGCTTCGCGTCGTGCTGAGAGATGCCGAGCTTGCGAGCATGAATCGCGCGACGCTCATGAACGAAGCGCTGTTCAATCGCCTGAGCTCGTGGGTGGCAACGCACTACCGCGACCGTCTGACCGAGGACGACTTGGCCGATCCGAAGTTGCTCGAGGAGTCGCGCACCGCTTTGGACGAGCTCACGCAAATTCTCGAGCTCGGCTCGGTCTATGCTTTTCAGACCTGATCCCAGTACGCGTCGACTCGGGCTTGCAGCGCAGCCAACAGCGCATCGTTGCGCGCTGGCTGGAAGAGGTGGGCAAAGCGCCCCTGCCTCTGAAGGTACTCCGCGACGGGCAGGCGCGGGCTCGGCACGATCGTATGGGTGACCGTGCCGCTTTCGTACTCCTTGAGGGGCCACACGCCGGTCTTCACCGCAAGGCGCCCGATATCGATCGATTCGCGCGGCTCGTACTCCCAGCCCGTCGGGCAGGGGGCGAGCGCGATGATCAAACGCGGGCCCGTGAGACTCTTGGCCTTCTCCACTTTGCGGGCGAGATCCAAAGGCTCGGACCCGATCACGGTGGCGACGTAGGCGGGCTCATGTGCGGCCCAAATCGAAAACAGATCTTTCTTGTAGCCCGCAAAGCCGCGAGGACCGGCGCTCGTGCTCGTCTTTGCCGCATGTGGAGTGGCCCCCGACGCCTGATGGCCGGTGTTTCCGTAGCCTTCGTTGTCGTAACAGATGTAGAGAAAATCGAGGCCTCGCTCGATGGCGCTCGAGGTCGATGACAGCCCCATGCCGTATGCCGACCCGTCTCCGGTGAGCACGACGACCTCCAGGTCCTCTTCCTCGGGCATTCGTTCCTGCTCGACCAAGATGTCGAGCGCATCACGCACGCCCTGGGCACCCGCCGGTGCCGAAGCCATCGACGTATAAAGCCACGAGCCTCGAAACGGGGTGAAGGGATACACGGACAGCAACGTCATGCATCCCGCCGCATTGACGAAGACGGTCTTAGGGCCGAGGACGTCGTAGATTTCGTGAAGAGCGCTCAGGCCGCCGCAGCCTGCGCACATCGGAGTCCCGGCTCCGAGTAAGTGCGTCGACGGGAGGTCTTTCATTCGTGTGAAAAGCGTCTCGCTCATGATTTCTGCTCTGGCTCCCGTCGTTCGACCTCGGCGATTGCTTGAAGTTTCCTGATCTCGCGAAGCTCCCCGGCGGTGTAGAGAAGCCTCGTGGGGGGAGCGCGACCACTGTCCACCGCCTTGCGAGTCTCTGCAGCGATCTCGAAGAGCTCTTCGGGGCTGATGTCGCGTCCGCCGAGTCCGCCGATGAAGCTTAGCAGCATGCGAGGGGCGTCCTGCTCTCCGTAGAGCGCGGAGGCGATTTCTGTATGTAGTACGCCTCCTCTTCCCATCGAGAGGTTCTGATCGATCACCGCGATGCCACCCACACCAGCAACGGCACGACGCAGAGCCTCGACTGGAAACGGTCGAAGAAGACGGATGCGTACGAGTCCGACTTTCTGTTCAGCCCGACGCAGCTCGTCGACCGCGGCTTTCGCCTTCGTCGAAAACGAGCCCATCATCACGAACACGATGTCCGCATCCTCGCAGCGATATGCCTCGACCGCATCGTGCCTGCGGCCGAACGCGGCTTCGAACTCCGAAGCGACCTCGTCGTAGACCTCGACACCGCGAAGCGCTGCAAGATGTGCTTCATATCGAAAATAGGAATAGGGAGACCCTCCGAGGACCGCGACACCCTGGCTGGTGGGAGCGCTCGCTCGAAACCGAACGTTCTGTGGATCATAAGGAGGCAGGAACTCGCTCACCGCGCGGGACTCGGGAATTTCGACGGGCTCTCTCGTGAAGGACAGGTAGAAGCCGTCGAGATTGACGATCACGGGTAGGCGTGTGCGCGTGTCTTCGGCGAGTCGATATCCCATGAGGATCGTATCGAGCACCTCCTGGCAGGTTGCACAGTGAATCTGCAAGAATCCCGAATCACGCGCCGCCAGCACATCCGTGTGGTCGCTTTCGAGCGTGGTCGGTGTGCCGAGGCCGCGTGAGACGTTCACCATCACGAAGGGTGCCCGCCATCCTGCAACCGCGTAGATCATCTCCATTCCATAGAGAAGGCCCTGGCTGGATGTCGCCGTGAATACGCGGACGCCCGTCGCTGCCGCAGCTCCCGCGGCGGTGATCATCGAGTGCTCCGATTCCAGCGTGACGAGCTTCCCTGGCATCGCCCCCGAGTCGAACCAATCGGCGAGCGTCTCGATGATCTCGGTCTGCGGCGTGATCGGGAAGGCGGGAACGTAATCGACCCGCGCGAGTCGGGCTCCCCACGCGGCCGCGCCGTTTCCTGTCAATAGCTGGCGTGTCATGCGTCGTGCGGCCCCTCGCTGCGCTGTTCCGTCTCCCGGGCTGCCTCGATTGCGTGCGATGGACAGATCGCGACGCAGATCATGCAGCCCTTGCAATGATCATAGTCGATCTGCGGGCGGTTCTCGGCAGTGACCTCGATGGCGCTGTCCGGGCAAAAAGTGCTGCAGATCCACCAACACTTTTTGCACAGAGACTCGTGTACGACGGGTCTCATGGTGCGCCAGGCGCCCGTCTTGACCTGCACGCTCGTCGCAGCCGCATGGATCGCCGGCGCGGAAATCCGCGCCTCCTCGAACGGAACGCGAATCCATTCCGGTCGCGCATAATCGAGGGCGCGAGCTTCGTCGCCCTCGACCACGACCCCTGCATGGGCAGCCATGGACTCGTAAGCCTCGAGGACATGGCGCTCGCTTTCCCTCAGCGCGAGCTCGCCGAAGGGCGCAATCTCGGCTCGGACCGCGGACAGCAGAGCCTCCCGCGAGACGACGCCAACGAGCCGGGCGGCCGCCCCTGCCGAGACGCTGCCCACGAAGGGGGTTTCTGCATTCGCTTCGCTCGTGGGCAAGGTGATCACGAGGCCGTCCAAGTTGAGTCGCTGCTTCCACACGGCCGCGTCTTCGCGACTGTGGATCAGCACGACGGTCCGCGCCGTTACCCCCTGCATCACGGCGGCCGCCGGCACCGCGGGGAGGCTTTCATCGGCGACGATGACGAGGTCCGGATGGCCAATGATGCCGCGTTCGTGGATCGTGGCCCGCGATGCGCGAACGTAGGCGAACGTCGGGGCGCCGCGTCGCTCGGCTCCGTACCGAGGTGCATCCTGGACCTCGAAGCCAGACTCGAAGAACGCGCTGCCGAGCACGCGGCTCGCCGTCCGCATTCCCTGTCCGCCCCGTCCGTGAAAGCGAATTCGAAACACGGCTACACGAACCTCGGAGCGGTCGAGAAGGACGAGAAGCGCCGGAAGCTCATGGCTTTGTCGACGCGCGTCTTCGCGAGGTGGAGGGCAGCATCACGCGGCAGGGCTTGATCTTCTTTGGCTTGGCGCAGCACGAGCGCGGTATTCGTCCGAAGCTTCTCTTCGATGGTCGCCAAGGCTGTGGCTTCGCCGCCCCCCCGATACTCGACCGCTGCGCAGATCACGCCGCCAGCGTTCGCGATGAAGTCCGGGATGTTGACGATACCCCGTTCTGCCAGCATGCGCTCCGCGCCCGCGGTGATGGGGATGTTGGCACCCTGCACGACGAGCTTGGCCTTGAGGCGGTCGGCGTTGTCTTCCCGGACGACGTCGGGCCGCGCGGCTGGAATCCAAATCTCGCATTCGACCTCGATGATGTCATCCCGACCGAGCATGCGCGCGCCGGGATATGCAGCTACCGAGTCGCCGTGGGCTTTGAGCTCGATGAGCTTCGAGACCTCCAGCCCATGCGGGTCGTGGACGGCGCCCCGGGAATCGGCCGCCGCAACCACGACCGCACCCCGCTCCGTGAGAAATCGCGCGGCGTGCATCCCCACGGCGCCGAAGCCCTGCACGGCCACGCGGGCGCCGTCTAGCTCGAAGTCGCAGTGCTCCATCGCGACATCGGTGGCCTGCGCGATGCCAAAACCCGTGGCCCCGATTTCGTCGAGCGGTATGCCACCAAGCTCTCGTGGCAGACCCACCGCGCGGCCGATCTCGTCGCGGACCCAAGCCATGCATTCTTCATCGGTGCCCATGTCAGGCCCGAAGATGTACTCCTCGGTATTTCGGAGCGCGCTCGCAAAAGCGCGGACCAATGTCTCTTTGTCGCTCTTCGGCATCCTTGGATCTCCGAAGAGCACCGACTTGCCTCCACCGTGGGGGAGCCCGGCCGCCGCGTTCTTCAGGGTCATGGCGCGGGCCAATCGTGCGCATTCCTGCACGCTCACGTCGGGTGCCATCCGCATCCCGCCGATGGACGGCCCCATTGCTACGTTGTCCACGACCAAGATCGCACGCAGACCCAAGGACGCCTCGTGGACGTGGACGATCTTGAGCGGACCCATCGAGTCCGCCAGCTCAAAAATCTCAGTCACGACGTCTTTCTCGAATCGAAGATCGCGGACGCAATCATCGGCCCGCATTCTACCGCAGTCACAGAGATACGCCGGCGGTCTACATTTCTTCCGGCAGCGGGCTTGGAATTCCGGGGTCCGGCCCTGGATCTGATTGCCTTTGCGAGCATGAATGCACCGAGCGCGAGGCGCAGACTGGATGGGGAGTTGTGAACCCGGCCGCCCGGCGCTAGGTGAACGCTTGGGCTAGCCGGCCCGGGCTCGCTCGTCTCGCATCCACGATGAAGCGCAACAAGAAACCCATCCTCGTCGCCCTGGCTTCGATCGTGCTGCTCGTGCTCGTTCTTGGCGGCATCAAGGCCTTGCAGATCGGCTCCATGATCGAGGCGGGCGAGTCGTTCGCGCCACCAGCACAGGCCGTGACTACCGCCGAGGTGGTCGAGCTGAGCTGGAATCCCGAGCTCACGGCTGTGGGCTCGGTCGTCGCCGTCCAGGGTGTGACCGTGGCCAGCGAGGTTCCCGGGACCATCACGGAGATCGCATTCAAGTCGGGTCAAATGGTAGAGAAGGGCGATCTGCTCGTGCGTCTCGATACATCGATCGAGAGGGCACAGCTGGCCTCGGCAGTCGCGAGTGCCAAGTTGGCGGACCTCGACTACCAGCGCAGGAAGAATCTCCCCCCCGCTGGCGCGGTGAGTGCTGCGGACGTCGACGCGGCTGCGGCCAAGGCAACTCAGGCCGCCGCGGACGTAGCCAACGTCAAAGCCGTGATCGCGCGAAAGACCATTCGGGCGCCGTTCAGCGGACGCGTCGGGATACGTCAGGTGGATCTTGGACAGGTTCTCCAGCCCGGAACGCCGATCGTATCCCTACAATCGTCCGATCCCATCTACGTCGACTTTTCGCTGCCTCAGCAGGCACTCTCGCAGATCGAGCCCGGGCACCGCGCAAGCATCACCACCGACGCCTTCCCCGGCACGACCTGGGAGGGAACGATCGAGGTGGTCGACGCCGAGGTCGACATCGGCACCCGCAACTTCGCTGTACGGGCGCTCGTCGAGAATCCCGAGGGCAAGCTTCGCACCGGCATGTTCGTCGACGTCACCGTGGTCCAGCCCGAGGCGCGAAACCTGCTCGCCATTCCTGCGAGCGCCGTCCTGTTCGCGCCGTACGGTGACTCGGTCTACGTCATCAAGGAGAAGAAAGCCGAGTCAGGCGAGTTACAGCAGATCGCCGAGCAGGTGTTCGTTCGGCTCGGCGAGCGCCGGGGAGATTTGGTCGCCGTCAGCTCTGGTCTCGATGCAGGTGATCTCGTCGTATCCACCGGTGCGTTCAAGCTCCAGAGCGGCATGGAAGTCACCATTCGGAACGACCTCGCACCCGAGATCGACGCTGATCCGAATCCGCCCAACGAGTAGTCGCGCCCGGGAAGCAACGTGAAGATCACCGACCTGTTCATCCGCCGCCCCGTCATCGCGATCGTCGTCAATCTCGTCATCGTCATTGCCGGCTTGCAGGCCATTCGCTCGCTGACCGTGAGGCAGTATCCGCGAAGCGAGAACGCTGCGATCACGATCACCACCGCCTACGTCGGCGCCAACGCTGACCTGGTACGCGGTTTCATCACGACGCCAATCGAGAGGGCGATCGCCGCCGCGGATGGCATTGATTACATCTCATCGGAAAGCAGCCAGGGTGTGTCCGTCATTCGCGCCAACCTGGACCTCAACTACGATGCGGTTCGGGCGCTTTCCGAGATCGGCGCCAAGGTCGATCAGGTCAGAGGGGACCTGCCGCCGGAAGCCGAGATCCCGGTGCTGGACGTCGTGTCGGTCGATAGCCAGTTCGCATCCGCATACCTCAGCTTCTCCTCCGAGTTTCTCGAACAGAACGAGATCACCGACTACCTCGTTCGCGCGATTCAGCCCCGGCTTTCCGCCGTCGACGGCGTCCAACGCGCCGAGATTCTGGGCGCGCGAACCTTCGCGATGCGAATTTGGCTCAAGCCCGAGCGGATGGCCGCACACAAGGTAGGCCCCGCCCAAGTGCGAAGCGCGCTCGCAGCCAACAACTACCTGGCCGCCGTTGGTCAAACCAAGGGTTCCCTCATCCAGGTCAATCTCACGACCAACACCGATCTCGAGTCCGTCGAGGAGTTCAAGCGGCTCGTCGTTCGCGAGCAAGATGGCGTGATCGTTCGCTTGGAAGACATCGCCGAGATCGCCCTCGGAGCGGAGAGCTACGACGAACAAGTCAACTTCACGGGCGCGACTGCTGTCTTCATAGGCGTGTGGGTGCTGCCGAACAGCAATGCGCTCGATGTCGTTGCGCGGGTGCGCACCGAGCTCGACGCCATTCGCCAAGAGCTCCCCGAGCAGCTCCGCGCGGAAATCGCCTATGACGCCACGAAGTACATCGACAGCGCGATCCGAGAAGTCATCACGACGTTGAGCGAAACCCTGGCAATCGTGATCGTCGTCATCTTTCTCTTCCTGGGCTCTTTTCGGGCGGTCATCGTACCGGTCGTCGCGATTCCCATCTCGCTCATCGGCGCCGTATTCCTGATGCAGCTCTTCGGTTTCACGATCAACTTGCTGACCCTGCTCGCGATCGTTCTGTCGGTCGGCTTGGTCGTCGACGACGCCATCGTCATGGTCGAGAACATCGAACGACATTTACGTGAAGGCATGAGCCGAACCGAGTCCGCGCTGAAGGGCGCGCGTGAGCTCGTCGGCCCGGTCATCGCGATGACGATCACGCTGGCCGCGGTCTATACGCCCATCGCATTCCAAGGCGGCTTGACAGGCGCGCTCTTCCGGGAGTTCGCCCTGACCCTGGCAGGCGCCGTTCTGATTTCCGGTATCGTCGCCATTACGCTTTCCCCGGTGATGTCGGCCCGGTTTCTCCCCGACGAGAAGAATGCGCGCGGGCTTCCTGCCCGCATCGATCGCGACTTCCGCCGCCTCAAGGACGTGTATGTCCGCGTTCTCGACGCGACTCTCAACGCCCGTCCGGCCATCTATCTCGCCTGGGTCGTCTTGAGCGGGCTGGCTGCAGTCCTGTTCGTCATGTCGCCGCGCGAGCTCGCCCCGAACGAAGACCAGGGAATCATCTTCGGAATCGTCGACACTCCAGCAAACTCGACGCTTGGCCAACTCGCTCCTTCGGTCGAGGCCGTGCACGAGATGGCCATGAGCTACCCCGAAACCGAGTTCACGTTCCAAATCACGACGCCGGGCGGCGGCTTCTGGGGCATGGGGCTGAGGCCCTGGGACGAGCGCACCCGCACCGCGTTCGAGCTCATGCCCCTGGTGGGGGCGGACGTCAACGACATCCCCGGGATTCAGACGTTTCCCGTCTTGCCCCCAGCGCTGCCGGGGGGCGGTGAGTTCCCAGTCGAGCTCGTCGTGGCCTCGACAGCAGAGCCCAGCGAGATTCTGAAGTTCGTAGAGAAGCTTCAACAGAAGGCCGCGATGAGCGGGATGTTCGCTTTCCCGCCACTGATCGACGTCAAAATCGATCAGCCGGAGTCGCAGATCACCTTCGATCGCGACAAGGTCGCCGAGCTCGGTCTGAGCCTCCAAGCGGTGGGTCAAGAGCTCGGGTCGGCGGTCGGCGGCAACTACGTGAACCGATTCAGCATCTCGGGTCGGAGTTACAAAGTGATTCCGCAGCTCGAACGCTCGGCGCGATTGAACGCAGACCAGTTACAGCAGGTATATGTCACCAAACCGGATGGTGACCTCGTCGCCCTCGGCACGTTCGCCACGGTCCAAGATCGCGTCGTTCCCCGTTCGCTCAATCGATTTCAACAGCTGAACGCCGTCAAGCTCAGCGGCGTCGCGATACGGCCTCTCGAGGAGGCGCTCTCGTTTCTGGAGACGGAGGCCGAGTCCACCTTGCCGCGTGGCTACAGCGTCGATTACACCGGCGAGTCGCGCCAGCTGCGCAAAGAGGGCAATAAATTCGTCCCTGCATTCGCGCTGGCCGTGCTCTTGATCTTCCTCGTGCTCGCCGCGCAGTTCAACAGCTTTCGCGATCCGCTCGTCATCTTGGGCGGCTCGGTGCCTCTCGCCATGTTTGGCGCTTCCATCTTCACGTTCTTGAAGATGCCCGATCCCAACATGCACTACTGGACCGACGGATGGACCACCACGTTGAACGTGTATTCGCAGGTCGGGCTCGTCACGCTGATCGGACTCGTATCGAAGAACGGCATTCTCATCGTCGAGTTCGCCAACGAGCTTCAGCGAGAGGGGCAAGCCAAGCTCGAGGCGGTTCGAAACGCCGCGGCCGTTCGTCTGCGCCCGATTCTGATGACGACGACCGCGACGGTGTTCGGTCACTTCCCCCTGACCCTGGTCAGTGGTCCCGGCGCGGAGGCCCGAAACAGCATCGGCCTCGTTCTCGTTGGAGGAATGGCGCTCGGCACGATCTTCACCCTCTTCTTCGTTCCGTCGATCTACATGCTCTTTGCGCGAGACCGAAGCACGAGCGAGCCCGCCCCCGCCTCAGCGGCTACTCCAGCGGGTGCCGTCGGGGGCTAAAGCTCAGAGCGCCTGTCGAAGAGCCTTGAGCAGCGCCACGCCGGGCGCGCCGATTTCCTTGGCGACGCGGTCTGGTGTGTCTTTTTGGACTGCCTTGAATGGGGCGAGCTCTTCCGGTGTTGGCTCGTAAACCTCGTACCCGTAGCGCGCGAGGTTCTTCAGAAGAACGGGCTCGATCAGACGCACCTGACTGCGGCCCCAATCGACCAGCTCTTGATCGACGACGGTGATCGCGGACTGGACGTCCTTCGGCAGCGTGTCGAACCACTTCTTGGAGTAGACCAGCGCGGCTGGTTGATAGATGTGCCGGCTGAGGAACAGGTGTCGCTCACCCTCACCGAGGCCCTGGTACCAGCTGCCGGCGGTCGCAAAGAGCGGCGTGTTGTCGAATCCGTCCACGACCCCCGTCTGAACGCTCATCAGCGTATTGCCCACGTCGATGGGCACCGGAGACGCCCCGAACGCCTCGTATGTTTCGATGTGGACGAGTGATTCCTGAGATCGGAATCGGATGCCCTTCAAATCGGAAGGCTTGCGAATCTTGTGTTTGCTGAAGTACGAGCGATAGCCATTCTCGCCCCAGAGCCCGAAAACCAGGCCCCGCTTCGCAAGCAGCTTGCCGAACTGCTGCTTGACCTCGGCGTTGTCGAGCGCCTTGTCCGCGGAGGCGTAGCTCTCGAACAGGTATGGCGACTCGATGACGTTCACCTCGCGCACGATCGAGCTCAAGCCGCCAACCGATGCGGCAACGGCCTGCATGCTGGCCATTTGAACGCGGCGGGACATCGAGCGCTCGTTTCCGCGTCCGAGCCGCAACTTCACCTTGAGCCGGCCTTGTGTCCGTTCTTCGGCCGTCTTCTTGAAACGCTTGAGCTGCGCCGCCCAGGGGCTTCCGGCAGGTGCAGTCGTTCCCACCTCCATGATGAATTCCGGGTCCTCGGCGATGGCTGGACCGACGATCGCAAGCGACAGGGCGACCACGGCTCCGACGGTGAACATCGTTGTGCGCATGGGCGATGTTCTATCGACTTTGTTGCCGGAAGGGAAGCCCCAGCGCTTCGTGGATTTCGCCCATGACCTTCTCTTCGATCAGTTCGACCCGGCCGTCCGCGGAAGCCGCGATCTTCGCGGCGCCCCACACGAGCTCGCTCAGCTGTGGGCTCTCCTTCATGCGGGCCACGTGCTCGAGGGCGAGCCGCTTGCCATCGTCAGGGTCCGAGATCATGGCGTCCGACAAGTCGCGGAAGGTCTCGGAGAGCGCGTCGAAATCGAGCGCGGAAAGGGCATCCGACTTGGCACCCAAGGTATCCAAGAACCGGTCGGCTTCGGCTTCGCTGAGGTCGCCGTCGCACGCTGCGACCAAGACGAAGGCGCCGGCTACTGCACGCAGCAGATCGTCGGTGACGTTTTCGTCGAAACGCTTCCAAGCTGCCAAGGCGTATGCGACCGTTTCGTCTGGAATCATGGATGGCTCCCGTATGCTCCAGAGCCTACCGCGATGTCCCGGATGAGCCAACGCTTTCGCGGCATGAACGCCCATGTTAGAACGCTGGGCAACCATGGGCGGGCGGATTGTCGTTTACGGTTCCTACGGATACACGGGCGATCTGATCGCGCGTTTCGCAAAAGAGGATGGAATCGAAGTCGTTCTCTCAGGCCGCAATGCGGAGCGGCTTCGGGAGCAGGCCGGCCGCTATGGCTTCGAGTATGCCACCGCGGACCTGTCCGATGGATCGTCCATACGACACGTTCTTCGAGATGCGGAGGTGGTCATCCATTGTGCGGGTCCGTTTGCGGTCACCTACGAGGCGATGGCACGCGCCTGCATCGATACGGGGACGCACTACACCGACATCACGGGCGAGGCGGAAGTCTATGAAGGCCTCTGGGCGCTCGACGACGAGGCGAGACGTGCCGGGGTCATGTTGCTTCCCGGAACCGGGTTCGACGTGGTCCCTTCGGACTGCCTCGCAGCCCATCTCAGCTCCCGCTGCCCCGATGCGACGCATCTCGAGCTCGCTTTCCGCGGCCTTGGCGGCGGAGTGTCCCAGGGCACGGCCAAGACGATGGCGCGAAACGTCCATCGCGGCGGGCTGATTCGGCGTGACGGGGAGCTCGTTCGCGTTCCTGCGGCGTGGAAGACTCGGATGATCGACTTTGGCGACGGTCGGCCCGTGCACTGCATGGTGATCCCCTGGGGCGACGTCGTGACCGCCTTCAAGAGCACGGGGATTCCGAACATCATGGTTTACATGAGCTTTCCGGAAGGGCCGGCTCGCGTGCTTCGTTTCGCGCGGCCACTGTTTCCGCTGCTCGGAACACGCCCACTACAGAACCTCATGAAGAAGCGCATCGAAGCCGGTCCCGCGGGCCCGAGCGACGACGCCCGCTTGACGGCCCGCAACGAGCTTTGGGGCGAGGCTCGGAACGCAGAAGGACACACCGTCGTATCGCGTCTCTCGACGCCGGAGGGCTACACGTTGACGGCGCGCCTCTCGTTGTTGATCGCGAGGAAGATTTGCGCAGGCGAGCTCGAGCCCGGCTTTCAAACGCCTTCTACGGCGTACGGGAAAGACCTAATCCTCGAGCTGCCGAGCACGCACCGACAGGACTTCTGAGGCACTCCGATAGTTGGACAGAGCCGCTCCAGAGTCGGTAGTACGCAAGGCATGCCGGGTTTGACATCATCTTCGCGCGACGGAATCGCACAGCTCTGCTTCGATCGCCCGCGCGCTCTCAACGCACTGTCGCCGGAAATGCTCGAGGACCTCGTCGACACTTGCGCCGCGCTCGCGGCCGATGACAGTGTCAAGGTGGTGCGACTCGAGGGCGCAGGGCACGCGTTTTCTGCGGGTGCCGATCTGCCAGCGTTCCTCGACTCGATCGGCGCGTCCGATGCGCATCGAATCGCAGACCTCGGGCGAAGGGCGACCGAGGCGGTGGCCGGGCTTCCTCAGATCACGATCGCAGGGATTCGCGGGCATTGTGTGGGTGGCGGACTCGTGCTCGCCGCCGCCTGCGACATCCGCATCGCGGCCGCCGATGCGCGGTTCATGATTCCCGAGCTCGACGCGGGCATCCCACTCGCATGGGGCGGGATGGCGCAGGTCGTGCGGCTGGTGGGAGACACGCTTGCAGCGGACCTCGTTCTCAGCTGTCGGCCTTTCGGGGCCGACGAGGCACTTCACGCAGGGCTGATCAGCCGGGTGGTGCCGCCGGCGCAATTGGAGGCTGAGCTTGCGGCGCTGGGGAAAGACGTAGCAGCCAAGTCTCGCTACGTCCTTCGCGTCACGAAGCAGCAGATGCTCGCGATTCGAGCGGGAACCTTCGATGCTCGCAAGGATGCCGACGCGCTTCTCGGGGCGCTCGGGGACTCCGAGTCCATGCAGCAGGGGGCGCGCTACATCGCGGAGCGCATCCGCAGCCAGTGAGCCCCCTAGGGAGCGAGACGTTGGATCTTCCAGCCCCCACCTTCGCGTACGTACTGAAAGCGATCGTGGAGACGGTCCGGTTGCCCTTGCCAGAACTCGATGGTCGCCGGTGTCACCCGATAGCCACCCCAGAACTTCGGTAGAGGCACTTCCCGGTCTGCGAACTTGCGCTTCATCTCTCCGAGCTTGATCTCGAGAGCTTTGCGCGAGGTCAGCACGCGCGATTGATCGGAGACCCAGGCACCGAGTTGGCTGCCCCGTGGACGCGTCATGAAGTACTTCGCCGCTTCCGCCGTGGAGACGCGTTCCGCGACGCCGGTGATTTCGATCTGGCGTTCGAGCTCCGACCACCAAAAGAGCAGAGCAACCGACGGGTTCTGTGCCATGTGCGCAGCCTTGCGGCTTTCCAAGTTGGTGAAGAACACGAAGCCGTTCTGATCGAAGTACTTGAGCAGCACGGTGCGGGCGCCAGGCGCGCCACTCGGGCCGACCGTCGCCAGCGTCATCGCGTTTGGCTCCGCATCGCTGACGCGTGCGCGTGCCTCTTCGAACCATCGCTCGAACTGGACGATCGGGTCGGCGTCCAGCGCATCGCGCTCGAGGGGGCCTCGGTAGTACTTGCGGCGTATCTGGTCGATCGGGTCGGCCATGCGCCAGGGTACGCCGCGCGGCCCTGGCCGCAACTCCGTGAGGCGGCCTTTTGTGCCCATTTTCCTGGCAGGTCACGCTTACTTTACTGTTTGTTGTCTTAAGGCGTTGCTGTGATACGAACCCCCGGTTCCATGTCTGAACGAGCGTTTGATTTCATCGTCGTTGGCGCCGGCTCGGCAGGGTGCTGCCTCGCCAATCGCCTGTCCGCAGACCCCACCAACAGGGTGCTGCTTCTCGAAGCGGGAGGGAAGGACAACAACCCCCTCATCAAGATGCCCATTGGCTTCACACAGCTGATGTACGACGAGAAGACGACGAACCTCTACAAGACCGAGCCCGAGCCTCATTTGCACAACCGAGAGATGAGCGTGGTCCGCGGCCGGGTCCTCGGCGGATGTAGCTCGATCAACGGTATGGTCTACATGCGCGGCCAGCGGCAGGACTACGACGATTGGGGAGCGCTTCGTGGCTGCGAGGGTTGGTCGTACGCGAACATGCTGCCTTACTTCAAAAAGTCCGAGAACTACGACGCGGGCCCCGCGAACGAATACCACGCGAAAGGTGGAGAGCTGAACGTCACGCAGGTCCAGATGAAGTATCCGATCAGCGAGGCTTACATCGAGGCAGCGGTCAGTTGCGGGATTCCGCGGAACGAGGACATCAACGGCGAGACCCAAGAGGGCATCGGCTACGTGCAGGTCAACATGAAGGACGGCAGGCGCTGGAGCTCCGCGGATGCGTTCCTGAGCGCCCACGTGAAGAGGCGGCCGAACCTGACCATCGAGACGCACGCGCTCGTCAAGCGCGTGTTGCTGGAAGGCAAGAAGGCGGTGGGCGTCGAGTATCAAGACAAGAGGGGTAAGGTCCACCGGGCGGCAGCGGCGCGCGAGGTCGTTCTCTCGGCCGGCACCTACAACACGCCGCCGCTCCTCGAGCTCTCGGGAATCGGCAACCCGGAAGTGCTGAAGGGCTTGGGGGTCGAGCTGCGGCACGAGTTGCGGGGGGTCGGCGAGAACCTCCAGGACCACCTTCAGCTGTGGGTGCAGCAGGGTGTGAAGACCAAGCAATGTCTCTCGGAAGATGGAAAGTTTCCGAAAGTGGTCTGGGCGGTCCTCAAGTACATGTTCACCAAGAAAGGGCCGCTCACCATGCCGGCGTGCAACGTCGGTGGCTTCGTTCCGAACGAGGGTGCAGAGCGCCCCATCCTGCAAATCCACTTTACGCCGGGCGCGGGCGGCATGGACGACGACGGGAAGATGATCGCGACCCCGGATCCCGGCGTCAACTCGACGATCTGCACCGTGCGACCGACCTCACGCGGAAGCGTGCATGCGCGGAGCACCGACCCCAAGGCGTTCCCGAAGATCATTCACAACTATCTTTCGACCGAGCACGATCGGCGGCTCGCCATCGAGGGCTTCAAGCTCCAGCGCCGGATCTTCCAATCCGAGGCGTTCAAGCCCCATGCGACGTACGAGATCCTGCCTGGTGATTCGGTTCAGACCGACGATGAGATCATGGAATTCTGGAGGCGTGAAGCGATGAGCGTGTACCACCCTGTCGGGTCTTCGAAGATGGGACCAGCCGATGATCCCGAGGCCGTGGTCGACAACGAGCTCCGCGTGCACGGCATCGCAAACCTGCGGATTGCCGATGCGTCGATCTTCCCACTGCTGCCCTCGGGCAATACACACGCTCCGACCGTCGCGGTGGCCGAGAGAGCGGCGGATTTGATCCTGGGCAACCCCACGACCTGAGCAGCGCCAGCGCCAGGGTCGGTGTCAGTCCTGCGGGAGTCGTGCTAGACCCACGCCAGACGCGCCCGTAGCTCAGCCGGATAGAGCGGCGGCCTTCTAAGCCGATGGTCGGGGGTTCGAATCCCTCCGGGCGCGCCAGAAAAGGGGCACCGAAGACTCGCTACTTGCCTTCAGAAGCAGGTCGCGTCGACGTCATCGTCGTTGGCTTTGCACGAATAGCTGTCCGCCGGATCTTCGTTCCACCAGCTCAGGAGCTCCTCGCACGACGACAGGTCGTTCAGGCACTCGAACGTACCTTCGACTGCGCTTAGGCACTGTCCGCTCACCTCCTCTGCCGCGCTCAGCCTATCGGCACACCAGTTGGCGCAATCGGGTTGTTGTTGATTCGGGAAGCACTCTGCATCGCGTTCGCAGAAGGTGCTGCAGAGGCCTGAGCCTCCGTTGCCTCCGTTGCCTCCGTTGCCTCCGTTGCCTCCGTTGCCTCCGTTGTCGTCGCCACAGCCCCCGGCCACTGCGACGCACAGAGCGCCCAGTACGATGAACAAAAAACGCATACGGCCACGATATTCGTCGCGGCGATTTTCGTCAACGAGCAGCGGATTCCACTGATATTTTGGGTCCAACGTCGGCGCGCGCGGGCGAGCTCGACGCGTATTGTTCAGACAGTCAGCCAGTACGTCACGAGCGCCAGCCCACCGGTCAACAGCCATTCGATTGCATACCTCACGCTACCCCCCGTGCTTCGCCCTGCCGATGGTTCTATTCGCAGCGCG
>Ga0209536_100004151_pt1 | contig 22928 bp, 24 predicted proteins | sample DeeMarSeWOR28_12_FD_187461 | JGI IMG/M metagenome (GOLD analysis project Ga0209536, IMG submission 187461) | Marine sediment microbial communities from White Oak River estuary, North Carolina - WOR-2-8_12 (SPAdes) (version 2) | ecosystem: Environmental > Aquatic > Marine > Intertidal zone >... | reverse complement strand
GGAGGGAAGTATCTTTATCCCAGGGGCGGCGGTACAGTGGCTCCGGGATGGCCTGAGAATTATTACGAACGCCGCCGAGAGCGAGGGCATGGCCCGCTCTGTGGCAAACAACGGCGGAGTTTACTTCGTCCCCGCCCTTGTCGGTCTTGGTGCTCCTCACTGGGACATGTACGCCCGGGGCACCATCGTGGGGCTTACCCGGGGCACCACCAGAGAGCATCTGGTGAGGGCCACTCTTGAGGCCATAATCTATCAAACCCGTGATGTCATGGAAGCCATGGAGGCCGAGGCTAGTCTCCATATCCCGCTACTCCGGGTAGATGGCGGGGGCACTGCCAATTCGTTTCTGATGCAGTTCCAGGCCGACATTCTGGGAATCCCTATCCAGCGGACGGCAGTAGCTGAGACCACTGCCTTAGGTGCCGCTTATCTGGCAGGGCTGGCAGTCGGTATGTGGAAGGATACTAGCGAGGTAACCCGGAGATGGCGCGCCGATGCTACCTATGAACCGCAAATGGATACTGACACGCGGGAGAACCTCTACGGTTGCTGGAAGCGTGCCGTAGAATGTGCACACAGATGGGGCATGAGTGAAACGGAGGAAAATCTGACATGAAAAGAGACTTCAGCCAGCTGAGTGGGGTGAATTTCGATTTAATCGTAATAGGCGGGGGTATTGTCGGGTCAGGAATTGCCCGTGATGCCGCCCTCCGTGGCCTCCACACGTTACTGGTAGAAAAGGATGGCTTTGCTCACGGTACCACATCCAGCTCTACCCGGCTGATTCATGGAGGACTGCGCTACCTGCGTACCATGCAATTCGGGCTAGTAAGACAAGACTTGCGCGAGCGAGAAATTATTCTTAAAATCGCCCCTCATTTAGTGAAAAGACTCCAGTTTGTCATCCCGGCACTTCGCAGCGAGCCTTTTTACCGATTCTCCCTGCCGTTTGGCTTATACCTGTATGATTTCCTGGCAAAGGGCAGGAGCATACCCCGCTGGCGTCGCCTTTCCCGTCAAAAGACCTTGGAGCTGGAACCAAATCTGGCCGGGATTGATGACCTCGTAGCCTCGTTTCTTTACTCCGACTGTCAGGCGGAGTACATGGAGAGGCTTTGTCTGGAAAACCTCCTGTCCGCCGCCGAGAATGGCGCCTGTATCCTGAATCACGCTGCGGCTAAGAACCTCCTGATGAAAGACGGTACTGTACACGGAATTAAGGTAACAGATAATTTCACCGGAGAAAATTACGTCGCCAACGGGCGTATGGTAGTCAACGCTGGGGGACACTGGGCGAACCTGTTGTGGGAAACGTCAAACGTCAAAAGTAAAGACAGGCTGCGCAGGACTAAGGGTATTCATCTGTTGACCAAGAAAGTCTCCAACAACGCTCTGGTGCTGTTTGCCAAGAGCGATGGGCGTCTTTTCTTCATAATCCCTCTGTGGGACTACTCCTTAATCGGCACCACAGATACCGACTACACCGACGATTTGGATTCCATATATGCCAGTACCTCAGACGTGGAATATCTGGTAACTGAATTACGTCACTACTTTCCCCAGTTCGGGCCAGACGACATCTACTATACCATGGCCGGCTTGAGGTCGCTTGTCGCCTCAGGGGACAAGACGGCATCCGACACCTCACGGGCACATAAACTCGTAGACCATGAGCAACAGACCGGCCTGAAAGGTCTTATTACCGTGCTGGGTGGCAAGATAACGGCTTATCGTGCTATTGGCGAGGAAGTTTTAGACCTTGTCTGCAAGAAATTTGGTGTGCAGGCTCCGTGTACCACAGCAGACACCCCACTTCCAGGAGCACCCGCCGTATCATCTCATGAAATAGAATCAGCCGCTAAACAGAACGACTTGCCTGTGGAAACAGTAACCTATGTAGCCTCTCTATATGGCTCAAAAGTTTCCTCAGTACTGGAACATGCAAATGCCGATAAACGGCTGGGACAGCCGATTGCTGCCAGTAGCCCGGACATCCTGGCCCAGATTAAATACGCCGTCGAGGAAGAAGAAGCCGTGACCTTGAGCGACTTTCTACTATGCTGCACCAATATCGGGCTCGGGCCGTCCCAAGGTCTTGATACTATCGAAACCGTAGGCGGGGAAATGGGTCCGCTCCTGGGATGGAGCAAAGCAGAACAACAGGGCCAGATAGAGAGTTATCGGGCTATAGCGGCCCTAGGTCAGCGCTTCAGAACATAGACTGATAACTGTGAGGTGATCAGTCACTGCCAAACTGCTTTATGGCTGAGGGTAAACATGCCTTTCCAGCCCCATGCCGGTTCCCCTGCCTCAGCCAGTGTATCTATTACCGGGATATCCGTGAGGTTACTCCCCAATAAATCCCTCACCTGTAGCCCAGGATATCCCGGTAAGTACAGATTCAGCTTTCTCCAAATCACGCATTTCAACGTCACTTGACACCACCTCAGTTTGTACCTAGAATATGGTCACCCATTCCACCTCTGGACGTGACATCTCTTGCTCAAAGAGGCATATCCAAATAATGGAGAGAGGGAATGCTAGCAGCCGTAACCGGAGCCTCCGGACATCTGGGAGCAAATCTGGTCCGCGCTCTGATAGCCCGTAAATGGCAAGTAAGAACCCTTGTCCGCCGTGATATAAGAGCCCTGGAGGGACTTGATATCGAATGCATTTCAGGTGACGTCCTTGATAAGGAGTCCCTGAGACGGGCTTTTGCGGGAGCGGATATCATCTTTCACCTGGCCGGTCGTATTTCTCTCGTCAACCGGGACCGTAAGGAGGTTGAAGCTGTCAATATCACCGGTGTTCAAAACGTAGTGAGCGCCTGTATTGACACCGGTGTGAAACGGCTTGTCCACACCAGTTCTTTCCATGCTCATAAACAGGAACCTCTTAATGAGCCTCTCGATGAATCCCGCCCACTGCTCAGCCCCGGCAGATATCCCCCCTATAACCACTCCAAGGCTGAAGGTGAAAGGATTGTAAGGGATACTATTAACAAAGGAGTCGATGCCATTATCATTAATCCCACAGGGATGCTGGGGCCTCATGATTACAAACCATCTCATTTCGGTGCCACGTTGCTTTTAATGGCACAGGGCAGGCTGCCTGCCCTGATACATGCGGGACTGAACTGGGTGGACAATCGTGATGTTGCCGAAGGTATGATAAATGCCTGCGAGCATGCTGAACCTGGAGCAAAGTATATCCTCAGCGGCCACTGGGTTACACTCGAAAGCATCGCCCGGCAAGTATCCAGTATCACCGGGATCAAACCGCCGCGAATTGTCTTACCGATGCGTATGGCCAAAGCGCTCGCCCCCTTAGCAGCCTTTATTGACCGAATCAGAGGCAGACAAGCAGTGTTCACTCCGATTTCCATGAGGGAACTGGAAAGCAATACTAACATTAGCCACGAAAAGGCCAGTAGAGAACTGGGGTATGAACCACGCCCGTTAGAACAGACAATAGCCCATACTATACACTGGTTCCGGTCTTACGGTTTCATCAGTTGAAATTATCCAGCCGGATGAGGAGGTAGCTATTATGGAAACTCAGCAGATAGTTCTTCTCGTTATCAATGTCATTGGAGGGGTCGCTGTTATTGGCAGCTACATTTTCGGGATTAGAGCACAGTCCAGCGGGGCCAACGCCCTCTGGGGAGGTGTCCCGGAAAATATCAGACCAGTGTATGCAGTATCAATGGTTCTTTCTGCCCTGGGCTATTTCGCATTCCTTTACTTCATTCTCTTCCAGCTCGTGCCCGATGAAGTCCTGATTGCAGGGCAATTTAGCTTCAGCCTGTTTTATGCGATATTTCTGGTCATGCTAATACCGTCAGCGCTATGGATGCCGCTTACCAATGTTTACGTAGGCAATCCGAGCACAGGTTTATGGATCGGGGTGCGTACTGTTCTGGCACTTGTCGGGCTGGCTTCAATCGCTCTCGTCTGGACACTTGCCAGCTTGGGGACCGGGACGACCGGTGTTGCCTATTGGCTCGCGGTAGTGGGTAGTGGATACTTTGCTTTCCACACCGCTATCCTAGACGCTATCATCTGGGCAGCATTGTTCAAATAGACCTGATCAAAATTACATGCGGAGAACCTTAAATCCAAACTCTGCAGAAGGAGGAGGGAGCAATGGCTGACAGAGTTGACTTCTATTGCTGGGTCAAGTGAAACACCTGCCGTAAAGCGAAGGAGTTTCTTTCGCAAAAGAACATCGAAATAAATGAACGAGATTTCTTCAAGAATCCTTTTAGCCGGGCTGACATAGAGGAGTTACTACAGGGTAAACCAGCATCCGAAATGTTTAACTTCAGGAGCCCGAGCTTTAAACAGCTTGGCCTGGATAAAGAAAATCTCGGCAACGACGACCTAATCAAGCTAATGTTGAAAGAACCACGGCTTGTCCGCAGGCCTGTAGTACGGATAGATGGTAAAGTGTACTTCAGTGCCGACAAGTCAGTGCTGGAGAACCTGATAGGTTAATATGACACAACTTAATCCACTGAAACTCAATGATACTCATCTGACCGGCACATCTCCAGAGAACCTGGTCATACCTAGGCTTTATACCCTGACACACTCTGACTTCACCGGGGAGCTTTTTCTCTCCATAGGTAATCAGTATGATAGGAAACAGATTTCCGGACTGTATACCCGACTGATGAGAGACGAGGTTCTTGCTGAGCTTTGCCATGACGGGAACCAGCTTACGTTCAAGGTTTACTGCCATGTCAGTGGAGGCTTGATAATTGGCACGGCCAGATGGCGGTATAACATCTTTAAGCACGAACTACCGCTGGCGCTGGAAGCTATCAGATACGGTGACCGTACCCTTTTTGAACAACACCCGGAACTCGACCAGACCCCGGTTCATGTATATTTCAAATCCACTAATAAACAATTCAACAAGGTTGAGAATTGGGGAGTGATAGCAGATTACGCTCATCAATAACCGCTCAGATAGCCCGAACCTTGAGAAACCGCCTCAATAGTATTGACTCTGAGCTACCGGGATATCTTTTCGCCAGCCGGCGGCTGGTCGGAGCTAAGAACAGCAGCTAGAAGGTAGATTCCGCCGGTATACTGTGCAGCCCTCCCAATCCATGCTATCAGACCCCTGAGAGAACCGAGGAACAGGAAAATTGAACCTTCAGCAAGGAGCAACAGACCAAGCGAATACCAGAAATGAAAGGCCGTTTGTGACCTGGAGTACATCCGCAGGTAAATGAATGAGGAAACGAGGAAGAATACCAACGCTGTTATTTCAACCCCGCTTCTGAGAAGAGAGCTCTTATCGGGATAACTGAACGGGGGAATTACGTCCCTAAACGCTAGTAAGGTAACTACAGCAATGAGGGCGATTACTGCCAGATAGTACAGAAGTATAATCCTGGGTTTTTGCCTGAATCCCGACCCGGGCGGACGTGGCCTGGATACTTCCAGAATGACCCCGGTCAGGTGCAGAGTCGCAGCTATCAGCGTTGTACTCTCATGTATAGAAATACGCACATTCAATTCGTCGGCTGGCAACCAGCCATAGAGCAGAATGCCAGCTCCCAAGGATAGTACGCCGCAGGCGAGCCATAGTGCCGGCTGTGGTAAGGCAGAGACTGCCGCTTTCCTTGCCACGACATAGACTACAATCACAGCAACCGCGGCGATGAACACTGTATTCAGTATGGGGACCGACAAAGGGAGTTCGTATATCTCTACGACATCGATGATATCAAGACCGACGAAAGTGGCACCAAGTGCGGCAATGATAACAACCGGTCCGAGGGCAAATCTCTTAGACATGTCTGTATCTCGTTGAAATGATAGTACAGACCATACATAAATAACAAGAGCGACGGTTATTGAGCGACTGCCGTCTCGTCCTTCAGCAAAAAGTCGACAATGCTTTTTATATCATCTTTTGCCTTCGAATCGCCTAATGCCGTGCCTTCAAAACCAGCCTCGTTCACCTCATCGTTGAAGTAAACCGTGCCGATAGACCTGATTTTTTTCTTGTCAAGCTCCTCTATCATCCGTTGCCTGACTCTTTCTGTCGGGACCTTGTTAAGGATAGCCCTGGCCCGGTTTATCCCCATGCCCTCCGCCATATAAGCAATCTTCTCCGCCAGCACAACTGATTCAAAGGACGGCTCAACTATCATGAGTACCGTATCAACACCCCGTTCCATCCCGCGACCAAAGCTTTCGACGCCTGCCTCCATGTCTATCAGCACAACCTCTTTATCCTCAAGAACAAGTTTTTCCATCAGGTTTCTTGTCATATCTGCCATCGAGCAGGCGCAACCTTGAAAAGGGTCTTCAATCTTACCTATCATCATGAATTTGAGCCCGTCGCGGTTGAAAATATAATCGGAAGGAATATCATTAATACCAATACTCTCACGTCCCAGCCACTCCGTGTCAGTGGCCTCCTCCTGGCCCATAGCAAACCGGCTGAGAACCGTTATCAGTGGTTTCGGCTCCTTATCAAAGCCAAACATCCGGTGTAGTCCCGGGTTTGACTCATCGGTATCCAGTACCAGGACGCTATATCCCTCTGTTGCCAACACTTCTGCCATCAGGGTAACGACCGTGCTTTTACCGACTCCCCCCTTGCCACAAATAGCTATCTTCCTGACGGGACTGCTTTTGGGAGCAACTGACCTCAAATAGGCCCGTATCTTCTTTGAAGCCTCAACCATTTCCTCTTCGGTGGTGGCTGAGCACATTTCACAAAGGATACAGTCGTCATCATCATAGAAGGCTACCCCCATCGGGCAGTGAAATAGACCCATTCCTCTTAACTCCTCAATGTCCTTTAATATTGATTATAAAATATTAAATTGGCTGAACTATTAGACAACTACGCTTTTTTGCCGCCGACACCCGGACTGATTCGGCGAACCAGTGAAGGAGGAAAAGGGCTTACCGAACACACAGGCCTTCATCTTGTTCGTAATGGTGGGCGGTAGAGGATTTGAACCTCTGGCCTCTGCGATGTCAACGCAACGCTCTAACCAACTGAGCTAACCGCCCATTAAATAAAATGCTATCAGACCCCTCAACTCTAGTCAAGTGAGGCTAAAGGGCGTTTCCGCAAATTTAACCAGTTATCAAGCAGACTGACACTGAAGAGCACCACGATGCTTATCAGCAGACTACCCAGATCCAGATACTTGATATCAGCCAGCTTACTCACCAAGGCCGTTGTTCCACCGCATACTATCGCCGCCAACGCACCAGCAGAGGTCAACTTCAACCTGTCTTTATAGAAGCCGAAAAGTATGGGCAAAATAAGACCGGAGGTGTAAACAGTATAGGCGAACAACAGTGAGTTTATTACCCCACCCAATTTCCAGGCCACTACCATTGCCCCTCCGCCAATAATCAGTATCATCCAACGGGAGAGCGGTAGAACCCTGTCTTCACCGAGAGTGGGCTTAAGTTTCTTTATAATGTCTATCGTCAGTATCGTGCTGGCACTCAGCAGACAGGTATCCGCCGAGGACATTACAGCACAGAGCAGGGCTGCCAGGACAATGCCGCCTACAAACGGAGGCAGTACCTCTTTTATTACCGTGGGGAAAGCCTGCTCAGCAGCAATATCAGGGAAGAGGGCAGCCGCCCCCATACCTATTATGGCAATAGCGAAAGCAAAAGGCACAAGTAATCCCCCTGCCCAGAGTGTTGACTTCCGAGCGACCTTGCCATCCCTAGCACAGAAAATACGGGTGTACATGTCCGGCCCGACAACATAAGTCAGGCCAACCAGGAAGAGGAGTTTGACAAGCTCGTATGCATCAAACTCGGAGTTGAGTGGGAAGGAAAAACTGTCTGCCGGCAGGCTCTCATGAAGCCCACCAAAGCCACCCGCCTCACTCAGGACAAAGCCAACCCCGAGAAATACACCGACAAAAATAATGAATGCCTGCAGGGTGTCGGTACGAATTATGGCAAACTGACCACCAATTATTGTGTAGACAACAAAGACAAAGGCAAAGATGACCATCCACATTAACGGTGTGCCAATGGTGAGAACGGTCATTATCTTACCGGCAGCAACAATCTGGCCGGCAATGATACCCAGCCACGATATGACTATAAGTATTGAACCGGCCAGGGCTACCCGACCATCATAGTGTTTCTCTATTATTTCCGGGATGGTATAAAGGGCATAATTCCTTACCTTCTTAGCCAGAAAGATGCCGAGAATCACCAGTCCGATGGTACCAGTCAGCAACCACCAGCTGCCGGTCAATCCACGGCTGAAACCAAGACCGGCCATGCCTATTGTAGCTGAACCGCCAACGATGGTAGCCAGAAGCGAACCGGTGATAACTAAAGACGAGCCTTTTCTGCCGGCTACAAGAAAATCATCGATACTTTGTGCCCTTATTCGATTATAGATTCCAATCGCTATTACCACTAGAAAGTAGAAAATAACAATAATCAATTCAAGCATGTTATCTCTTTCATACTGAAGGAACCAGACAGTGAGTACAAACCCGGAGCGAGGTCATCATCTCTAGTATGAGCAGACTTGTCCCGTACCAGAACACTCAGCGCGTCGGTTTTTCTTTGCCGATGATGGCAACCTCGAGGTTTTTACCGCAGTGGGGACAGACCATATTCAGAGTGAGTGGCTGGCTCATGACACGCTCAGCCACAGCCGTTACCATTGAATCAATATTATCGAGACGCGTATCAAGCATATCAAGATGTTTCTTGAGACGCTCGACATCCTGTGCTATCTCTTCAGCTACTGACGGAGCTACTTTTTCGTCGGCCAAAACTACAACCTCCAAAAAGTGTGAGTCATGCACTCATCTAAGAAAATCCGGTCATCCCAATATAACATACAAAACACTCAGCTGCATAGTTACTGACAATGAAGCATACTATACCTGACAAATAATCCCGCTATCCACCGCTGCAGACAGCAACACCCCCTGAGTTATGAGCTTTTCTGTCGCCTATTGCGGCGTTTTTGCTTTGGCATAAGCAATACCGGCACACCGGCTTTTCGAGTAACCTCGTCGGCAACACTCCCCAGTATCGCCCGTTTCAGACCACCTTTACCACTGGTCATCATCACAATCAGGTCAACTCGCTTTTCGGCAGAGTACTGGACAATTGCCTTTCCCGGCTCTCCCAGGACAATGTGATAAGACCCCTCTATACCCTGCTTGGTAATTGTCCTCAGTTTCTGCTGAAGGTACTTCCTGACACGCACTACATTGATACGGTCTTGAATTTGGGCCGATTGCGCCGCTATTCTGGAAGCAACCGGGTCCACTCCTATTTCGGTAGCCGTTGAACTGGGGATGATAGTAGTTGGTGGCACCACTCGTATAATAATCAGCTTCGACTGGTACTGCTTGGCGATGTCACTTGCATAAGAAAGTGCCTGGCTGCTGAACCTCGAACCATCCAGGGGTACCAAGATACGTTTAAACATTGTTTCTACACTCTCCTTATATCTGCCTGTCACTGCAGGCTCCAACATCGATAACCGGCGATTCCGATTATATGCGAGAACAGACAATGTGTCAAAAAGCTATTACACGATAGAGCCTTGATTTACCTTATTTGGATAGAATATACTGTGAAAACAATGAGGAGGTGCAAAAATGCCTGAAGAAGCGATTGGGAAAGTCAGTGACTTCTTCGCCAGACCGGTAGTAGCCGGTATTGAGCTGACTGGCAAATTGAAGGTCGGTGATACCCTCCACATTCAGGGGCACACCACTGACATCGAGTTGACGGTCGATTCAATGCAAATCAATAATGTCAACGTACAGGAAGCCAACGCCGGAGACTCTGTCGGTATAAAAGTCCCGGACCGGGTAAGACGGGGAGATACCATCTACAAGGTCACTTAATTAAGACCTACTTAATGCTCTTAAGCAAGTTGACCATCTCGATGGCATCTACGGCAGCGTCAAAACCCTTATTGCCGGCCTTGGTTCCAGCACGCTCGACTGCCTGCTCCAGAGTGTCGGCAGTAATGACGCCGTAGGCGATTGGTAGTCCCGTTTCAAGGCTTGCTCGAGCAATACCCTTGGTAACCTCAGCAGCAATATACTCAAAATGAGGCGTCGCCCCACGTATTACCGCTCCAAGGCAGATAACAGCATCATATCGCTTGGTCTGGGCCAGTTTCTGGGCTACCAGCGGTATCTCAAATGAGCCTGGCACCCAGGCAACATCAATGTCTCCCTCCACAACACCGTGACGAAGCAACGCATCCTGCGCTCCCTCAAGCAGCTTTCTGGTAATAAACTCATTGAAACGCGAAGCCACCACCCCGAACTTCAGCCCTTTTCCGAGTAGCACTCCTTCATAAAGACTCACTGTTTCCTCCTTTTTACCGGACTGACCGGTCCCTGCCGTATCACCTATTTCAATTTTCAATCAGAACAAGCTGGGCAGGGAATGTGTCAGCTTTTTAATCTATTTAGATCCACTCTCTGGTAACTCCAGCAGATGTCCAAATTTCTGTTGTTTAGTTTCCAGATAATGCAGATTGTATGGATTCGGTGGGCAGATAATGGGTACTCTTTCCACTATCTTGAGACCATATCCTTCAAGCCCAGCCCGTTTCTCCGGGTTGTTGGTCAGCAAACGAATATTCTTTAGTCCCAGGTCTACCAGTATTTGCATACCGATGCCATAGTCCCGTCTATCGGCAGGAAAACCTAAAGCCTCGTTAGCCTCTACTGTGTCGAGACCATTATCCTGAAGCTCATAGGCCCGTATCTTATTATGGAAGCCGATTCCTCTCCCCTCCTGCCTCATATAAACAACGACACCACATCCTTCTTCAGCAATCATCTGCATGGCCATCTGTAGCTGCTCACCACAATCGCAACGGAGACTACCGAAGGTATCGCCGGTAAGACACTCGCTATGAACCCGAACAAGCACAGGGTCTTCCGTAGCAATATCCCCCATTACGAGTGCAAGATGCTCATCAGTGTCAACATCACTCCTGTAAGCAATCGTCTTGAATTCACCGAAACGAGTCGGCAGGGCTGCCTCGGCTACCCTGTGCACCAGTTTCTCATGATGACGCCGATAGGCAATCAGGTCAGCCACACTGACTATCTTCAACCCGAATTTATCAGCAATTACCTCGAGCTGGGGCATACGTGCCATCGTCCCGTCTTCATTCATAATCTCGCAGACGACACCTGCCGGATAGAAGCCGGCCAATCTGGCAAGGTCCACTATCGCCTCGGTCTGCCCGGCTCGAACCAGCACGCCACCATCGCGGGCCCGCAGCGGAAAAGTGTGCCCCGGCTGGACAAGGTCTTCGGGTTTGGTCGCCGGGTCAACAATGGCCCTGACAGTTTCGGCACGGTCTGCCGCGGAAATACCGGTACTGGTCCGGTGCTTGGCTTCCACGGAAACCGTAAAAGCCGTCCCGTATTTAGCCGTATTTTCATGCACCATCATCGGAATATTGAGTTCATCCAGGCGTTCGCCAATGATAGGCATACATATCAGACCTCTGGCATACTTGGCCATAAAGTTTATCGCCTCAGGCGTGACCGTCTCCGCCGCCATGGCCATGTCACCCTCATTTTCCCGATCTTCATCATCAACAATGATGACAAATTTGCCTGCCTTTATGTCTTCGATTGCCTCAGGTATTGTTGCTAGTCCCATACTCTTCCCCCGTATCAAAAAGTGCAAATTAACCGACCAAAAATCCGTGCTCCCGCAGGAAATCCTCGGTAATACCCGAAGATTCCGGTTGAGTGAGCACTTCCACATATTTGCCAATAATATCCGCTTCCAGATTTACCGGGTCACCTATACGCCACTCACCGACTGTTGTGTTACGGCGGGTATATTCGACGATTGACACACTGAAAGTAGCCGTCTCTCTGGCTACCACCGTCAGGCTGAGCCCATCGACAGCGACAAAGCCCTTCTCCACCACGTAACGCATCACCTCCGGCGGAGCTGCAAATTCAATCATCAGGGTATCACCCTCCCACCGCATCGAGGATACTCGTCCTACGCCGTCGACATGCCCCTGAACAAGATGGCCTCCGAGGCGCCCTCCAAATGCCAAGGCCCGCTCCAGATTGACACCGTCTCCAACCTTGAGTGTACCGAGATTGGACCGTCTGGCTGTCTCCGGCATTAGATCAACAGAGAACGAAGCAGTGTTAAAACGGGTCACCGTCAGACAGGCACCGTTAACATTGATACTGTCCCCCATCTTTAGGGCATCGAGTATCCGGTCTGCCCTTACCGTGAGCCTCCTCGGCTGGACGTAGTCGACCCTGCCTACTTCTTCCACTATTCCAGTGAACAACCTTCAGCCTCCGACATACCCGCTGACCATCACGTCACCGTTACATTCCATAGCAACGACACGCTCCAGACGTATCGACTCAGCAATTTTATCGGCACCTCTGCCCCCGACCGCCGTCTCTGCCTCCCTGCCACCAATAATGATCGGGGCAACAAAGGTAATGACCTTATCAACAAGCTTATGGTCAAACATATAACCGAGAATTGTACCGCCACCCTCAACCAGAACGCTGGTTATTTCACGCTGCCCAAGTGCCTTAAGCAGTTGCTTGATATCTATTACCCCCTCATCCAGAGGCAATTCCACCACATCAGCATTTATGCTTTTGTAATCTTCGACAATCTCCCGCTTGACTCCCTCACCCAGCGCTAAAAGCGCCCGGCCCGGCTCACCGAATACCTGAGCGGTTACCGGAGTACGTCCGTTAGTATCAACGATGACACGCAATGGCTGTTTTCTTATCACACCACCGCGCTCACCGCATCGGCACGTAAGCTGTGGGTCATCTGTGAGGACGGTATTCACCCCTACCATTACAGCATCGGTAATATGCCTCAGAGAATGGACGTACCGCCTCGACTCCTGATTGCTTATCCACCTGGAATCACCGCTTCGCGTGGCAATCTTCCCATCCAGACTCATGGCAAATTTGGCAGTGACGAACGGCATGCCGGTAGTAGTATATTTTATGTAAGCCTCATTAATCTTCCTGGCTTCTTCCTCATACTCACCCACAAACGTGTTGATGCCCCGCTGTCGTAGTTCCTCTTCCCCGTTGCCTGATACTCGAGGGTCCGGGTCAATCATCGCCATATGCACCTCGGCAACACCGGCATCAATTATTACCCCGGTGCATGGTGGCGTACGTCCATGATGACAACACGGTTCCAGCGTGACATACATCACGCTGTCTCTGGCAGCATTTCCCGCCTGCTCAAGCGCAACGACCTCAGCGTGCGCAGAACCGGGTGGCTGCGTGTAACCCTGACCTACAACCTCTCCACCTCTGACGATAACCGCACCAACCGCCGGATTAGGACTGACCTGTCCTAAAGCCAATCTGGCCAGTGAGAGTGCCTGTTCCATATAATCCATCTTGTTGCCATTCTAGCACCACCCTGAGAGTAAGTGCAACAATGACCAGAATGGGTCGCAATAGTGTCAGAAAGGGCCTATTAATTCCACCAGACTAGAAGAACCGTGACAAAGCGAGTATAATTGAGACTAAGACCAATCTATGAGAGGAGCCTCTCATCATACCCATGAAAAGGAATGTCCGCGATATCCTCATCATGATTGTAATCGCGATAGTAGTTTTTTTCGGACTACGATTGACTGTACAGACGTACGTCGTTTACGGCAGCAGCATGCAACCGAACTTTTACACAGACCAGTGGTTGTTGGTAAGCAAACTCGTGTATAACATCCACGAACCGGAGAGGGGAGATGTCGTCATCATCTGGCCACCTGATGATGTCCGTGATGTCGATAATCCTTTCATCAAACGCGTGATTGGTCTACCCGGTGAGCGTGTTGAAATTAGACAGGGCACGGTCTATATTTACCAGCCGGATGGCACCGTCTTGGAACTCGATGAGCCTTATATAGAAGACCCGGCCAGACAAGCATATTATGGTGAGATTATTCCTGAAGGCGAGTATTTTGTCCTTGGTGACAATCGTAATAATACCGACGACTCACGTAGTTTCGGGTACGTAACAGCCGAAAACATCATCGGTAAGGCATGGTTATCAATCTGGCCACCCAGCCTGTGGGGAGCGGCTGCCAATTATCCCTTCCCGGAGCAAGTCACCACCACCAGTGATTAGGCTGGTCCGCCAGGATGGTTCACCAGACCATTCCCCGAATGCTGACCTGTTAATCTTTAGAGCTAAGGAGGGCTGATGGTGAATAACATCGAGGAGATGTTTGAAAAGTCAGGAGCCGTATTGAAAGGCCACTTCCTGCTTGCTTCCGGGCGACATTCGCTGGTCTACTGGGAGAAATTCCGTATCCTGCAACGTCCCGACTATGTTACCTCACTCTGCAGCATGATTGCAGAACATTTTCGCAACCAGCGCATTGACCTGGTCGCCGGCCCGACCACCGGAGGCATCATCCTCGCTTTTGAGGTTGCCAGACAGCTCGGCATACACGCTATCTATGCCGAAAGAGCAGAATCCGGCGGAAGGACTTTCCGCCGCAGCCAGAGTACCAATCCCGGAGAGCGAATCCTGATTGTCGATGATGTGCTCACCGGCGGCGGTTCGATACGAGATGTTATCACTGCGGTGACCGCCCTCGATGGCAATGTTGTCGGTGTCGGCGTCCTCGTGGAACGCTCCGAAAAAAGCGCCGACTTCGGGGTGCCCCTATTCAGTTGCCTGCGTGTCACAGCACAACAGACTTATGCACCGGAGGAATGCCCCCTGTGCGCGGCTCAGGTGCCACTGGTCAAACCCGGTGGCGGCAAGTAATAATACCTCAGAGAAGCAATACAAGAAACGGCACTCCTGAAAATGGAGTGCCGTTTCCATTAATCCCTCAGGAATTAGTCGGTCTTACTTACCCTTGTCGAACTCGTTCCACCATTCTGGAATCCACCTTACCTCGGTGGGTTCTTTCCATAGTCCGAGCGGTGCCCCCTTGGGCTTCTCCGGCCCTGGCCATGATTCCAGCATCGTGGCAATTTTCTCCTTGTGATATGGAGTATCACCCAGGTAGAGCTGGAGCGCCTTGCCACGGCGTGAGTAGAGAGGAAGCACACCATCGTATACCGTGTAGCCAACACCGGCATGAACCTGGTGAGCACACCAGCAAGCATGCTCATGGGCATCACTACCCCAGGCTTTGGCAACAGACACCTCAAAGTCGCATGGCTCACCATGTGCCAGCTTCCAGGCAGCCAGGTAGGTGGACCACCGGCCACCGTTGATATCACGAAGTAGAAAGACACAATGCTCCTGGATATACTGGTTGATGCCAATCGGCATATCAAACTGTATTCTGGTCTTGGCATAGTCAACCGCTAGTTCCAGCAAGCGCTGCCCTGCCCCAAGCATTTGAGCACAGAGCATTACGGTAGCTACCTGCATCGCCTTGGATAGCGGCGCCCAGCCACCATCAAGCTTGCCGACGATGTTTGCCTTAGAGACTTTTACCTTGTCAAAGACGACCTCACACTGCTTGTCACCGGCAATAGTCAGTAGCGGAGTCACCTTGACCCCCGGGCTCTTGGCGTCAACTAGAAACAGGGTGATACCATCTGCAGCGTTACCACCCGTCTTCGTGCGGGTAACCACGAGGATGTCATCGGCAGCCAAGGCGTCATGGACGAACAGCTTGGTACCGTTGATAACATAATTATCACTATCGGCAGTGGCGGATACACTTACACCCTCCGGGTCCCAGGTCTTCTTCATGTCCCAGGCAGACTCCGGTTCGGTCAAAGCCAGCGCGACTATCTTGCTTCCATCGGTTATCTTTGGCAGAATCTCGGCTTTCTGGGCATCACTACCCGCCTCTAAGACCGTCATCCCACCAAGGACAACCGTTGAGAGATAGGGACCGGGGAACATCGCCCGGCCGAACTCTTCATAAAGGACCGCCAGGTCGATAACGTTCATACCGGCGCCGCCATACTGCTCAGGATAGACAAGGCCGAGCCAGCCCAGGTCAGCAATCTTCTTCCACAGCTCAGGAGAATAGCTTGAATCGCCATCCTCTACTTCTCTAACGAGCTTTTCGGTACACTCCGTCTCGAGGAAATCACGAGCGGACGTTCTCAACATTTCTTGTTCTTCAGTGAAAGTAAAATCCATATTAATTACTCCTTACGAGTTGATGTTGTCCAACCCTATGGCTGGACTACACCTCCACTCCCTCCACAGCCGCTCTAATTTCCTTGTTGAACTTGGCCGGTATTCTGGGCAGACCAAGCCCTCTACCAGCGAGTACAATCTTGTTAATCTCAATGGTACCGGCGGGATGCGTACTTCGCGATGACATCCAGCCATTAGCAGCACGTCCCTCGTATTTGCAATACTTCGAACCATACTGTAGCTGCCCATAGAGCCCCATAGCATCAATAAGCTGCTTGGCCCTATCAGCAGATACTACTTTGGAATGAAGTCCTCCGGCTTCCGGAGGAGGCGAGCCTAGCTTGTCTCTCTGACTGAAGTGCCAGGCAGCAAACCAGCCCTGGAGCCATGAAAGCTCCATCTCGATTGCCCGGTCTGCCAGCAAATTGCGGACTGCAGGGTCTTTGAGTAATGGCTGGCCATTCCGCTTCTCTTCCCGGCAAAACTCGATGAGCTCTTCCAAACTCCGCCGAGCACCAGCGGCGGCACCAGTGGTGCTCCGCTCGAACTCAAAGGTCACCATGGCGTGGTAGAATCCACGATTGAGTTCACCAAGTAGTCGGGTCTTTGGCACCTTAACATTATCAAAGAAAATATCTACGGTATAGATGCCCATTGTTGCCAGGGCGCCGTAGCTTATACCCGGACTATGGGCGTCAATCAAAAACAGGCTGATACCTCTATGCTTGGGGATAACATCCTGCGTCCGGGCAAGGGTGTAGAGGTAATCTGCAGGACCGGGTGCAGTGATGAAGGTCTTCTGGCCATTAAGGATGTAGTGGTCATTCTCTTCAGTCGCCCGCAGCGATACGTTTGCCTCATCAGAGCCGGCATCCGGTTCGGTGAAGGCCTGATACCATATCGCCTCTCCTTTGGCAATACCGGGAAGAAAAGTGCTCTTCTGTTCCTCGGTACCGAAGACATGCAGAGGAGGCCCGCAGACTCTAATGCCCTGGCCTCCAGGCCAGGTCGCACCCCAATATGAGGTCTCTTCTGAGACGACACCCTGTTCCATATCACTCAGACCGAGACCACCGCTCGCCTTGGACCAGCCCGGAGTCAGGTAGCCCTTCGCTCCTGCTTTCCGCTGTAAGTCCATCCAGAACTTGAACTGCTCCATAGTTGTCCCCGTACCACCGACACCACGTGGCCGGTAGTCGGAGGGCAGGTTTTGGGAGAAGAACTCATGGACCTCTTCCCTGAGCTTCTCCTGCTCTTCCGTGTAGCGAAAATCCATATGCATTCCTCCTTATTGAAAATAATCAGAAATACCGGAAGCGAGATTGCATGACATTTATCTTACATGTTCCTTTCCGGAGAAGACCCTGTCTTGCATAATAGCAAACCCTTAGACAAAACGTCAACATTGTACTTGCAAAGTTCGTACTTTTCACGTATAAATAGAGTATTCGTGTCAAATCTTGGATGAGCCAGGTATCATCTGTTTATCAAGTGAATAACCACCCGGAGGACAGCGTAACAATGAAGTCAGGGGTATTGGCTAGATACAAAAAGTTGCTCCCGGTGACAGCCAGCACACCAATGTTCACTCTGGGAGAAGGAGACACCCCTCTGGTCAAGTGTCCCCGGCTCGAGGAGGAAATCGGGTGTGGGGAGTTATATTTCAAGCTTGAAGGGTGCAATCCCACCGGTTCCTTTAAAGACCGGGGTATGGTTGTTGCCGTAGCCAAGGCATTGGAGGCCGGCAGCAATACCGTCATGTGTGCTTCCACCGGTAACACCAGCGCCTCAGCGGCTGCCTATGCCGCCAGTTTTGGACTCAGGGCAGTCATTATCGTACCGGAGGGGAAAATTGCTCTCGGTAAGCTGGCCCAGGCCATAGTCTACGGTGCTAGGATAATCACCATCGACGGGAATTTCGATCAGGCACTTCAGATAGTACGGTGGCTGACTGAGAAACACCCCATTACCCTGGTCAACTCACTTAATCCCGACCGTATAGAGGGACAGAAGACGGCCGCATTTGAGATTGTCGACGTCCTCGGAGATGCACCTGACCACCTTTTCATCCCGGTGGGAAATGCCGGTAACATCACCGCCTACTGGAAGGGTTTTGTACAGTATCACCAGATTGGGAAAGCATCACAGAAGCCCAAGATGATGGGCTTCCAGGCTGAAGGAGCAGCACCGATTGTCCTTGGTCACGTCGTTGAAGAACCGCAAACTATCGCCACGGCAATACGCATTGGTAACCCGGCAAGCTGGCAGCAGGCTACGGCCGCTCGCGACGAGTCTGGCGGAATCATTGATATGGTAAGTGACGAGGAGATTATGGCGGCCTACCGCCTGCTGACAACCAAGGGAGGTATCTTCGGCGAACCGGCCTCGGCGGCTTCCCTGGCCGGGCTGAGAAAGCTTTCCCGCAACGGAATGGACTTCTCACAAAAACGTGTAGTCTGTATCGTCACCGGCACCGGTCTCAAGGATTCTGATATCGCCCTGAAAGATGCCGGAGGATTCACCCAGCTACCCGCCGACCAAGCCGCCGTCGAACAGTCTCTGGGTCTGGCCTGAGCTCCACACTGTCAAGGGTTGTGTGCCCAAGGAGGATAGAATTGATTAACGAGGCAGAGATTAAAAAGGCAACGACCGCTATTATTAAGGCTATCGGTGAGGACCCAAAGAGAGAAGGCCTGGTTGATACCCCGAGACGCGTCGCCGAGATGTATTCCGAGCTCTTCTCCGGTCTTGTCATGGACCCGACGGAAGAACTCAGTGTCGGGTACGAACTGGGTCACCGGGAAATGGTCATCGTTAAGGATATTCCTTTCTACTCCATGTGTGAACACCATCTCCTGCCTTTCTTCGGCGTAGTGCATATTGGCTACGTTCCTGATATAACCGGACGTGTCGTCGGCATAAGTAAACTTGCCAGAGTGGTTGAGATTCTCGCCAGACGACCCCAGATTCAAGAAAGAATGACAACACAGATAGCCGATGCCATTGGTGAGGGACTTGAGCCACAGGGTATTGCCGTGGTCGTCCAGGCCGAACATATGTGCATGGTGATGCGTGGAGTTAAAAAACCGGGCAGCAACATTATCACCTCGGCCCTCCGCGGTCTGTTCCGCCGCAGGGCAGCCAGCCGGGCCGAATTCTTCTCACTGATACAGAACAACAAGTAATCGCCTTTTACAGAGGTCTGATACTGAAAAGCCACCTGCTACCGAGGCTGTACATGATAGCCCGAGGCAGGTGACTTTGTATTGACGGGAATGTTATTTCGTTGTGCTTAGTCCGAAGATGGAATAGCCTTTGGCTGTTGTAGCTCCACTGCCTGTCCGCAACAGGTAACTTCGCCATCACCGGCTTTAACGCAGAGTATCTCAGTACCACAGGTTGGACATCGATACCGTTTACCTAATTGACTTGCCATCGTATAATTGTCTCCTCTACTTACTCTACGGTATCTATTTCTTCTGCTCCATGGGTTGTCCGCAGCAATGGATTTCACCATTACCCGCTTTGGTAACGATAAACTCATTGCCGCACTTGGTACACTGGTACCTCTTGCCAATCTGGTTTACCATCCTATATCACCTTCTTACCGAAGATTTTTTCCTGTAACATTATAAGCCGAGCTTCATTTCAGAGTCAAGGGAAACTACTCACCCATGATTTGTAAAATAGCTTGCCTGGAGCGCGGTCGGTTGTCAAAATCTACAAAGATTATCTGCTGCCAGGTACCCAGAGTGAGTCTGCCATCGACAAACGGCACTACCAGTGAAGGCCCCAACATAGCAGCACGGACGTGAGAGTGTCCGTTGCCATCACCCCAGCGACGGTCGTGGTCATATGGAACATCTCTGGGTACAATCCTCTCCCATAAGTGTTTGAGGTCAGCCACCAAGCCAGATTCATACTCAATAGTAGTGACTCCGGCAGTAGAACCGGGCACAAACACGGTAACCGTCCCGCTATTCACACCCGACTCAGTGACCTGCCTTGCTATCTGAGGTGTTATGTCAATTATATCGCAGTCTCCCCTGGTCTGAAAGCTGATACTACCGGTAACTATCATCTTGCCCCTCTACCTCTATACAAGTTCACCGTGATTAATGATGGAACAGTCTCGTCTTTGAGAAAATCATCACCATTCCGTAATCGTCACAGGCCTTGATGGTATCAGCATCACGCAGGGCACCGCCGGGTTCGATCACATATTTGGCCCCGCTCTGGTGGGCACGGTCGATACAGTCACGAAACGGGAAAAAGGCATCGGAGCTCAGAGCAACGCCGGTGAATTTGCTTATCCAGTCTTTCTTCTCTTGAAGCGTCAGTCTGGCAGGGACTTCCTCAAAGGCTGCCGCCCAGCTTTCCTCCTCGGACGCGGTAAGCTCATCCTGGAAACAGAGGTCGATGGCATTATCACGCTCCGGTCGAGCGATACCCTTTCGCCACTTCAAACTGAGTATATCGGGATGCTGCCGCAGGAACCAGCGGTCGGCCTTACCCCCCGCCAGACGCGTGCAGTGAATACGTGACTGCTGGCCTGCCCCCGCCCCGATAACCTGACCATCATAGGCAAAACAGACGGAGTTCGACTGCGTATACTTAAGGGCAATGGTAGCAACTATCAAGTCCCTTCGAGCAGAGTCCGGTAGTTCTTTGTTGCGAGTGACAACGTTCTTCAGCAGGTCATCATTGATTTTCAGGTCATTTCGCCTTTGCTCGAACCAGACACCGAAGACCTCTTTAAGTTCCACCTCTCGTGGCTCGTAGCCAGCGTCGATTTCTACTATCGGATACCTGCCCTGTTTCTTTTCTCTGAGGATAGCCAACGCCTCCGGCTCATAGCCGGGAGCAATAAGACCGTCGGATACCTCACGGTTTATCAATCTGGCCGTGGGGACATCTACCGTATCACTCAGAGCTATCCAGTCACCGTAGGACGACACCCGGTCGGCCCCCCGGGCACGAGCGTATGCAGCTGCCAGCGCCGATAGCTCCATATTCCCCACGAAGTACGCCTTCCTGAGCGTATCACTCAAGGGAATACCGACAGCCGCCCCGGCGGGACTGACATGCTTGAAAGAGGCCGCGGCCGGTAAACCAAGCTCCTGTTTCAATTCCTTAACGAGTTGCCACGAATTAAAAGCATCGAGCATGTTGATATATCCCGGCGTGCCATTCAGCACCTTAAAGGGTAGTGCACCCTCGCTGTAGACCCTGGCCGGCACCTGATGTGGATTACAGCCATACCGGAGTGACATCTCTTCCTGCGTCATATCCTTATCTCCTCCCATATTATATCGTTCAACTCGAAGACCGGCCCGTCTTTGCAGACCTGCTTCAGGCCTTGCCTCGTCTTTATAGTACAGGAATAGCAGACACCAAATCCACAGCCCATCCTCAATTCCAGAGAGACCTGTACCGGTTTGTTTTTCAGTGCTGGCATCTGCGCTATTACCCTGTACATCGGGAGCGGCCCGCAGGCAAAGACCCGGTCGGCGGATTCCAGATACTGCGGTATCAATTCGGTTATCATCCCTTTGTGACCAACACTGCCATCCTCGGTAGCAGCAACCTCTGTAACTCCAAGGGGCACGGGGTAGCGGTCTCTATTAGCCGTACCGTAGAGCAGCGTTACCTGCTTTCCCTCTTTAACAGCACTATCAGCAAGGTAATAAAGTGGTGCTATCCCCATACCACCAGCTATTAACAGGAGACTGCGCGCATTAGAGTGCACCGTGAATCCATTACCAAGAGGGCCGAAAATATCTAATTCATCGCCGGGCTTGCGTGATGCCAGCCACTGCGTTCCCTTACCGATAACAGCATACAGCAGGGCAAACCTGTCATCTTCTGTCTGGTGTACACTCAATGGTCGTCGTAATACAGTCTCCTCACCACATCTCACCATGACAAACTGCCCCGAACGGGCTTCCTGAGCAATTCCGGGGCAATCCAACCACATCAGATAAACGTGGGGCATTACCTCATTATTGGAGATTACAGTTGCCATTACCTGGTTCACTCTTACCCTTTTTCACGATACGCCAGTAGCGGCTGCGCGCTGTATGTTCGGCTACCATTGACAAGTGTATCTACGGCAGCTCGGGCAGTATCAAGCGAGGTATAACATGGGATACGTTTCTCAGCAGCGGTGCGGCGGATATAAAAGCCATCCCTCATGGCACTACCTCCGCCGGTGATGGTATTGAGGACACCGTTGACAGTACCACCCCTGATGACGTCAACAGCATTGGGATGACCTTCTCCCAGCTTCTTGGTTATCATAGTCACCGGCATCCCTAGTACCTCAATCAGCGCCGCTGTTCCCTCGGTAGCATACAGTTTGTATCCGACTTCGTGCAACTTCCGGATTATAGGCAGGGCTTCAGGTTTATCGCGGTTGGCAATACTGAGTAGTATCCCGCCCTGCGGCGGCAACATCAACCCGGCCGCAAGCAATGCTTTGGCCAGGGCAGCATCGAAGTTATAGTCAATCCCCATCACCTCACCGGTCGATTTCATCTCTGGCCCCAGGTGAGTATCGACTCCGAGTAATTTGGACATGGAGAAAACCGGAGCCTTGATAGCTATCAGCTGCCGTTCTGTGAACAGCCCGGTCTCGTAGCCCTGCTCTTTGAGGCTCTGACCGAGCATCACTTTGACAGCAACTTTTACCATGGGAACACCGGTTACCTTAGAGATAAAGGGGATGGTACGGCTCGCCCGGGGATTTACCTCCAGCACGTAGACGGCTGT
>Ga0209536_100004150_pt1 | contig 22932 bp, 22 predicted proteins | sample DeeMarSeWOR28_12_FD_187461 | JGI IMG/M metagenome (GOLD analysis project Ga0209536, IMG submission 187461) | Marine sediment microbial communities from White Oak River estuary, North Carolina - WOR-2-8_12 (SPAdes) (version 2) | ecosystem: Environmental > Aquatic > Marine > Intertidal zone >... | reverse complement strand
AGGGATCACTTCAGAGGAAAGGTCAGCCCTGAAATCATTCGCACTATCCTGGTTGTATGAGAGGCAAGGCCTTTCATCCTGACCCATACGTGATTCCTTGACAAACTCCAGTTTTTTTTCCTAACCTCCGTTCACTCGCCTTAGCGCGGACTCAACCTTCGTAGCCGAAACAACTGCCTAAGCGGAACCTGGTCATTCGGACCAATCCTGTAGATTTAGGTTTTGCCTTTACTAAGGGGCCCTTTGAGAATGCGGTGGCTACGGTGTTGAAAGACCAGAATGTGGATGCCGTCGCCCGTTCCTTGCCGATCCTGCTGACACGTTCAAGACCTTCTTTTATGATGGTCTGGCAGAGTTGGCCCAGAGGCTTGAAAAATCGCTGGTCATCAGCTACTTTACCTGGGATCCGGGTGTGAGTAACAAGGTCATGGAAGAGCGGGAAGGCACCGGACTCCTGTTCTATCCCCAGCCTTCCAGGGCCGTTAATGGCCTTGCCGGCCTTGTGGCATATGGTAAGATCCTGAGAGAACGGTACCCGTAGGTCATCTCAGCGGGGTAAAGAAGCGGGGCAAGAATATCATACAGTTGAAGGAACAGGAGGCTCGATCATGCGAATTGAAGCCAATGGCATCAAAACGAATTATGAACTCTCGGGCAAAGGGGGGGCTCCCCATGTGATGTTGAGCCATTCCCTCGGGTCTAGTCTGGTCATGTGGGATCCCCAGCTGGAGGTCCTGGAGCCGCACTACCAGGTTCTGCGTTACGATACGAGAGGCCACGGGGGCAGCGACGCCCCGTCTGGCGCGTACACCCTGGAGATGCTGGGAGAGGACGCCCTCGGTTTGCTTGACGCCCTGTGTATTGACAAGGTTCATTTCGTGGGCCTGTCCATGGGCGGAATGATAGGTCAATACCTCGCCCTGAATCATGCAAATAGACTGGAAAATCTTGTGCTTTGCGATACGGCTGCCATCCTCCCGGAGGAGGCCCAACCCATCTGGCAGGAACGCATCCAATTGGCCCGCGAAAAAGGCTTAGATGCCCTGGTGGATGAAACCCTTGAGCGTTGGTTTACTCCAACTTTTCTTGGTCAGAACCCGCCAGAAGTGGAACCCATCCGGCAACAATTCCTGGCGACCTCGATGAATGGATACATTGGATGTAGCGAGGCCATTCGCGGGCTAAATTATCTGGAGCGCCTATCGGAGATCAAAATCCCTACCCTCATCATGGTGGGTGAGGAGGATCCTGGAACGCCTGTGGCTGCGGGTGAGGCCATGCAGCAGCGGATTGCGGGTTCTGCACTGGTGGTGTTACCCTCAGCGGCCCATCTTTCCAATGTGGAGCAGGCCGAGGCCTACAATACGGCCTTGATGAACTTTTTACAGCAACGCTAACGAACCATTTACAACCCAGATATTCATTTCGCGAGAAATTGCCTCAATATATTCCTTCTTATCAAGAAATGGAATATTCCCCATTTTGTCCTTGCTCACCTTGAGTCGTAAGCTCTGCACAAATGTTTGTGAAGCCCTTCGAGCGGAACTTCATATTGTTACTCCCGCGAAACAGGCTATATCACAACGTCATTACGAGGGACTCCCGCGGAGGGGGAAGGAGGGAGTTTACCCACGTCTCAAGCACATGGCGGGCTCTGAGGCACTCGAAGGGCTCGCAATGACGAAAAGGGATTTCGACAGAGTCTCCTTGGTGGGAATGAGACGAAAGGGTTTTTGTATGGAAAAAGGGGAAAGAAAATTTAGAGAAATTATAAGAAACCATAAAAAACTTGATTATTTTCTCTAATATTATAAAATATTAAAGATTCAGTTATCTGTCGAATGATGATAGTTGCTTGCTGATAAGCATTATTAGGCCATCATTCCATTTTTTTTGGAGCCCAGGTCTGGGCGCTTATGATTATGATGCCAAAACCATCCGGCCAAGTTCTCCCGCCTCACTCACCTGAGCCTAAAATTCTCACCTGATAAGGGCAGCGGAAAACTCTTAGCCACCGTGCTTTTGCATCGGCCTTTTTCTATTCGGCATTTAAGGGCAGCGTACTAAACCCAGGGTGTAGGGTGCCTACCCTTGGGGGATTATTTGACTAACCAGAAAGCCTAGAGGAGATATTCATGAGCAAAGTAAAAGATGGAGATACCGTGAAAGTCCACTACACAGGGAAACTGGAAAACGGGGACGTCTTTGACTCCTCGAGGGAGAAAGAGCCGTTTGAATTCACAGTGGGGAATAAGGCTGTTATACCCGGTTTTGAAAAAGGCCTCGTCGGCATGGGTGTGGGAGATACCAAGACCATTGAAATCCCTCCTGAAGAAGCATATGGGTCAAAGCAAGATGAACTGGTGGTGGTGGTTAACAAAAGCGAGTTTCCTGACGACATTACGCCCAGCGTTGGGCAAAGGCTCCAGATTAAGCAACAGGATGGCAATCCTGTCGTTGTGACGATCACGGACCTGACAGAAGACAGCATTACGCTTGATGCCAACCATCCCCTCGCCGGATACACATTGTTTTTTGAAGTGGAAGTCCTTGACATTACTTGAGATGTTGATTTCTTGTGTGTTGCATCAGAAACGCAGATCATGAAGTGTAGTTTTCACAGGGCTTGTTTCGTAGACAGGTCCTTTTGCGGTCACCTTGTTTTAAGCCATATTCCGAGCAGGTGCTTTGGATTTGGGAGGAGGTCTTAATGAACATATACGTCGGCAATTTGTCCTATGAGCTCACCGAGGAGGAATTACAGCAAGCGTTTGAGGCGTTTGGCCAGGTTGAATCTGCCAAAATTATCAAGGACGCCTATACGGGCAGATCAAGAGGTTTTGGATTCGTGGAGATGCCTTCCAAGGATGAAGGCGAGGCCGCGGTCAATGGCCTGAATGGGACGGAGCTAAAGGGAAGAACGCTTAAAGTGAGTGAGGCCCGTCCTCGCCGGGAAGGGGGTAGAAGAGGAGGTAGAGGTGGCGGCGGCGGACGGCGTTTCTAGTAGTTGATGAGAAAATCGAAGCGTATTTTATCTTAAGGCCTGCCTTTGACATGGCCTGCTGATGCACGTGTGAGGAGGGATGGACATTTCCTCTTAGCCCATAAGATCGTAGAGACGGATCAAGAAAAGGAGGAGAAGCTGATTATGAGTATCATTGAGTTCGAAGTTGGGCAGAAATACGAAAATATGAAGGGTATTTATGAAGTGCTTTCGGTCGAGGGTAATGCCATGCGCATTCGTTGGGAGAGTGGAGAAGAGATCATGACCACTGTATCTCTGCAGAGACAGATCATTATGCGTATGAGACAAGAACAAAGGAATCGCAAGGGTTAAATAAAATGTTTAGGCCCATGGTCATATCTAAGGTGGCAGTTGATTCTTTAACGCAGAGTCCCATTGTGATTCTAAAGGAGAGGGACGGAGAACGATCGCTTCCCATATGGATCGGATTCTTGGAGGCCAACGCTATTGCCAGTGAGTTGGAGGGTGTCAAGTTTGCAAGGCCAATGACCCACGATCTTCTCAAGAACATTCTGGACTTGATTGATGTGGAGGTGAAACGGGTGGAGATCTGTGACCTCAAAAACAACACCTATTTTGCCCTGATCCATGTGAGCCATAATGGCAAAGAAATGTCCATCGATGCGCGGCCAAGCGATGCACTTGCCCTTTCTCTGCGATTTGAAGTGCCGATTTTTGCAGCGGAAGAGGTCCTCACCAAGTCGATGCTTATCGATATACAGAGCGAGCCGGAGGATACCTCGGATGAGGGCAAGAAATGGCAGGAGATCTTGGAAAAGATGGACCCCGAGGATTTTGGAAACAGCTAATCTGGATTTATGTTTGGGCAAGGTTCCCTTCCTATCCATGGTTTGAAGGAGTAAATAAAATGAAAACAGGAACTAAAATATGGCTTTGGGTTATGGTAACGGCAGCGGGTCTGGCGTGCCTGGCTCTGCCAGAATTCGCAACAGGAAAACCTGCTGTCGAAGATAAGGTTGCGAGTGTCAACGGATCCGTCATCACCCAAGAAGAACTTGACAGGGAAGTGAGCCTTGTCCGCCAACGCTTTGCCAATATGGGAAGGCCCATGGGGCAGACCCAGCTCATTGCAATCAGAGGTCAGGTCCTTGAGACCCTTATTAGCCGGGAGTTGCTCTATCAAGAAGGTCAGAAGAAGGGGATTAAAATTGAAAAAGAGAGGTTGGAGGCGGAATATGAGGGGCTAAAGAAGCGATTCCCCAGTGAGGAAGAATTCAAGAGCAGGTTGAGCACCATGAAAATTTCTGAGGCGGAGGTAAAAACTCAGATTGAAAGGGGAATGCTCATTCAAGAATTGATCGATACGCAGATTGCTGAAAAGGTTGTCATTCCGGAAAAGGAAGTCAAAGGCTATTATGATACCCATCCAGATTCTTTTAAGCAACCGGAACAGGTGCGGGCCAGTCACATCTTGATGAAGGTTGATCCCCAGGCAGACGCATCGCAGAAGGCCGCTGCACGTAAGAAGCTTGAGGAACTTCGGCAGAGATTACTAAAAGGTGAAGACTTTGTCGCTTTGGCTCGAGAGTTTTCCGAGGGTCCCAGTAGGGTCAAGGGGGGAGACCTGGGTTATTTTGGGCGTGGACAGATGGTGAAACCCTTTGAGGATGCCGCCTTTGCTTTAAATATCGGTGAACTGAGTGATGTTGTAGAGACCCGGTTCGGCTACCACCTTATCAAAGTCACGGGGAAAAAGCCCGAAACGATCGTCGCCTATGTGGACATAAAAGAGAGGCTTCAACAATATCTGAAGGACGAAAAGGTTCAGCAAGAAGTCAGTGCGTACGTTGAGGATCTGAAAACAAAGGCAAAAGTGGAAAGATTCCTCACAGAGAAGTAATAATGACGACCTCTATCTTCATTTGATCCTCATTCTCCTTAGCCTTCCATTGGATAATATACCGCATTGGCCAGGCCTAATCCGCTTTTGGCCCTTGCAAAAATCCCAAAAATAGAGCAAATGTAAGACTTACATCCAGAAGATACTCTTTTAAGGAGGATAGCATGAAGCCGCCTGTGCCCTTAGAGCGTGCAAAAGTGATGATTCAAGACTGGTATAACCAGTACTGCAGGGCCTATGAGAAGCCTGTGATCGAATTAGAGATCATGGAGCAGGATGAGAAGGTTCAAGGGGCGTACAAGCTGATAAATCCGCAAGATAGCTCGAGTACAGTGATTTTTTGGAGCACTGTCGCCGATTGTGAACGCTCTGGCGCAGGTGGTATCCCTGGTGACCTGCTGGGAAGTATCTGGGATGCCTTCAATGATCTGGGATAGATATGCCTATGGTCCCCGTCGATGGGGCTGAAAAATAATCGTGTGGGGAGGTAAAAGCTCATGGGTGATGAAGTCTATCACAAACTGGCCAAGGTGCTTGATACCCTGCCAAACGGTTTTCCCTCAACCGAGAGCGGCGTGGAAATCAAGATCCTCAAGAAGATATTTGATCCGGAACAGGCTAAACTTTTCTGTGACCTGAGGTTGACTTTTGAGACGCCAACGCAGATCGCCAAACGCACGGGTCGGTCCCTGGAAGGACTTGAAGAAATGCTCACTACCATGTGGGAAAGGGGGCAGGTCTTCAGTGTCATGTTCGGCAGCGACAGGCTGTTCAGGATGGTGCCATGGGTAATAGGAATCTACGAATTTCAGCTCCCGCATATGGACCGCAAACTGGCGGAAATGTGTGAGGAGTACATGAAGGTCTTTGGTCAGCAGTTCTGCGAGCATCAACCCCAGCTTATGCAGGTGATCCCCATTGAAAGGGAGATCCAGGCAAAGCACGAAGCCCTTACTTATGAGAGGGTCTCTTCCATTATCGAAAGCGGCCAATCATTCCTTGTGAACGAGTGCATCTGCAAAAAAGAGCAAGGGCTCTTGGAAAATCGGTGTGAGAAGCCCTTGGAGGTCTGTTTGGCCATTGCCCCGGTACCAGGCGTTTTTGATGATTCTCCCGTGGGGCACGCGATTTCCAAAGAAGAGGCGTATGAATTGCTCCGCAAGTCTGAAGAGGCCGGTTTGGTCCATCTCACCTGGAATGTGCAAAGTGGGCATTTCTTCATCTGCAATTGCTGTGGGTGTTGCTGCGGACCCTTGCGGGGGATCAATGAAATGGGCATCCCTGCATCCAAGGTGGTCAATTCCCACTACTATGCTGAAATTGATCCTGACACGTGTGAGCTATGTGGCACCTGCGCGGATGAGCGTTGTCAGGTGAATGCCATCGAAGAGGGTGAGGATGCCTATCAGGTCGTGAAAGAGCAGTGTATCGGTTGTGGTCTGTGCGTGGGCACCTGTCCAGCAGAGGCGATTCAACTCATCCGTAAGCAACCCGAGGAGATGGTCTCTCCTCCCAGCGATGAAATGGCCTGGTATGAGGAACGGGGACGCCAGCGCGGGGTGGATTTCAGCAACTACAAGTAGTGCTTCTGTGACCAATCTGAGAGAGGGTAGGAAGTGTAAATCCGCGATTCCATCCTTTCCCCACAATGAATCTCCCCTCCATATCGATTAGCCCTTATACCTGGCCTCGGAACGACTTGTAATATTTGATTTTTCTTGACAATAAGGATTGATTATCGTCACACTGTTGACAGTCTTCTACCCAATCATTTACCCTCTCGTGACGGGTGCTCCCAATGTTACAAAAAGGCAATGGAGTTCCCTATTCGCTGATTCCTCTCGGTTGCATCCTCTTCTCTATCTTTATCTTGCCCTTTGTTGATGCGCAAACAAAATACCCCCAAGACAATCTCTGTTCTCAAGATGGCCTACGAAGGGAGAATTCGAGCCTTCCACACCTATATGGCATATGCCCAAAAGGCCAATTCAGAAAGCTATCCCAACATAGCCAACTTGTTTGTCGCCCTAGCAAGCTCTGAGCGGAGCCACGCCCGAAATTTCAGGTCTCTCTTAGTTGAACTGGGCGTGGATTTAGGTGAGACTCAGATTCCGCAAATTAAGGAATAAGCGAAAAGCGGTCTAGGCAAAGCGCTTTTATCGCCTTTGCTGAAGAGGTTGAAATCCTCGATTAAAGGTTGTGGGAATTCTCGACCGCACTGTTGGAAAATCCAACAGTCGGTTAAGCGGTTGAAAGCAAACAATTAATTGGGCTGCCGGATGCAATTGTTTGACCATTGAATGGGGATAGTGTTGAGCATTCCAACACTTGGGCCGCGCCATTGAAGCGTTCGTGTGGATCATTTTGTTCTGTGTAGGAAAAGAAAGGCCATGTCATATCAAGACCTTGCACAGACTTTTGAAAAATGCTTCTTGCTTGGCACAGGATTTGCTCTTTTACCAAGGTGACAAGCGCCAAAAAATCCGAGTAAGGAGTGAGAGATGGACGAAAAAAGGAAAGAAGAGCGAAGGAGTCGATTGGGTTATGGATCCTCATACCGCAGGGGCGGTGGTCAGGACCTGGGAGCGGAGCGTGGAATCGGCGCGGTTTTGGGCGGGCAGATTTGGATGGTGAAACCGGACAAACGCGCTGAGACGGCCAATCCGTGTATTTGGATGCAAGCTGGGTTGGTGGAATTCAAGAACTGTAACAACTTTGGGGACTGCACCACATGCAAATACGATCTGGGCATGCGGAAAAAGGTGGACCAAGGAAAGCAAATTGGCTGGAAGGATGTCATGCGGACAAAGGAGGGTTTGGAGAGGATCTGTCGGCACAGCTTGACCAAGCGGATCGAGAAAAGAAGGTGCGCCTACGACTACGAGTGCTCCAAATGCGATTTTGATCAGTTCTTTGAGGATGTCTGGTCCACAAAAACCATGACCGTCCCCTATGAAGTGCAAGAGGTCAAGGGGTTCCGGGTTCCTATGGGCTACTACTACCATAACGGCCATACTTGGGCAAGGATAGAGAGCGGCGGATATATCCGGGTCGGAATGGATGACTTCTCACTTAAGCTGCTTGGAAGTCCAGATGCTCTGGATCTCCCCCTCATGGGCAAGGAACTGGACAAGGACAAGGCGGGTTGGGGCCTAAGGCGAAATGACAACCTGGCCGACGTTCTTTCACCCATTGGTGGGGTCATTGTGGAGGTCAATTCCGAAGTGAGAGAGAGACCCAAGCTGGCCAGCGAAGGGCCCTATGAAGAGGGCTGGCTCTTCGTGCTCCGCAATCCGAACATAAAAGGCACGCTCAAAGACCTTATGAGTGACACGGACAGTATGGGGTGGATAAGTGGTGAAGTGACGAAGTTGGAAAGCATGATCGAGCAGGTGGCCGGACCGATGGCCGTGGACGGTGGTCAGCTGAGTGGGGACATCTTTGGAAATCTCCCGCAACTGGGGTGGAAAAACCTGACCAAGACCTTTCTCAAGACCTGATACAGAAACCTCGAGCAATTTTTTCAAAAAGGGAAATGGCAGGAGGAGCGTCATATGGAATCAATCCGTTTAAAGAGCGTTTCAGCAGAGGAAAGACACCCTTGTATCTGGATGCAGGCCGGGGTGGTTTCAAAAAAGCTTTGTAAGATCAAGTACGACTGCCCATCTTGTCGTTTTGATAGGATCATGCGACGCGTTAGCGACGAGAACCTCAGCCTGAAACGGGAGGGCACAGTTCCCAAGGGAAAGCGGGGTCAACTTGTTTCATGGCAGCAGAAACTGAGGTCCCAGCCTGCAGCGAAGCGAGCTTGCATCCACCATATGAGAGGACGAATTGAATTCAAGGTGTGTACCCACGACTATAAGTGCGCTAACTGTGATTTTGATCAATATTTTAATGACCAATATAGCGTGCATGCTGTGGTGAGTCCGGTGGACGTGCTGCACATAGAAGGATTTAAAGTTCCACAGGGATATTATTTTCATCCGGGACATACCTGGATAAAGGTGGAAGAGGGTTCCTCGGTAAGGGTCGGAATAGACGAGTTCGCCCTGCGCCTTCTGGGCCCGTTAGATCGCATAGAGGCCCCCCTCATGGGCAAGGAAGTGAAACAGGGAAGGGCAGATATTGGGGTATACAGGTCTGAGCATCAAGCAAGGGTCCTCTCCCCTGTAAGCGGTGTGGTGACCGCCATTAACCCCAAGCTAAGAGAAGAGGGCGAGCTGGCCAATCAAGATCCTTACTCGGCAGGATGGCTCATGAGCGTTCACTGCAATAACCTGCGTGGGGACTTGAAAAACCTTGTTATCAATAAGGAGACCGGAGATTTCATAGAAGGGGAGGTAGAGCGCCTCTACGAGCTCATAGAAGAGGTGGCAGGGCCTCTAGCGGCTGACGGTGGCGACTTGAGCCAGGATATTTATGGTCAAATGCCCCAACTTGGGTGGGAGAGGTTAACCAAGATCTTTCTCAAAAGCTAAGACACGCACTAAAAATTACTAGGAATCGCTCCGTAGGGCCGGCGGATGACTCCCCCGCTGGCCTTTTTTAAGTTCATCCTCCAGGAGGACCTTGCAATGTCGGCAGAGGTCATCTGATTTTTGGTCCACGTCTCTCTCACTGCGGCAGTAATGCATAAGGCAGGTGTGATCCGGACAATGGCGGAGATTGAATGTGTGACCCAGTTCATGGATAGCCTCTTTGACAACCCGTTGGAGAAATACTTTTTGGGGGTCGATGGCGGGAAGCCCTTCGTTGAGTCGATAGATGGATATAATGCAGGTTTTTCCACCCAACTGTGCTTCTCCGTAAACATGAGTGAGAACGGGTATAAAAAGGTCCACATGGGTTATTGCGAGCGTCTTTAATGCACGTGAGGGGGCCTTTATGGCCAGCGTCTCCAAAATCATTGTGGAATAATACTGATTACGCCCTGCATCAAAGGCAAAATCCAGGTCCTGCAGGAGGGGCATGAGTTCGGTGGGATAGCCGTATATCCGGCTGACTTCACGGCTGATTGGGCTGTAAAGTTCAGACTCAGAATCTCCAATGGGGGAAATGAGGATGGTATGTCCCGGTAGAGAATTCAAGATGCCTTACGAATGTTGTGCCGCTTGATTTTGTTATAGAGTGTGGAGCGATCGATGCCTAATATTTTTGCACTTTTGGCTACATTCCACTGGTTCTCTTTGAGTATCCGACTAACATGCGCTTTTTCCACCTCAAGGAGGGTGTTATCAAGAGGGGGGGTGAGGTATTCAGGACGGAATATGGGTAAATCCTCCGGTATGAGCTTGCGCCCCTTACTTACAACCACCGCTCTTTCGATCGCATTTTCCAGCTCCCTCACATTACCAGGCCACTCATAAAGCATCATTTCATCCATGGTCTCCCGGCTGATAAGGTCTACGGCCTTGTTGGTCTCTTGGGAGAAACGATGGAGAAAGTGTTCTGCCAGAAGAGGAATATCTTCTTTGCGTTCACTAAGGGAGGGCATACGCAAGGAAATCACATTCAGGCGATAATAAAGGTCTTCGCGAAAGGTCCCTTCCTTGATGGCCTCTTCAAGATTCTTGTTGGTTGCAGCGACGACCCTAAAATCCATTTCAATGGGCTGAGTGCCTCCTACCCTATAAAATATATGGTCCTCTAGCACCCGAAGAAGGTCAATCTGCATTCGCATGCTGATCTCCCCGATTTCGTCTAAAAAGAGGGTGCCGCCATGGGCCAGTTCCAAGCGTCCTTTCTTGGTCGTCTTGGCGTCCGTAAAAGCCCCTTTTTGATGGCCAAACAGTTCACTTTCCATGAGGTGTTCGGGAATGCCGCCACAATTCACAGAGACAAAGGGACCATCGGAACGGGGACTGTTTGTGTGGATGGCCTTGGCTGCCAATTCCTTGCCCGTGCCGGTCTCCCCCGTGATAAGGACCGTGGAGTCCACGGGGGCGATGTCCCCAATGAGATCGAAGACTTCTTGCATAGCTCTGGATTGACCGATCATACTTTCAAATCGGGTTCGGTCTTTGTATTGCTGCCTGAGAAAGATGTTTTCCCGTATCTGCGCCTGATGTTCGATGATCTTTTCGATCAATATGCCCAATTCATCAGGTTCGAAGGGTTTGAGCAGATAATCATAGGCCCCATTCCTCATGGCCTCTATGGCCGTGGCGATCGAACCATAGGCAGTAATCATGACAATTTCCACATCGGGATCAGTCTCTTTGACTTGCTTCAGAACGTCCAGCCCGCTCATCCCTTCCATCTTGATATCAACGAGAAGAATATCAAAACGGGATTCCTTTAATATTTCCAGGGCCTCTTCTCCGCTAGCCGTCTTTTCCACCTCGTGGCCATCCCTTTCAAGCCAGCCAGCCAGCGATTCTCGCATGATCAGTTCGTCATCTACAATGAGGATCTTGGCGCTCTGCATGAGAACCTCCGCTTTGAACCAGCGCGTGTTATGTGCGATTCATGGGAAATTCGATCTTAAAGGTTGTGCCTTTCCCCACCTTTGATTTTACATCAATGGAGCCGCCATGCTCCTGAACGATGCCGTATGCAACGGAAAGCCCAAGGCCGACCCCCTTTCCCTTCTTTTTTGTTGTAAAAAAGGGTTCGAAAAGCCTAGAAAGGTTTTCAGAGGGAATACCTGTCCCCGTGTCTTTAAAGCTGACGAGGATCTTACCCTCTTGCAAAGCATGTTTCGTTTTTATGCTCAGGAGACCGCCACCATTCGTTTCCATAACCTCGGCGGCATTGGAAATAAAATTCATGAAAACCTGTTGAAGTTGGTCTTCCGACCCGACGAAATCAGGTAAGTTCGGGTCCAGTCTCTTCTCAACCTTCACGCCATTGATTTTCAGGAGGTTAGAACTTAACAGGAGTGTTTTCTCAATGAGCTTGTTGATATCTAGACTCCTCATTTCCATCTTGGATTGTCGAGAGAAGGCAAGCAGATTGGAGACAATCTGACTGATTCGCCTGGTTTCCGTCTCCATCAAACTCAGGTACGTACTGAAATGACCTATCTCTTCTTCCTTTACGGATCCCTCTTGAATAATCCTTTTTTGCAGCATGATCAAGTTCAGGATGCCCGCGATAGGATTGTTGATTTCGTGGACGACCGACGCGGATAACTTGCCAAGAGAGGCCATCTTGTCCTGATGAAGCAGCTTGTTGTGGGTTTCTTTCAATTCTCTGGTGCGTTCTTCGACCATCTGCTCCAGACGACGGGTGATCTCCTCCTCTTCCTTTTTGTGCTCGGTAATATCACGGCTGATCTCAATAAATTTGGAGATCCTGCCATCTTTTTCCCAGATAGGATAGATGTTGACTTCAAAATAGCTGGGATCGCCACTGGATTTTTCGCGCATCATAACTTGCCGTGTATGTCTTTTGGTGCGGATGACTTCTTTAAGAGGGCAAACAATTTCACCCTCTTGACAACGATCGCCGCGCTGCTGAAAGACCTCGTAGCACTTCCTCCCGATCACCTCTTCACGGGAACAAGCCATTTGGCTTAGAAATTCTGCATTAACATCGACAATTTCCATATCTGGGTTAATCACAGAGATGAAGTTCTGGATGCCGTTCAGAATAGTCTCCATCTCCTGGGACCTGTCTCGCAACTTGCGTTCTTCCACACCTATCGCTTTCCAAAAGACCTCGAAGACGTGATAGGACATGATACGGATACGCGGGGGCCTGGTCTCGAGTATATCTTTCAAAAGACTCTCTCCAGGGGTCAGAATGATAATCAGGTTGAAATTGTATTTGGGGTCATAGAGTTCGTGATAATCAAGGAAGGTGCCGAGGCCAAGCTCCTTGGCGAGTGCCATGCCAGGGCTCTTTGGGTCAGGATCAGCCACAGCCAGAATTGCGGCATCGAGACCCTCCTCTCTATACACTGAAGTCGTCTTTTCAAGAATTTCTTTACACAGATCCCCCCCGCCCACGAGCGCGATGTTGATGGTATAAGGCTTTTTGTAAGGCATGAATTGCTCTCCACGTTCTGGGGTTGATCAGTTTAACTGTAGGGAAATTTTAGGTTTTCCCATATGGGCAATAATATCATTGTGGTTGTGAAAGTGCAATGTACCCGATCTTCCTGATCACGTGGATAAATGGTCTTTTTTGGTAATGGATGGAACCTCAAAACACTGCTTTATTGCTTGGATGGCACGTTGGATTTGAGCAGAGGGGACCACCCCTATGATGGAGGCAATGGTGCAGTTCAGGCCCAAAAGATCAACTTTTTCTCTCTTGAGTTCATAAAGTAACTCGCTTGCTATCCCGTAGCGGTCCCCAAAGTGTGGACCATTCATGGCAAATGTGGCCACAGGAGAAATCGTATCTATTTCCACTCCTGTGGCCATTCTATTTATAATCTCTGTGTTGGAATGGCCCTCTGCCGTGGGAAGACAGATAAATAACTTGTCTCCCACTTCGTCCTGGCTCGGACGGGTGGCCAAAAAACTGAGGTAGAGCCCGAGTCGTGCGAATTCTTTTAGAGCCGTACCCACCGCTCCCATGTGCCTGCCTCTTTGTTCTATTTGCAGGTATTCCTGTCCCTCTTGATAGGCCAGGCCATAAACCTTGGGCCTCTTTTCCTGATAGGATGCGACCACTTCTTTATAGAGTTGCTCTTTTCCCTTTTGGGCCAGTTTCCAATCCGCCGGCGTTCGATAGGCGCTAAACTTGAAAGGGCCAAAGAGGGCATTACTTGCCTTCTTGACGATGCCCCTTTTCAACACCACAGAGATGGCAGAGGGGGAATTGGCATAGCCATCCGGGTCTATTCCTTCTTGGTCAAATACCTCGAGCAAGGATCCAGTGATCGTGGGATCACTTTTGTGGGGAAAGAGGGAAAGGACAGCGCTCTGCGAGGCATTGGTGAGTATAGGCCCGAATTCTTGCTCAATGCGTTGAGATGTTCGGGAACTATTTGAGGCTTCCACCATGATGTTTACGCCCCATGCCTGGCCGTCGTTTACTGCGGTAATAAAAGGGAGATTTATTTTTTCCTCGGCGATTGCTCGGCAGAGATGGGCAAGAAATTCAGCTGACGGGTTCGGGGAAATTATAGAAATCCTGACCACGTCCTTCAGGATCTTAAATCCACCAAGTCTGGCTTGAGGCGTCATGGGTTACCAGGCTCCAGGGCACTTTGAAAAACAGGAGATCACCCGAGTAGGCAGTAAGGCGTAGGCAGTACCCATGGAAAGCTGGCTTATAGCCCTTGAGTGGTCCCTATTTCTTAGTGCCTACTGCCCACTAGAATTAGAGTAGGCTACTGACTACCTCCCAGAGACCTTCAGTGTCAATGGGCTTGGGAATATAGTCATCTGCCTCGGTGGACATGCCGTCCGCATGGGTGTATCTGGTGGTGGGGACCGCCTCACCCACAGCGGTGAGAAGAACCACGGGGATATCCTGTGTTTCTGGATTCGCTTTCATTTCAGCGCACAGAACGTAGCCATCCTTCCGGGGCATCATAATATCAAGGATAACAAGATCTGGGCGGCGTTGTTTGATGGACTCTTCACCTTCGATACCATCATAGGCCATGCCCACTTCACATCCTTTACTCTCCAGCATCATGGCAACCGTTTCCACCAGATCAGGATCATCGTCTACGACCAGTATGTAGGGTTTGGACATAATGAAACCTCCTAGTCATTTAACATTGATCATTTATCATCTATCATTTATCAATCAAAAGTGAGCTAAAGTGCCTAAAATCCTAAAGTTGAGCCAAGAAAATGCATGAGAGGAAATCAACACCGTCACATCAGTGAATCAGCAGCTCAATTTATAGCAATACCAGGAAATTTAAGCAACTCAACGACTCAACCATTCAACCCATTAAGACTGTCGAAATCCCGGCTTCTGAAAGGCTGATGGAAAATGTCCAGATGCAAGGCTTCCGAAACTGGGGACCCGCCCGCAGGGTGGGGAGTCCAAGCGAAGCGCGGACAAATCCCGAGGAAGGAGGCGTGCACAGAAGTACGCCGCAGTGACGATGGATAAGGGTAACGCAGCCCTTCGACTTTGCTCAGGGCTGTGAGCCTGCCGACCGGCAGATGGGCGTTTTCCGACAGCCTCATTAATCGACTTCAGGTCTTGGATAGAGGCCCGCTTGCTCCACGATTTCCGGGACCTTTTCTTCCCATTCAATGGCCATCACGTGAAATCCACTCACACCTTCCACTTCCTTGAGCCTTTGCATGCTCTCCACACAGATCTTGAGCCCCTCTTCGGCCTGTTTCTCTTTGGGTACCCCACTCATTCTTTTTACCACTTCGTCAGGCACATCCATCCCCGGGACCCTGTTCTTCATATACTTGGCCATCCCCGCTGACTTAAATGGGGTGACACCGGCTAGAATATAGACCTTCTCATGGAGTCCTCGATCGCAGGCCTGTTTCATCCAGAGTTCAAATTTATCCAGGTTGTAAATACACTGGGTCTGTATGAATTCAGCGCCGGCTGCGACCTTTTTGGCCAGACGAGGGACACGGATTTCGAAAGGGTCTGCAAAGGGGTTGGCCGCCGCGCCTACAAACATCTGAGGAGGCCTCTCAATATCATCTCCTCCCAAGAATTTGCCCTCATCCCTCATGAGCCTAACCATCTGAATCAACTGCATGGAATCGATATCAAAGACGTTCTGACCCTGGGGGTTATCACCGAATTGTTGGTGATCACCAGATAGACATAGGATATTGTGGATATCGAAGGAGGCCGCTCCCAGTATGTCACTTTGCAGGGCAATTCTGTTTCTATCCCGTACGACCATCTGGAGTACCGGTTCTTGACCCATCAGCTTCAGGCGGATGCAGGCGGCCAGGCTGCAAAGCCTGGTCACTGAAGTTTGATTGTCAGTGATATTGATCGCATCCACATAGTCCTTGATCATGTCGGCTTTTTTGGCGATGGCCTCTCCATCGCTCCCCCTCGGCGGACCGCATTCAGAGGTTACTGCCTTATGACCCGCTTTGAGGATTTTTTCCAGTTTGCTCGGTGTTTTTGTGTTCATTCTTGCACATCCTCCCTGACCACTTTTCTGGGTCCACCCGCCCGTTCGGTGGACCAATCCTTGATGGCTGTCAGCTTCTCATAGTCTTCCATTTTGCCCAGCTCAGCAAGACGGTCCAAAATCAATTGCCAGCCGCAAACCAAATTTTTGTCTATCTCGCAATGCCCCTTTGTGGAGCCCCCACATGGGCCGTTGAAAAGCCTCTTTGCGCACCGGGAGACAGGGCATATTCCACCCGTCTTGGCCAGGATACACTGACCGCAACCTTGACAGCGTTCCGTCCAGACACCCCTTTCCTCGGTGACACCCATGAAGCAGGTATCCACGCCGGGCAAGACAGGCGTGCGGAGATATTTTTCAGCCATGAATTGCACGCCCACCCCACAGGCGAGGGACAGGACCCCGTCATATTGATCAATAATGTTCCTAATCTCCTCCAGATACTCATGGTCACACTGACGTTCCAGGGTCACTTCATCAATTTTCATGTCTTTCCCTTCATTCATGAAATACATGCGAAGGGCGGAGGCCAGAACAGCTACCTCTCTTTTTCCACCCGACTCACAGACGGTGACGCATTCATTGCAGCCGACAATGAGTAGCTTTTCAAAGTCTTTTACCTCTTCAATGATCTCCTCGATCGGCTTGTTCTTTGCCACAATCATGTCAAGATTCCTCGCTTTCTTACGTAGGTTAAGTAGTCGAGTGGTTGAGTTGTTGAGTGGTTCTCATGTTTCGTCTTTGGCCTCCCACTCAACCAGTCAACGACTTAACAACTCAACTAATTCTCATGCTGCTTTTTTCTTCTTGGCCAATTTAATGGGATTAGGTCCCAAGGCTGTAATCTTTTCCGTCATTTCCGTTGCGAACTGGGCAAACTTGGGGCCCTCGCTCGAAGAGAGATTATACATTTGAACTCTCTCGGCCCCGATCCCTATGCTTTCCAGGATCTTCTGGGCTTGTTCAACCCGTTTTCGGGCCCTGAAATTACCCCTGTTAAAACGGCATTCACCCTCCATACAACCCACCACATAAGCCCCGTCGGCCCCCTTTTCAAAGGCCCTGAGGAGGTGGATGAGATCCACTTTTCCGGTACACGGCACACTCACTATCCTGATCGTGTCCGGGTAACTGAGGCGCATGGAACCTGCCAGGTCCGCTGCCGTATATCCTCAAGCTTGACAACAGAACGCGATAATGATCGGTTTGAAATCTTCCATTATAAGACTCCTTCCAGCAGCGCATCCAGCTTGCTCATAACCTGATCATCCTCATACCAGTTGAGCTCAATGACCTTGGCCGGGCACTCGGCCGCGCATATGCCGCAGCCACGGCAGAGAGCCGGATCGATTTCACTCACCCCATCCTTATTGATACGGGGTACGTCATATGGGCAAGAGCGCACACAAATGAGACAGGATGCGCACCTCTCTTGATCCACTTTGGCAGTCACTACAGATAGGGTGATCTCCGCCTGGGAGAGAAAGGTTGCAGCGCGGGAGGCCGCCGCCATAGCTTGGGAGATGGACTCTGAGATGAGTTTCGGACCATGGGCTGTGCCGCAGACAAAGATACCCTCATTCACCATATCCACAGGACGCAATTTTACGTGGGCTTCCATGAAATATCCATCCTGATTTCGTGATACCTTGAGGATAGAGGCCAACTCCTCTGTCTCCTCGGCCCTCATGCCGGCACTCAAGGCGAGCAAGTCGGCAGAGATTCTCAGATCCCGCTGAAGCACATGATCCCTGAAGGTAACGCGGAGGCCATCCTCAGCCGATTCCACCTGAGGTGGGGCATCTAAGTCAAACCGGAAGAAGAGGACCCCTTGTCGTCTTGCTTCTCGGTAGTAGTACTCCAATTCTCCATAGGCCCGAATGTCACGATAAAGGATGTAGACATTGGCGTCCGGATTGAGTTCTTTGATGTGCAAGGCACTCTTAACAGCGCTCTGGCAGCATATCCGAGAACAGTTGGGATGTTCTTCGTTTCTCGAGCCCACACATTGAATCATGACCACGTCCTGGAGATCATCTGCGCCTTTTTCCTCCAGGAACTTACCCAACTCGATTTGAGTCAAAACCCTGCTGTCCTCTCCGTAGAGGAACTCACGCGGCACATATTCCCGGGCGCCCGTAGCCAGGATGGTCACACCATGATCAATTTTCCTCTCGTACATTCCTGGACCCACCATCACCTCGGTGGTGAAATTTCCTTTGAATCCACTAAAATCCACAATGAGCGATTCGGTCAATACCTGGATCTTTTCGTGGTGGGTCACCCTATCAGTGAGCTCAAGGACGTGTTCTTGAATACTGGCGCCTTCGATGGTGTGTGTCAATTCCCTGGAAAGGCCGCCCAACTGCGCCTCCTTATCAACGATCACCACCTCAAATCCCTGATCAGCCAGGCCAAGTGCAGCACTCATGCCGGAGATTCCTCCTCCGATCACAAGAGCCCGCTGATTGACAGAGATCCTTTTTGCCTTGAGAGGCTTCAGCAAGGCCGCCCTAGCCACTGCCATTCTGACCAGGTCCTTGGCTTTATCGGTTGCAGAGATAGGATCGTCACCGTGTACCCAGGAGTCTTGATTCCTGATGTTGGCCATTTCAATGAGGTATCGGTTGAGACCGCATGCCTGAAGGGTCTCTTGGAAAAGGGGTTCATGCGTCATGGGAGAGCAGGCCGCCACCACGATGCGGTTAAGGTTATTCTCCTGAATAACCTCTTTCATCTTGTCCTGCGTGTCCTGAGAGCAGGTGAACAGGTTTTGATCCACACGAACCACATGGGGGAGTTTGGAGGCATACTCGGCCACGCCAGGCACATCCACCACCCCACCAATATTGGTCCCACAGTTACAGACGAATACCCCAATCCGGGGATCCTTTTCAGATACATCCAACTCCTTTGGGATCTCTTTGCTCCTGACCTCGGTTCCCCGCGCCGCACTGAGATCTGTGCTTGCGGCGCAGGCTGCCGCGCTCGCTTCCATGACAGATTGGGGGATATCTTTTGGTCCCTGGAAAGCACCACAGACGTAAACCCCTTCCGCGGAAGTGGCTACGGGATAAAAAGGATCGGTTCGGCAAAACTCTCCCTCCGTTAAGTCGATGTCTAGTTTTCTGGCCAGGTCCATCGCCTCAGGGGAGGCCTCGATCCCGACGGAAAGGACCACCATGTCGAACTGTTCTTGATGGATTTCACCGTTCTCATCAGAGTACTGAATGAGAACATCGTCGCTTCCAGCTATGGGGTCAATGGTGTGCACTCTGGAACGTATAAAGCGGACCCCATGCTTTTCCCGGGCATTATTGTAATACAGCTCAAAGTCTTTGCCATAGGTCCGCATATCCATAAAGAAAATGGCACAGTCCAGGTCATCGTGTGCGTGTTCCTTGGCAACGACGGCCTCTTTTATGGCGTACATACAGCAGACTGAAGAGCAGTAGGCATGGTCGCACTGGTTCATATCTCTAGAGCCAACGCATTGCAACCAGGCGATTTTTTTTGGCTCTTTTTCGTCAGAGAGCCGCACAAGATGCCCCATGGTGGGCCCGGAGGCTGACAATATCCTTTCAAACTCCAGTGAGGTGAGCACATTCGGGAGTGCCGCATAGTTGTATGTTTCAAATCTCGAGGGGTCAAAGGCTCGAAAGCCGGGGGCCAAAACCATGGAACCCACCTTGACTTGGATGGTCTCAGGCTGCTGTTTGTGGGTCTCTAAAGTCACGGCCCCGGGACCGCAGGCCTCAACACACTGGTAGCATTCACAACAATATCCGCAGTTCAGACAACGATGCGCCTCTTCTTGACCCCTCTTTTCGTCATACCCCAGTTCCACTTCCTCAAAGTTTCCCTTTCGTTTCTCAACAGGTAACTCTGGCATCTTGGCCCTTGCCCTACGGGGCTCAGTCTCCGGAATGGGGCGATAAACCGGATTTTCGTTGGCATTGGGTTCCCGTCCTTCAGACATATCCCGTCCGTCCAGGTATCGGGCAATGGACTCAGCCGCTTCGCGACCTCCAGCAATGGCACCGATGGCCACCCAGGGTCCGGTTTGCAGATCTCCACCTGCAAAGACCCCCTCGCGACCCGTGGCATAGGTGATTGGATCTGCCTCAACGGTTCCCCAGCGGGAGAAGTCCAGTCCCACAGTATCCTCAAAAGCGGCTAGATCAGGCCTCTGACCGATGGCCGGAATGAGCTGATCGATCTCTATCTCATACTCGCTCCCTGGGATGGGAATGGGCCTTTTCCTGCCGGATGAGTCAGGCTCTCCCAGCTCCATCCGGATGCAACGCAGACCCACCACTTGTCCGTCGTGGACGAGCACCTCCTGGGGAGCAGCGAGATAGGAGATCTTAACGCCTTCTGTTTCGGCCGCCTGAATCTCCTCCTCCCAGGCCGGCATCTCTGCGCGGGTTCTTCGGTAGATGATGTTGATCTCTTCCGCTCCCAGTCGCACACCAGATCGGGCCACATCAATGGCCACATTGCCGCCACCGATGATGGCCACTTTTTTCCCTACAGCCGTCTTGCCGGTCAGGTTTGCCTCCCTCAGGAAATCCACACCCTGGCGAACGCCCTTTGCTTTCTCACCGGGTATGCCCAGATCAATGCCCCTATGCGCTCCAGTAGCAAGGTAGACGGCCTTGAAACCCTGTTGAAAAAGATCATCAATGGTCAACTCTGGACTTAAAGGTGTATTCGTCTTGATCTCCACACCCAGATTCGTGATAAGCTCAATCTCCTGGTCCAGGATCTTTCGGGGGAGACGGTGCTCGGGAATGCCCACGCGCAGCATGCCGCCCGCCTCGGGAAGGGCCTCAAAAATGGTGGAAAGAACCCCTTTGCGGGCCAAATGATAAGCAGCGGAGAGCCCTGCTGGGCCCGAGCCAATGATGGCTACCGTCTCCTCCCTCTCAGGCAGGCAGTCAATCTCCACCTCGCGGGGATCAAATTGATCGGCCGCCAGTCGTTTGAGGTCCCGGATGGCCACTGGGTCGTCCACCTCGCATCGGCGGCAGGCATCCTCGCAACCATGGGGGCAAATCCTTCCGAGGACGCCGGGCAAGGGAAGGTCTTCCATGATAATCTTGAGGGCCTCTTTATATTTGCCTTGCCCCACCATCTGCACATATCCCTGCACGTTGAGACCTGCTGGACAGGCTAATCGGCAGGGGGCCTTGTCCGCCTTCTGGATGGCGAAAGCGCCCGGAATCGCTTGCGCATATTTTTTGTACGTGGCCCGTCTTGTGACAAGCCCCTGGTCGTACTCGCTGGGTAATACCACCGGGCATGCAGCCACGCAGTCGCCACATGCCGTACATTTTGCAGCATCAATATAGCGCGGCGTCTTCCGGATGGTGACAGTGAAATTCCCTTTGGATCCCTCAATCCTCTCCACCTCAGCACAGGTGATCAGATCGATATTCAGATGCCGGCCGACCTCGACCAGTTTGGGAGAGATGATTCACATGGCACAGTCGTTGGTGGGGAAGGTCTTGTCCAGTTCACTCATGACACCGCCGATGGCGGAGGACTTTTCCACCAATTTAACCAGGTATCCGGAATCAGCCAGATCCAGGGCGGCCTGCATTCCGGCGATACCGCCGCCCACAACCATTACTGAGCCTGATAAATTATTCGTTGGATTCTCAACCATTAAATGATCCCTTTCTTGGTTCATCTAATGTCAGTGGTCAGTCGTCAGTGGTCAGTGGCATTGGTCTTCTGCGACAGACTACGGACAACAACCAACGGACGGTTACTATAGCTTCGCTTCATCCAAAATCTGTGGGAGCCTGTCTTCCCAGCCCACCGTAGAGATCAAAACGCCAGCCATTCCCATCTCTTTCATACGGGTTATGAGCTCAGCGGCAATCCTGATGCACTCTTTCACCTTGTCAGAAGCCTTCTGGATCCCCCTGATCATATCAGATGGGATAGAGATCTCTTTCATGTTCCGATCCATGTAGCGCGCCATTCCAGCGGATTTCAGGAGCAGGACCGTCGGAATCACGGCGACTCGGCTGGTGTCCACTCTCTTGATGAATTGCTGGAAACGTCGGAGATCGAAAATAGGATTGGTAATGAGATACTGCACACCGAAATCGATCTTTTTTGTGAGATTTTCAAGCTCGATCTCCAAAAGCCCTCCACTGGCACCCGTGTCTATGGTGGAGCCCACACAGAACTGTGGCGCTCCTCGCAATTCAGTGCCCGCCATGTCTTTACCGTTTTGAAGCTTTTGGGTGGTCTCGAGAAGTTCCATGAGGTCCAGATCGTTGACCGTTCTTGCCTGGGGATGATCTCCGAATCTTATATCTTCCCCGCTCAGGGCCATAATATTCTTTATCCCCAATGCCCCTGCCGCCAACACATCGGCCTGTAAGGCCAAACGGTTCCTGTCTCGGCAACAGAGTTGAAGGACGGTCTCGATGCCCTCTCTCTGAAAAAAGGCGCATCCGCCCAGAGAGCTGGCCTTCAAGACAGCATTGGCCATTTCAGGGACGAGGATGGCATCCAATCGCCCTCTTGCAAGATTGGCACTTTTGAGGAGAGGTGAGAAATCGGCTCCTTTAGGTGGCTCAAATTCGCCCAGAACAACAAACTTTCCGGATTTGATTTTTTCCTGTAACGCCATATCAATACCTCCAGCAAGGATGAGGAGCACAAGGCAAGTGGTTCAAGCTAATACTTCAAATGCATCTATTTGGCAATATTTTATGTAGCCCACAGGAAATTGAAATAACCCCCAGCCCTTAACACAAGCGTCCCTCTAAAGGGGAGGGCACTATAAAGGGACTTGCTTGGGCATTAAGCCTGGCCCATGCCTTCAAGCCTAGAATATGTTCTGTTTGTCCCTCCGTTGGTGGGGCCGGTTAGCAGAGGGCTAGAAAGAGATATGGGAGCTGATATATAACACAGGCATCCATATTTTCAAGGGTTTTTCCCATCTTCTTTGATAACGGGCAACAGGATTCTGAATGTGGTCCCCTT
>Ga0209536_100004149_pt1 | contig 22933 bp, 18 predicted proteins | sample DeeMarSeWOR28_12_FD_187461 | JGI IMG/M metagenome (GOLD analysis project Ga0209536, IMG submission 187461) | Marine sediment microbial communities from White Oak River estuary, North Carolina - WOR-2-8_12 (SPAdes) (version 2) | ecosystem: Environmental > Aquatic > Marine > Intertidal zone >... | reverse complement strand
AGCATATTTATAATCCTCTCCATATCCTAAATCGGATAACAAACTGGTCGGCGCATTTCGTAAGTGAATCGGTACGGGGATTTCTGGTTTTCGTTTCACATCATCGATGGCTTTGTTAATTGCGACAATGGCGGAATTGCTTTTTGGCGCCGCTGCCAGGTACGCCGCCACCTGGCTCAGAATGATTTTGCTCTCCGGCATGCCGATATAGGTGACCGCGGTAAAACAATTGGTTGCTAAAGTGAGCGCGTATGGATCGGCATTGCCGATATCCTCCGAAGCCAGAATGACCATTCGCCGGGCAATGAATTTTGGGTCTTCGCCGCCCTCCAACATTCTTGCCATCCAGTAGATCGCCGCATACGGATCGCTGCCCAGCCAGCCTTTATCCTGGGCCCTGGCAATACCGTGTCCTATAATGCGGCCTATCGTTGAGGTATCATAATATACCTTATTATAGCTCAGAGTGATCCACTGCGGCACTTCCGGGTGCAGGGTATCGGGCGGGTTTATAAGATTACCGTACAGCCATAAAGCGCCGCTGGGGTTGGCTGCGCCGCGGCTGACCTCCCAGTAGTAATCGTGCAGGCTGCCGAAGACCCGATCGCCTTCCGGATGGGGAGATTCCATACTATCATGAGGCGCATACCAATTGGTATCGGGGTTATCTTTTCGGGAGAAAAACATCTTTTCAAAATCTTCTATAAGGTAACCATATTGCCTATTTCCATTAGGCGGGGGATCGGATTTATAATGTTTCACATCCTGAAACTCGACTAAGAGAATACCGATCTTTACAGGAACCGGCTGCTCCGCAGCCCTCGCTTCTTCCTGTTCTTGCATGAACCATTGCAAATTGGCTTCTACTTGCTCTTCAAATTCCGCCCGGGCTTCTTCCACTTTTGCCATGTATGCCGAGGGTGGCTGAAGTTGGTAAGATTGGTAGGGCGGGGAATTGATGCCCACCGTATCCCCGCTGGAGATAAATCCCACGCTGTCATCCGGCAGGGCGTAATAATACCACCCATCGGCTCCCAAAACATACTTGTACCCATCCTGGGTGCGCCGCTGGAAGAAAAACTCGTCTCCCCACTCCCGGCCGGTAAAGGTGGTGGTGCTGTCCGGCTGTTTGAATTCTCTGTAGCCCGAATCATAATCGACCGCTAAAATGATGCTGGACAAAAATAGCATGAAAAGAATGAAGACTGAAGGATTATGCTTTTTCATTTCGCTCCTCCTCCTGTGAATGGTTGAAATTACCTGATCAATATCATTTTATTAGTTTTTGACTGATCAGTTATTGTTAGGCGGTAATAATATATTCCACTGGCAACTTCTTCACCGAAATCATTCCTACCATCCCATACTCGTAAATGGTCACCTGCTAGCATTTTTTCATCTATTAATGTTTTGATTTCCTGCCCTAGCAGATTATAAATTGTAAGTTTTACTTTGGCAGCCGCTGATAAATAAAATTGAATAACTGTTGAAGAATTAAACGGATTTGGGTAATTAGGATAAATAACAAAATTTGTACTAAGATGATTATTCTCATTAGTAATTAGCGATGTAAGTACTTCTCCAATAATGCCCTTTTTGCTGAGCTTAGATAATACAACCTCAAGGTTGCCAATATTTGCAACAGTAATGATACCGCCATTACTATCGTGTGTAAAGCTGCCAAAAACAGCAATCGCTTTATCTTCACCCCAAAGTCGATTACCATTTTCATCCAATTTTTGCGCAAAAAAGGAATTTGCTGCAGGATAGCCATTCTTCCATATATACAACAAACTATCTTCTGATTTTATTATCCCCCCCCCCCATTTTTCCGAAGGAAAATTGCTGACCGAAAGGCCGTTTTCCGGAAATAATTTTGTTCCCTGTGGGGTAAGCTTTTGCAGATAAACGCTGGGAGAATCTGTTTGGGTGTAATAATATGAAATAAAGATATTTTGCTGATCGTTCAAAACTAAACCCGTGACCTTAGATTGATTTATGTTTACGCTATCCACCAAAACCACCCCGCCCTCTCCCCACTGCTTTTGACCGTCGCTATTGAGATGTTGGGTAGCAATTCGGATCATATTCCCATCACTAACCACACTGGCCTGGTAAACCCCGCCATTTCCATCGGATAATCGAAGCGCCGGGGTTTGATTAATCAGCGGTTCAAAATTAGACCATAACTTGACACCGTTTATACTATATTTTTCAACTCTATACCCGCTGTTATCCCAATACATCAAAAAAGTATTCCCTTCTTCATCAACCACCATAAAAGGTGTGCTGGTACGCACCAAATTTGCGCTGTCGGTAAGCGCAATCCCGCTGTCTCCCCAGCATAAATTTCCGCTGGAGTCTATTCTCTGCACATAGACATCATAGCGTAGCGGGTTGGGGCTGTAACGGTTATCCATCCAGCTTACAATGCAGCCGCCTTCTCCATCAGGCTGCACCTGCGGTTCGTTCTGGCGGATGGAATCGGTCAGGGTCACTGCTATGCCATCTCCCCAGAGCTTATTGCCTGCGTGGTCTATTTGCTGCACTCTTACTTTGCTGAATATCGTGGCGGTGGGAATGCCGCAATCGGGAATGCAGGTGCGATCTTCAAACGCTACAAACACTCCGCCATTGCCGTCTTCCCAAATGCCATGTTCGTGCTGTTCGTCCCCGGTGCCCCCGGCAATCACGCCGCTAAAACCGTTCCACTGCAAATAACCATATTTATCCACTCGTTTTACTTTAATCACTTGCTCATTAGAAGGAGTCGTCGCCTCAAATGCGACGATAGCGCCGCCGTCTCCATCGCTGACAATCTCCGGAAACAGACCATAGCCAATCAGCAGGCTGCTGTCGGGGGTGGTGGACCACTGGGCATGAAGCAAGGAAAACCCCGAAGGGGCAAGAGTGAAAAGGCAAAAGGTAAAAGTGAAAGTGAGTAATCGGGCGTTAATAATCCGCCACGTATTTTCCGAAGACAAAAGCGGGCGGGATATCATTGTTTAGCCCCCCAAAGCTTATGTTTGAAAATTCAAACTCTCAAAAAGCAAGATATAGGCAATTCTGCCGCATTTCAATCTCTTTGTTAAATTTTAGAATCCCCTATCAACCACAAAGTTACGATGGACCAAACCTTCACTATATATAGTCGATAAAATAGCGAAAATAGTCACAATATTTCCCTATTGTGCAATAGTTTGGCATACATTGCATCCAAAATACATTGGTCTTATCTTGATTTCAATCAGATTTGGTGGTTTAAAACCTTATGACAAATAACAGAATTTATCACAGACAGGATTACTTCATCCTAAGAATTGAAATAGAAGAATACATTTCATCTCCTTCCCGCTTTATTTCTCAGGCAGCCAAACAAAAAACCCGCTGCACTTATCGTTCAGCGGGTTTGGTATTCAATTCGATTCGAAGATATGCCTTGATTAGCAATAAAAGTGGGAGTCGAAGATTTCCTTCTATTTAAAATTTTATGGAGAAAGTTATACTATAGCGGATAAACACTAATACGCAGGCGTTTCTTACTTTTCCGTTCAAACTTGACCTGACCGTCAATCTTAGCGAAAATCGTGTCATCTCCGCCCAAGCCGACATTGTTGCCGGGATGAAATTTAGTGCCGCGCTGCCGGACTATAATACTCCCTGCGGTTACGACTTCTCCGCCGTAAGCCTTGATTCCTAACCGCTTCGACTGGCTGTCTCTTCCGTTTCGCGAGCTGCCTACACCTTTTTTATGAGCCATGGTTCTCTTCCTTTATTACTATTACGCTGAGAGCTTTGTTATTTTGACTTTAGTAAAATGCTGGCGATGACCACCTTTAACCTTAAACCCTTTCCGTCGCTTCTTTTTGAACACAATTACCTTTTTGTCACGATCATGTTCCACCACTTCGGCTGAAACGGTGGCGCCCTTCACAACCGGCTTCCCGACCTTAACTTTGGAACCATCCGAGTACAACAAGACGCGGTCAAATTCTATCTTATCGCCTACCCCATTGTTTAGTAAAGGTACCTTCACGACACTGTCTTTTTCTACCTGAAACTGTTTATCAGCTATTTCCACGATTGCATACATACGTAATTCTCCGACTGGTGTAGATTCATCTATAAAGCTAAAAAATATAAGCTCATTTATATGAGTTTACAAGACCAAAATTTTTCATACGAGAAAATTTTGAATGAGGTAAATTAAAAAGAGATGATAGAACAGCTCGTATAGGTTAGACATTATTAATGGTATCCTTCAGAGCCTTAAAACTAATCGGCTTTGACAAATAACTGTCCATTCCTGCCGCTATACATTTTTCCCGGTCACCCTTCATTGCATAAGCGGTCAAAGCAATAATCGGAATATGTTTATCGCTGTTCCTTTCCAACTCTCTAATCTTTTGAGTCGCCGAAAATCCATCCATTTCCGGCATTTGGACGTCCATTAGAATCAAATCAAAAGTATTTTCCTGCATCCTCTCGATCGCTTCAAACCCGTTTTGAGCAATAACGACTGTATGCCCGTTCTTTTCCAATATGCGAGAGGTAAGTTTTTGATTGACTTTGTTATCCTCAGCAAGCAGAATCTTCAATTCCTTGTTGAATAAGGCTTCTTCCTTTATGCCGACACGATAGGCATCCCCCCCTCTATTATTTTTGGATTCGATAGCTTTTAAAATCGCCGAAAAAAGCTCGGCGGGTTTTAACGGTTTGATCAATCTTATGGGATGAGTTAGGGCATTTGTCTCTTCCTGCTTGCTTTTAGCAACCATTAATATCAATCCTACATCTCTTAATGAAGGATCCGACCTAACTTTTTGCATAAATGCCGGACTATCCTGGGCAGGCAAATCCGCATCAAGCAAGATTAGCATGGTTGGATTCTCTTTATTTGATTGTGCTGTTAACAAACTTAGAGCCTGTGTAGCACTCTCCGCGGTTTCGGGACACATTTCCCAGCTTCGCAGCATTTCTACCAAAAAATCCCTGTTAACCAGATTATCGTCCACAACCAGGACGGGGAGATTTCTTAACTGTTTTGTCTGACAAAAACTTGTCTCGCCCTTCGCTTCACCAACCAGGCCAAAATTTGCGATAAAATGAAAAATACTGCCGGGCGCATCGGATTGTATATTTCTTTTCTCGACTGGACATTCTACCCAGAATCTACCATCCATTAGACTTATCAGTTTCGAAGAAATTGTAAGTCCCAGACCTGTTCCTCCATAATGACGTTCATTTGATGAGTCAACCTGCTCAAAGGCATTAAAGATTAGTTTTTGCTTGTCTTTGGGTATGCCAATTCCAGTGTCTTCCACGGAAAAATGAAGTCGGATTTTGTCTAGGGCTTTTCGCTTGTTGGCGACTCGTATTATTATCTGACCGCTCTCAGTGAACTTGATTGAATTCCCAACCAGATTCATTAGTATTTGACGCAACCTCCCCGGATCTCCAATTAATAAGTCGGGAACATCCGCGGAAACATAATGTGATAACTCCAGGCCTTTCTGGTGAGCGCGTATTGCCAACGTCTTGATTGTCTCGCCTATGCGTTCTCTCAAAGAAAACTTGTCATTGTATAATTCCAATTTCCCGGCTTCAATTTTAGAAAAATCTAAAATGTCATTGATAATAGCGAGAAGTGATTCTGAGGACACCTTAATGGTGTCCAGATAATCTTTTTGCTCTGGGACCAATTCGGTATCCAAAACAAGATCGGTCATTCCGATTATGCCGTTCAACGGAGTTCGAATTTCATGACTAATGTTCGCTAGGAACTCGCTCTTTGCCTTGGTTACTTCCTCAGCCTTTAATTTGGCTGATTCCAGTTGACTAATTGTGCTGGCAAGTTCCTTGGCTTTATCCTCCAGTGACTTTTTTGTCCTCTCCAAATCTTGTGCATGCTGTTTCAGTTCTTGCTCAACTTTTTTCTGATTCGTGATATCTGATTGAATTCCAACGTAATGAGTTAGGTCGCCGGCGGAATTAAACACTGGGGATATATTTAATTCTACCCAAACTTTGCTTCCGTCTCTTCTGAAGAGAAAAATATTTATATCACAATTCCGGCCCGCTTTCATTGCATCAAGAAGCTGCGTTTTTGTTTCTTTATTTTCTTCATTGTCGAAAAGAAAAAGAAACGGTCTACCCACTATTTCGGTGATAGCGTATCCTGTAATCTTTTCAAAAGCCTTATTAATATATATGATGGGAGTATCCAAAAGTCTAACATCCGAAATTACAATTCCGTTACTACTTGCTTCGATGGCTCTGTTGCGAGTCTGCAGGGTCTTCTCAACTTGCTTCCTTTTGGTTACATCGGTGCAGGAAATAACATAACCAAAATATTCATCGGGGGGATTCAGAATCGGATCCGCATAAAGAAGCGTGGAGATTATCCTTCCATTTTTGGTCCTTAATTCTGTTTCGCATTTCCAGGACTTATTATCATTCTGCAACTCGTAGTAAAGTCTTGCTATCTCAGAATCTTCAAAAAGACTGAAAAAACCGCCGATTGCATTTACCTCGCTTGCAGAATAACCGTAGGTAGATATGAATGAGGGATTATGATAAACTGATTTTCCCCAGGTATTGGCAACCACTATCGAAGTGTTTGTGCTCTCGAGAATACTTTTGACGGGAATTTTATCTTCCAGGCCCCTGAGGTTTTGGAGTTCAAATGAGGAATTCTTGTTCGCCCTTAGCAATGCTCCGAATAGAAAACTAAACAGCAATCCAAATACACAAAAATTCTCAAAATCGTTCCCCTCCCAACTCTGCTGAGCAGCTGTTAATTCTAAAGTCGGTACTGAACTTTCATAAACACCAGAGTATCCACTTTCAGAGATTTGTGAATCATCAAAGTCAATTCCTGAATTGCAAAACGCTATTTGAAGAAAAAAAAAGGAGATCAAAAATAAAATGCCTAAAATGATCGGAATATGCCTAATCTGTAATATTTGCAGTACCTGCACGGATTCTTTTTCAGCCATTCCTTTCACCCGAAAGGTTTCGGTTTTCAAATTCGTCTCTTTATTGGTCAATCCATTTTGTTCGGAGCGTTTTGAACTATCAAGGAAGCATATTTAGAAACCATTATTTCCTGCTATGGACCTCAGCACGTCCATCACCATCATAATCTGTTTGCCAAATTCCACATAGAGATTCTGAGCGGCAGTCATATCTCGATTAATGGCAAAAGTTTCCATGGCAATAGCTGTCCCGTATGCTTCTTCCGCAGCTAAATTCCCTAAAGCACCTTTAAGTCGGTGAGCCGATTTTCGTAGTTTTTCTGCATCATTGGTTAAAATCGCTTCCTCAACCTCTTTCAACTGGGTCGGAAATTCCTCCACAAATACCGTAAAGAGCTCTTCAAGTAACTCGAAATCTCCATCCACACGTTCCAGCAATTGCTCTCGATTGATCACGTTTTCCATAACATGATCGTGGTGTACGTCCTTGTCATACATTTTGTCCTCGCTTTTTTTCTTCCCTTTGTTATTTTCGACATCAAGCTTTTCAAGGTTTAATAAAACATTCTTGACATAAAAGGAAATCCCATAAGATGTACATTTATTTTCGAAAGCCGGGGTCGTTCTTCTTAGAAAATAAGTTGGGTTTCAGAGGTGATTCGATTACGCCTTGCCGCCGAAAATGTAATTTTTTGAGATTTGCTATTTCGAATTTGGATTTGCTTTCTGTAATTAACTGTTTTAATTTCAGTTAAAAAAAATTTTGGTAAATTTAAAATCTGAAAATTTATTTTGCACCAAATCACATACCGAGACAAAATCATTGTCCATTTTCTATTCAAATATGAATCTTTTGATAGTATTTCATAGGGATGAGTAAATGCAAGGTAGATTGTTTTCATCATTAAATCTATTGCTGGATAATGTCGAAGGAACCAACCTGCTGCTGGAATACTTCGCTGAATTTGGGAAACGTCTCCATACTGCTCGGGACTTTAATTCGATTCTTGTCAATCTTAAAGATGAATTAAGAAAAATTTATGTTAAACAGAAAATCGAAATTATTTTATGGCAGAATGGACAACAGTTAATCAAATTTGAATTCGGGAATAACAAAGATAAAGTCACGCCAACCGAAGGAACTATTACTCAAGCCACTCTCTACAGTTACATCCTGGAAAAGCGCCAGACAATCTTAACCAATAGTTACGTGCCATTTTGTGAAAACATCAATGTGGATCCGGCAGGTCTGCCGGCACACTCGTGGTTAGGCATCCCTATGATCGTGCAGGAAAAAGTGTTGGGTGCGCTGGTGATATGGGATGATAATCCGGAGCATTATTTTCGATTGCAGGACAAACAATTTCTTTCCATAGTAACGGATATGGTTAGTGTTGCCTTGGAAAATATTTATTTATATGATTACCTTTCGGAAAATAATGGATCCTCGAAAAATCTAGAGTCTATTGCCCCCAATAATATTTCAAAAGATCCAGCCAAAAACATATTATCTCAGCTTCTCGATCATATAGTCAAGCAAGCAAACGTCGTATATGGGGGATTATTTTTAGATCGATCTCAGTATGGCAGTTGGAAATTAGTTGAGGAACGCTATTCCAACAAAGCTTTGGCGTCTCTTGGAATCGAGCTTATCAAAGGCTTTCCACATATGCCAAGCGATCTGACTGAGAAGGATCATCTCTATTGGCCGCAGAATTCATCAAAGCACTCAGCTGGAAAAACTCTGTGGAAATCTTTAAAGAATTTTCCCATTAATTCCATTTTGCTTTTTCCTTTCAAATTAGACCAGAGTATCTCGGGTTTCTTGGTAATTTCTTTCTCCAAGGATATGAGAAATGTGAATGAAAAAACCCAACACATTCGCTTCATTCTGTCCATCATCACCCAGTTGTTAGAAAAAAAAGCACTGGTGGAAAAAAAGAATCAATACCAAAATCAAATTAAACACCTTGAGAAGATTAAGGCTGCCGGAGAGTTGGCAAGCGGAGCGGTGCATCATCTAAATAATATCCTTAGTGTCATACTTGGGAAAGCTCAAATAATACAAAACAAACTCAACGGCACTTCCTCCGAAAGAGATATGGAGCTCCTGGCAAAAGCAGCCAAAGATGGCGCCAACAGTATTCAAAAACTGCAAAGAACAATGTCTCAGAATAGGCTGGCCATTGAGCAGATACCGCTGTCTATTAATGATCTTATCCAGGAAATCATCGAGATCATCGTACCCCGATATAAACGCGAAGCGCAATTAAAGGGAATTGAATACAAATTAGAATTGAACCTGGGAAATACAAGCCCGATTATGGGAGACTCAGCGGCCCTGCGGGAAGTTATACTAAATTTGATAAACAACGCACTGGATGCCATGCCTGATGGTGGAAAGTTATCCATCCAGACGACTCAGAAAAATGAAAAAGTATTAGTGTTCATCAGCGATACCGGAACCGGAATTCCAGAAAATATCCAAAGCAAAATATTTGAACCCTTCTACACAACAAAAGGCGAAAAAGGTAATGGCCTCGGGCTCAGTATTGCTGCAAGCTTGATCAAACAACACAAAGGCGGTATCTATGTTGATTCCATTGTGAATAAGGGTTCCATCTTCATGATTGAACTCCCTGTCACCCAAAACAGAATATCTCCTAAAACCAATCCTATTAATAAATCCGTGGACGCCAATTATAAAGTGCTGCTCATCGACGACGAGGGTATTGTCAGAGAAACATTTGCCGAGCTGTTAGAAGAAAAAGGCTTGGAGGTCACCATAGCCTCCAATGCTCAGGAGGCTCTGCTCAAATTCCGGAAATATGAATGTGATCTCATCTTTACCGATCTTGATATGCCCGGAACGAATGGGTTGGAATTGGCGAAAGAACTCAAAAAAATTAACCCGAGTATTCCTGTTTTTATTATCTCCGGCTGGAATTATTTTAGTCATAATAAAATTGAGATAAACGGCATTATCGATGGAGTTATCCAGAAACCGTTTAATATGGAAAAAATAATGCAGGAAATAAAACGAGTTACGATGCCCTCAACCAAATAATCGATTCTCCGGCCATCTGCTTACCTAATTATTACCTTTCCCCCGAGAAGTATAAAAATAGATTGATCAATGTTCATGACATCGATATTTTTGATACTTAACCATTAAGGAGATCGCAATGAAACCAGAGTTATTGCAGGAAATTATTGATACCAATAACAGCAAGATCATTTTCCTGATCATGGATGGGTTAGGGGGGCATCCCATGCCTGGCAGCCCCAAAACGGAATTAGAAACCGCCAAAAGACCAAACCTGGATCGATTTGCAAAAGAAGGGATTACGGGGATTCTTGATCCGGTTTCCCCGGGAATCACTCCCGGCAGCGGCCCGGGACACCTGGCTTTGTTTGGATACGATCCTTTGGAATTCATTATTGGGAGAGGGATTCTGTCTGCCTTAGGAATTGACTTTGAATTAACCGATCGGGATATTCCGGCCCGTCTGAATTTTTGTACGGTTGATGATGACGGGATGATTACCGATCGACGCGCGGGACGAATCAGCACCGAGCTTAATCAGCGGCTGTGTGAAAAAATCAGAAAAAACATAAAACTGAGCAATGGAATAGAATTCTTTCTTGAAACCGAATCAGAGCATCGCGCCGTGCTTGTCTTACGCGGAGACGGCCTCGGTGGAAATGTTAATGACACCGATCCGCAAAAAACCGGTGAAAAACCCAGGCGAGCTAATGGCTCCGATCCTCCATCCAGTAAAACAGCAAAATATGTAAACCAATTCTTATCGAAAGTAAAGGAAATCCTCAAAAGCGATCACCCGGCAAATATGATTTTAGCGCGCGGATTTGCCAAACACGTTCCTTTACCCACAATGAAAGAAAGATATGGCTTAAAAGCTCTGGCAATCGCTCAATATCCCATGTACCGGGGTTTGGCAAGACTTGTCAGTATGGAGGTCCCTGAAAAGCCGGAGACGCACCAGGATATGTGGCGGCAACTTGAAGAAAATTACAATGACTACGATTTCTTTTTTATTCATTTCAAAAAGACGGACAGCTATGCTGAGGATGGAAATTTTGATGCAAAGGTTAAAACAATTGAAGAGGTTGATCAATGGGTTGGTCAATTAAAAAAACTTAACCCGGATGTTATTGTTGTCACCGGCGATCATTCGACCCCGTCGGTATTAAAATCGCATAGCTGGCATCCTGTACCGGCGCTGCTGTGGTCAAAATATTGCCGACCGGATGAGGTAGCTACTTTTGAGGAACGAGCGTGTATTAAAGGGGCGATGGGAAGAATGGCCACAAAGCATCTAATTTTTTTAACATTGGCAAATGCGCTGCGCCTCAAAAAATTTGGCGCATAGATACCGTCTTCTTCAGTTCATGCCATAGAGGCCAGTTTTTCAAAACTCTTGCTGAATTATGATTTTGAATAAATTGGAATCCCATTTATTAGCGGGTTGGGACGAATATCTTTTTGCCAGCGCCATTGCTACCTCTCGATTGTCTTTAACCTTCTGGAGCTCTTTCCAATATTTGCTTCGCATCCGGAAGTTCTAATTATGATTAACAATGCTCCTCAAACCGTCGCCAGCAGCTTACAAATTGTCCCGAATTAATTCTACTTAAATGCGGCTCGTCCAAACATTTTTGGAATACTTCCGGGCAGCGGGGATGGAAGCTGCATCCCGCCGGCACATTGTGAAGCGAAGGTACCTGACCCGCTATAGGGATGAATTCACCTCTCTGTTTTTCCAAACCCGGAATTGTCTGTAAGAGTAATCTGGTATATGGATGCTGTGGATTCGAAAAAATTTCGTTTACGGTACCTGTTTCAACTATGGAGCCTGCATACATGACGATTACGCGCTGGCATACCTCTGCGATAACACCCAAATCGTGGCTGATGAAAATAATGCTCATTCCCGAATCTCTTTGAAGTTCCTTCAACAACTCCAAGATTTGCAATTGAATGGTGACATCGAGCGCGGTCGTGGGTTCATCCGCAATCAAAACGGAGGGATCCCCAGCCAGAGCCATCGCAAACATGATTCGCTGCTGCAACCCTCCAGATAATTGATGCAAATATTGATGATATCTTTTCGAAGGATCGGGTATCCCTACTTTTTCTAATAGCATCGTCACTCTTTTTTCTGATTCGCGTTTTGTTAGTCCAAAATGGTTTGTGAATACTTCTCCTATCTGCTCTCCAACTTTGATTACCGGATTCAGCGCGCTGAGCACCTCCTGAAATATTATTGCTATATTTCTCCCTCTTATGTTCTTCAGCTCGGATTCCGCCATTTTCCAAAGATCCTTACCTCGGTATTCGACTACTCCACTTCGGTAAACCACTGGCGGCGTTGTCAGAAGCTTCAGTAAACTGAGACACGTTACTGTTTTTCCGGAACCGCTCTCCCCCACTATGCCCAATGTCTCGCCCGGATAAAGATCAAATGAAATATCGCGCAGAACCTTAAAAGTACCCAGCTCAGTTGTTATATCAACATTGAGTTCTTTTACTCTTAGAACTGGTTTTTGATAGTTCGTCAAGTACCCGGCGACCTTTCTTTCTCAGAACTTTAAATATTGAAAGAGAATTAGAAGAAAAGGAGAAATAAATATTATTGAGTCGAATCTGTCCAGGAAGCCGCCGTGCCCCGGCAATATCGGTGAGGTATCCTTTACGCCGGTATCTCTCTTAAAACGGGATTCCACAAGGTCTCCCAATTGCCCAAAAATCCCAACAACGGCACCGGGGATCCAAAGATATTCCATTTCCAGCGACGGCAGAAGCAAAACACCTAACAACAAGAATGTGAAAATTCCAAAGACCAAACCAAAGATTCCACCCTCAATCGTTTTGTTGGGACTGATGACCGGCGCCAATTTATGCCTCCCCAAAAGCCGTCCGCCAAAATATGCCGCGGTATCGCAAATCCAAATGGAGATCCACAAGATGACCATGAACATTCCGCCTCCATATTCGATTCCTTCAAGCTGCCCCGGTACATACTTTTCAAAATGAAGTCGGAGATGAAGCAAGCAAGTCAGAAAACCTGAAACGTAACTCAAACCTGCCAAAGTAATGGCCATGTTGAAAGAGGCGGTTCCTTGCTGCACCAGAAGCATCGATAACATAAGAAGTAGCATACTTGCGATAGCCAAAATGATCATCCAGGAGAAAAGATCATAAAATACCAAAATTAAGAAAGTGGTGCCCAAGGAGATTCCCAACCACCGGTAGGCATAAACCTGCTTCTTCTCAAATAAAGAATAAAACTCGTAAAGAGTTCTCCCATTTATGATGAGAATTAGCATCAGAAAATAGTAGCCACCAAAGTAACTCAATGCCAATAGCAGCGGGATTCCCCAAACCGCTACTAAAACTCTCTTGGTTAATTCCTTCACGTCATTTCCTTTAAAAGTATCTAAAACATTTAAACGGGATGGAAAAATTGGTCATTCTTAAGCCCTAATAGACAGATTCTATTGATAAATATACTAAAAGGAGTGGTCAAGAGGACACAATATTATAGGTAACGGTCGATGAATTCCTTCAATTCGAAGATTCCATCTTCAATGATGATCTTGCTAACATGGGAAAGCGGCGTTTCTTCAAAGTGGATATTTCGAATGCTCAGGTTGGCATGTTTTTCCTTAAGAATCTCAGCCGGTTTGTTTTGCGAAAAGCGAACCGGGTATGTACGCTTCAAGAGAATTTTGTCGGTCTCACCAGCAATATATAGAGGTCTATTCATGGATTTTGCCAAAATAGCTAAGGTATGAGTTCCGGTTTTGCTGACAAAGCTTGTCTCAGTGAAACGATCGGTTCCGGTCAGAATGAAATTTGCTTCGTTTACCGCCCTTGCCACATCCGCGTCAGGGATCAGGCTGGTCTTGATGCCGCCTTTTGCCAACTGCAAGGCCATCTTGCTGCCTTCATTATTGGGGCGGCTTTCCGTACAAATCACCCGGAAGCGTTTTTTCATTTTCCCCGCTTTTTCCAGGATGGAATAGACAATCTTACTGTAAGAATGCACCAATATCGAATGTTGATCCATAATCATCCTGGCGCCTAATTGAGTAATCCTATCAACCTTTTGATCCGCTTCCTTGCGCAGCTGTTTAATTTTATCTAAAGCGGCAAGCTTTATCCCCTGAATGTCTTTTTCTTCTTTCGGAATATCCTGAATAAAATCGATGACACTTCGGGTGCGATTGAAGATCAACGCCATTAACGGTTTTGCGCGCACGAGCGCGTTGCTCAGTTTGGAAAGAGATTGAAGTAATTCGGTGCGATTGTTATATAGCTCGCGATTGATGAATTCTTCGACAATGTTAAGTGCCTGGTTAGCGAGATACACCGACCCATGAACGTTGTCCTCTTTAATTGTAGAAACTTCAGGTCGCCAATATTCATTTCTTACGGACTCTTTTTCACCTGACATTCTCTTCAATCCACTTTAAATAATTCTCATTTCCTTTATGAACCGGAACGGCCAATATCTCCGGTACTTCATACGGGTGTAAATCTATAATCCTTTTTTCTAATTCTTCAAAAGTACTCGTTTTCGATTTTATGATTAGAAGCAATTCCGAATCATCATACATCGTGTCCTTCCAAGAATAGATTGAACGGAGTCCTCTCACTATATTACAACACGCAGCCAATTTTTCGTTGACAAGTGCTTTTGAGATCGCCAAGGCTGAATCTTCGTCAGGAATTGTACAAAAGATAATTAGAAATTCAGTATTCATACATATTTTTTTTTTGATCAACATAATAATATGCCGATAAATTAAAATCAAGGCATTACTGGGTTGGGAGGTTACACCGTTTTATTAAGAATCGGACTAAAAATGAGATATTGGTCACTGGGTAACGGTCATAACCGCCATAGTATAAGGTGAGCATTAGGCTTTGCGTGTTCATTTCTGGAAATTAGTTTGAATATCGTCAGCAGGAAGGGGGCTTCCGAAGGAAAGGATGATGATTCAGTGATGAAACAGCCCTCCCTGCTGATAGTTTATCAAACATTGGTCCGGAATTCCTAAAGAATGCCGACCTTCAATACGATTCTTTAACTTAAACAAGGCGAGGCATTGAAATGAACTCAAGAGCGATAAACATATTTTTGATCTCCCTCTTTTTATCCCCCCTTTTGGCACAAGATTATTCTGCAACTAATACGAAAACGGATTTAACAAGGAATATCAAGAATGAATCGCAGAATCCATCAAACACTGGTAACTTTTTCTTTACAACAATCGCCGGCACGGATAAGATAACCCTTCGCTGGAAGGTTGAAAAAGAAAGACAGCCTCGTGGCTACAAGATTTTCAGATCCGAGGATGAAAAGGGAAATTATGTATTGATTAGTTCCTACGAGTCCAATCCGCGATTGAGTCGTCCTGCCCTGCTGACAGACAATACCCAATCTTATTTTATTGATTTAGCAGTGGTGTCCGGAACGACATACTGGTACAAATTAATCTGCATTGGCTCAGACCACAAAATCACATGGCATGGGCCTGTGAGCGCCTCTGTCCCAATTCATCAACAGGCTTCTGAAAATATGATTACTGTATCTCCCAAAACATTTCGGTTTGAACCCATTCATAATTCATCACAAGCTTTTTCAACTTTCCGCTTAGACTTGCCGAATTATTTTGAATCAAATCACCCGGCCAAAATTTCGATATACGACCCGCAAGGAGAGCCTCTCAAAATAATCTTCAACGGATCTATAGAGGCCGGCAGTTATCAATTGGTTTGGAAGGGAGACACCGAAAAAGGAGAAATTGTAACGGAAGGTGTCTTCATTGCGGTGTTTGAAAACGACGTTATCCGTGAAGCGACCAAGCTCATTTTGATGAAATAATTTGGCAGGGTACTCCCTCAAAATGTTTCGGGACGAGGGAATTTCTTCAAAGAAATCTGGAATTAACCTTCCGGTTCACTCCTTTTCTATCCCATTCCATTTAAGCAAAGATGATTGAATACCTGCATTTTCAACCTTATATTTGATTTCATCTTAAAATAAAAGCCAAATGAAAGCTACTGCAACGGCCCATTCAAACCTGGCGTTGGTGAAATATTGGGGTAAACAAGATTCAGCCTTAAACATCCCCGCTGTTGGCTCTATCTCGATTACATTAAAGGAATTGATTACCCAAACGTCGGTGGAATTTGACCCGGACTGTGATAACGATACTCTGATTCTGAATGGGGTTCGCGCTGAGGAGGAAAAAGAAAAAAGAGTCAGCGCCTTTCTGAATCTTGTGCGGCGGCAGGCAAAAATAGATCATTTCGCAAGCGTGACCAGCAAGAATAATTATCCCACGGGTGCCGGACTGGCCTCCTCCGCCTCCGGCTTTGCGGCGCTGGCGCTTGCGGCAACCGCTGCAGCAAAGATTTCATTTTCACCAGAGCAACTCTCCGTCTTAGCGCGACAAGGTTCAGGGTCAGCTGCCCGGTCTATATTCGGCGGTTTTGCGGAAATGAAAGCCGCAGAAAGACCGAACGGCTCCGATTCCCACGCTGTTCAACTTGCCGATGAGAATCACTGGGGGATCAACGTCATCATAGCGATTACCACCGATCACGAAAAACAGATCGGTTCCACAGCGGGAATGACTCAGACAGCCTTGACCTCACCTTTTTATACCGATTGGATTTCTTCCTCCAAACGAGATTTGGATGAAATGAGAACTTCCATTGCATTGAAAGACTTCCAAAAATTGGGCGAGATATCTGAGCATAGCTGCCTAAAAATGCACGGGCTTGCAATGAGCTCACAGCCGGGCATCGTGTATTGGAATGCGGCCACGATTTCCATCATTCATTTTGTACGGGAATTGCGTCAGAAAAATCTCCTGTGTTATTTTAGCATCGATGCCGGACCCCAGGTAAAAATTATCTGCCTGCCCAATGATGCAGAAAAAATTGAAAATCTCGTTAAGGACATTCCAGGTGTCAAAAGAATGATACGAACTTCGTTGGGTCCAGGAGCAAAACTAATAGAGAATGAATCTTGAAGGTAAAAGCATCAGCGCCGGGCAAATTGATTTTGTTGGGAGAATATGCCGTACTGGAGGGCGCACCTGGTCTGGTGATGGCAGTGAATCGATTCGCGGAAGTAAACCTTCAGTCGATTTCCTCAAACCACTACTTAGTTGACGCGCCCGAAATTGGGGTAGCGGGGTTACCTTTTATTATAACCGACAATCAAGAAATATCCTTCCCCTCGTCAGTCACAAAAGAAACGGAGAAAAAGCTAAATTTCTTCTCCACCGCTTTTGAATTTGCCCGTCAAATCAGGAAACAAGGATTGAGTGAACTGCCCTCTTTTGAAATCAAATTAGATACATCTCAATTTTTCAATAAAGAAGATGATCAGAAATTAGGATTGGGCTCTAGCGCCGCTCTAATGGCGGCATTAATTCCAGCGCTTACGCAATTCAGTGATGAGCAATTTCGGCCGTATCGGCAAAGTAGTCAAATATTCGAAGCAGCTTTGCGGGCGCATAGAAAAGCACAAGGAAATATGGGAAGCGGTATCGATGTTGCCTCCAGTGTTTTCGGCGGTGTCCTAAAATATAAAATCGTTGATCCCGAATTTGGCAAATCGCCCTTTTATGAGAAATTGACTATCCCGCCCAATCTTCATATATTAATTCTCTGGACGGGTAGATCGGCTTCAACCGGACGGTTTGTGCAAAAAGTAGAAACATTCAAAAAAACAGAACCAAAAAATTTCGAGAAAATAATAAATAGAATGTCAGCGATTTCAGTTTCAGGGATTGAGGCGTTCCAGGGGAAAAATACTTCTCAATTCATGGACGCAGTGAAACAATATTCCATCGAAATGAAAAACTTAGGCGAAAAAAGCGGAATTCCTATTGTGTCGGAAGTGCACCAAAGAATTTCGGAGATCGTAATTGGTGGCGGAGGAGTTTACAAGCCATCCGGGGCCGGCGGCGGAGATCTTGGAGTCGCTTTTTGTGAGTCTGCCATAGTAAAAGAAAAAATTGCCAACAAATTAAAAAGCGCTGGTTTCAAAATCATAAATCTGGAAACAGCAACAAAGGGAATTCAAGTCGTAACCATTTAAGGAATCCAAAATGGATAATTCACGAATTCCAAAATTCTACAAATATACAGTCTCGGAGCGGTTGAAAATTTTGGCGGAAAAAAATATTCTCACCGAAGACGACTTCCGCGTCATGTCCAACGGAAAGACAGGTTTGCAGCCAAACCAGGCTGACAAAATCGTGGAAAATGTTATTGGCGTTTTCAGCTTGCCACTGGGATTAGGACTGAATTTTCTCATCAATGGAAAAGATTATATTGTGCCCATGGTTGTGGAGGAACCTTCGATAATCGCAGCGGTAAGTTCGGCGGCGAAATTAGTGCGGGCTAACGGCGGATTCATAAGTGAAAGCACCGACCCCATCCTAATCGGTCAGATTCAGGTGGTCGATGTGGAACATGCTTCCAAAGCGCAACACGCCCTTCTGCAAAAAAAAGAAGAAATCTTGAACCTGGCCAACAGCCTCCATCCCAAAATGGTTGCCCGTGGGGGGGGCGCCAAAGATCTGGAGGTGATTATTCGTCCCTCCTCCCAAAACGGGGATATGGTGATCGTTCATCTCATGGTAGACACCAGGGATGCAATGGGCGCCAATCTTGTCAATAGCATGTGCGAGGGCGTTGCCTCCCTGATCGAGAAAATCTCCGGCGGGAAAGTGTATCTGCGCATTTTGTCCAATCTGAGCGATCGTTCTATGGTTCAAGCCAAATGCGTAATCCCAACAAAGCTGCTGGAAGGAAAAGGATTTGGCGGCGAAGATGTGCGCGATGGAATCATCTTGGCCGGAGAATTTGCCCGGGTCGATCCATACCGGGCTGCCACAAACAACAAGGGGATTATGAACGGAATTGATCCCATTGCCATTGCCACCGGAAATGACTGGCGCGCCATTGAAGCGGCGGCGCATGCTTACGCCGGCAGGGGTAAATCCTATACCTCGTTAACGAAGTGGATCAAAAACCACGATGGCGATCTGGAGGGGTCGATTCGCATTCCCATTAAAGTAGGCATTGTGGGCGGACCATTGGAATCGAATCCAACGGTGAGGGTAGCACACCATATTTTAGGAATTAAATCCGCCCGCGAATTAGCTGAGGTAATGGGCGCAGTCGGCCTGGCTCAAAATTTTTCAGCGCTGCGCGCACTCGCAACGGAGGGAATTCAACGGGGGCACATGACCCTGCATGCCCGTTCCGTCGCAATTGCCGCCGGCGCAACCGCAGAAATCTTTGACAAAGTGGTTGACGAGCTGATTGAAAGTGGAGAAATCAAAATCTGGAAGGCACAGCAGATTATGAAAGACCTGAAGATCACCCCTACTACCCGACCCCAAATCACCGCCAAGAAAGCCCTGGCGTCCGGCTATGGCAAAGTCATCCTGTTTGGTGAGCACGCCGTCGTTTATGGGACGCATGCTATTGCGGCGCCCATTCCGATTGCCATACAGGCCAAAGTGGAAGATGAGGACGACGGAGTTCATTTGGTCATACCCCGCTGGGGGGTTGAAGAAAGGCTGCAGAAGGGAGTTGATCACAAACATTCGATCTATAATTCCCTGGATTTAATTTTGGAATCTTTGAACCTGTCGACCAAGGATATGCGAATCGAAGTGTATCCCAATGTACCTCGCGCAATGGGATTGGGTGGGTCGGCGGCCCTGGCAGTGGCAATCGTCCGTGCATTAATCGGTCATTATCAGATCAAATTAACCGATGAAGAGATTAATGATTTGGCCTATCAATCTGAAAAACTGGTTCACGGCACACCCTCAGGTATTGATAACACCATGGCGACTTTTGGCAAATTTATATTATATAAGAAAGGAAAACCGCCACTGATGAAAGAGATACATGCACCGAAGCCCATACCGATTGTCATCGGCTTGAGCGGCGTGGAAAGTCTCACGCTTAAGATGGTCTCGAAGGTTCGCCATTCCTGGGAGAAAAACAAAGCGATGTATGACCAGATATTCAATCAGATTGACGACATCGCGCTGAAGGGAGTTAAAGCGATTCAATCGTATGATTTGTCGCTTCTGGGAGATTTAATGAACTTAAATCAAGGGCTGCTGAACGCACTTCAGATATCCACATGGGAGTTGGAGGAGCTAATTGAAATCGCACGGGAAAACGGGGCGATTGGCGCGAAAATTACCGGAGGCGGTGGCGGCGGAGCGATGATCGCTCTTTGCCCCGATAGCGCAGATAAAGTGGCCAATGCGATGACAAATGCAGGCTACGAAGCAATGATAACCGAAATCGGAAAAGAATAAGAGATTTTGATGGCACAAAATGACCGGATAGTCTCTTTTGAGGATGAAAAGCTGATTGTGGTTGACAAAGAGGATAATATCCTGGGTTACAAAACCAAAATGGAATGTCATGAAGGAGAAGGGATTCTGCACCGCGCATTTTCTATTTTCATTTTTAATGATGAAAATCAATTGCTTATTCAGAAGCGGAGCGACTCCAAACAATTATGGCCACAATACTGGTCAAACAGCTGCTGCAGCCACCCTCGCAAGGGAGAAACTGTTGAAGAAGCTTCATACCGCCGTTTGAAAGAAGAGCTGGGTATCGAGACGCCGTTAAAGTTTCTGTTCAAATTTCAATATACGGCTCCATATAAAAATGTAGGTTCAGAAAACGAGATGTGCTCGGTTCTTGTTGGGAGAAGCAATCATTCGATCGCTCCCAATAAAAATGAAATCGAGGAATGGAAATATGTGGAGAGGGAAGAATTGGACAACGACATGGAAGAAAATCCCGCTGATTATACACCGTGGTTTAAAATGGAGTGGGAGCGCATCAAAAAGGAATATTGGAAGGAAATTTAAGGATTTGTAATTGATCCTCATTCCCATAGCCTGTTCTCGCAATTGGCGGGATAAAGCGTCTTCAAAGAAGAAATAGATTTCTCCCCCTTTGAAGGGGGTTGGGGGGATGTTCAACCACAAAACTCTAAATGTCTAATAGAAACTTCATAATTCCCTATAATCCGCAATTAAAGGAACGAGCACGTGAGCTACGCAAGAATCCCACACTGGCTGAAAAGAAACTCTGGAGGGCTATTCGTAGAAGGCAATGAGGTTATGAGTTTCATCGTCAAATTCCAATTGATCAATTTATTGTGGATTTCTATTGTCATGAATTATTGTTGGTGATTGAGGTTGATGGCTCCAGCCATGATTCACAGAATGTGAAGAAGCTTGATGTTGATAGACAAACAATATTGGAAAACCTGGGTGTATCATTTATTCGGTTTGAGGATGAAGATGTAATCAACAATTTAGAAAATGTTATAAATGAAATTAATAATCGGATTGCGGAAAGTAGAAATAATCAAACATCCCCCTAAATCCCCCTTCAAAGGGGGACTAATTCCGCTTAATCAGTCTTCAAGTCCTTACCGGACCGTAGGTCCTCCCAAGCCTTAAATGCCCGCCGCAAATGTGGAATCGTAATTGAACCGCCCACGATCAGCCCAATGGCAAGACTTTCTTCCAACTCCTGATCGGACACCTTCTCCTCATGGCAGCGTATCAGATGATAATAGATACAGTCGTCACAGCGCAGCACCAGCGACGCGACCAAACCCAATAGTTCCTTGGTCTTAACTGAAAGCGCCCCTTCCTGGTAGACCTGATGGTCCAAACTAAAAAACCGTTTAATTCCCAAGCCCCCTTTTTGCAAAACAAGCTCGTTAAGCTGACCTCTCTCCTCCCAAAATTTTTTGATATCGCCGCTGTGTTCATGATCGCTCATTGTGTGATTCTCGCTTTTTATTGTTCCTGAAAAATTTACTCGCTTGTATTCAACAATTTCAACATCTGCCCAATATCAGTGGTCGGCAATTCACATTGGAAATTTGAACAAACATATGCCGTCGCTTTTCCGTCAATGCTGACAAAATTTTCTGTGAATTGAGCGATAGCCGAAAGAGCCGTCTCCTCCCGATCGGAGAGAAACAAGGTTATTTTATTCGGAATGAACTTTTGATTCAACGCGGTTAACATTTCCTTTGTATCCGCATTTTTGGGATCACCCACAATGACCGCTTCATAGGATGGGCCAATGGCAAAATCGAAGGCGGATAACAACATGGTATAAGCACTGGGATTTTGGGTGACTTGTTTCGAAAATGAGCGGGAAATAAGATAAGCTCCATTTTCAAATTTCTCATTTCCTGTCATCCTGGCCAGCCGAATTAAATTCAACATCATCACCGAATTTCCTGAAGGGACGGCGCCGTCATAAACTTCTTTCTTGCGAACCGGTAATCTCTCCGCATCGTCAGCGGTAAAATAGAAGCCAAAATTTTTCTCATCCCAAAAATGTTTATATGCTATTTCATTTAGTTCAATGGCAACCTTTAAATAGTCTGCCTTGTACGTCGTCTCATACAATTCCAATAAGCCCCAGATGAAGAAGGCGTAATCATCCAAATATGCCAGGATGCCTGCTTCACCCTCTCTATATCGATGAAATAGCCTGCCGTTTTCATCGCGCATTTTTCCCAAAATAAATTTTGCGGCCTTTTGGGCAGCATCAGTATATTTTTCCTCATCAAATGCTCTGCCCGCCTTTGCCAGGGCGGCGATCATAAGTCCATTCCAATCGGTGAGGATCTTATCATCTTTTAAAGGGTGTATTCGCTTCTCTCTGGCAGCAAATAATTTTTCCCGGCTGGATTCCAGCCTTTGTTTTAATTCCGAAGTTTCGATCTTCAAATCGTTAGCGATCTCGTTTATTGACTGAGAAAGGTGCAGGATGTTAGCTCCAGTGTTCTTTTGTGTGGCTTCTTCCCGAAAATTGCCTTCCGGTTTCACAT
>Ga0209536_100004147_pt1 | contig 22937 bp, 28 predicted proteins | sample DeeMarSeWOR28_12_FD_187461 | JGI IMG/M metagenome (GOLD analysis project Ga0209536, IMG submission 187461) | Marine sediment microbial communities from White Oak River estuary, North Carolina - WOR-2-8_12 (SPAdes) (version 2) | ecosystem: Environmental > Aquatic > Marine > Intertidal zone >... | reverse complement strand
TACTTAAAGGATCTGATAAAGGGGCATCCTGCAGTCAATGAAGTCACAGCTAGCATTTGGGTTGATGAAATACTGTTATGCCCTGAGAACTTTGAATTTTAACACTGTATGAAGGTAGTAGATAAGATGGATCAAACGGACTTATTCATTATTAAACGAATGACAGAAGATGCTCGAATATCTTTTAGAAAAATTGCGAAGGAACTCGGGGTCTCGCCAGATACCGTCATAGGCAGATACAGAACTCTACAAGAAAAGGGAGTGGTCCGCGGATCAACTGTTGTGCTTGACCCGAAAAAAATTGGATATAAGGGAATGGCTGCATTCATGATAGATACCTCGCCAACAAAAATTATTGCAACAGAACACCCTTTGCCTAAAACGTCATCGATTTTAGAAAAGTTGATAAAAAAGCCAAACATAATCTTGGCGTCAAAGACTGTGGGAGACCATGATCTGTTAGCCATTGCCGTAATTAAAGATATTGAGCATCTAATTTTTACAGGTAATGATATAGCTAAAATACCCGGCGTTAAGGGTTTGCACCTATCCTTTTGGGTGGAAAAAGCAGAACTCTATCCTAAATACTTCATAATTTGAACCCCGAATGTGCACGTGCATCTAGATAAATCCAGCCGTCTTCACGGAATATTCTAGGCATATTTTTGCCTTTAGTTTCTGATAGAAATCAAATCCACACCTTCAAATGGATTTTGTTATAGAAGCAATACTGAGCAACAAAAGAAGGTTATTCGGAGAAAAAAGGGGAAATCGCAGGTGGTATCTCCACTGTGGCTGGTGTGCAAATCCCCCGGTCCATTAGAACAAACACCGGTTATTTTGGCAAAATTTACCTATTTGCGTCTTCTAAAGAGATTGTTTTCGCCTAAGTAACAAACGAAATTAACGCCGCTTTCAATCAATTGACAAGCTTCCTTTTCCTAGTGTTCAACCATTGCAGTAAATTCATCTTCTTCAGGTCCACTATCTTTGAGTTCATACTCGGTTTAATTGGGTATCATGATAAAACATCAGCAATAATGAGAATGCTACCTAACTGCATCTTAATTAGCTTCTTAAGAGGAAAGGCAGCGAATCTTCCCCGAAAGCTAGCCTTCTTTGCAAGCGACATGATTTTCCTGTCGATTCTTGCTGCAATAGTTCCTGCTTGGCTCCTTCTTTGTTTATAACGAATTGTCTCTGCGACACGCCATACCTGACCCAACAGTAACAGATCAGCAACGTCAAGCACTAAGTCGTTTTCGAAGACTTTGAAGTTAGTAGCGCCTCGGCTACCTGCAGCAGGTATCTTCGCTTCTAAAGTTTCCAATTCTAACTTGGCACTTGCGACGTGCTTAAGCACCGAACCCAAAAGGACAGGATCAGAAAAACTGAAAAAAGGTTCTAAATCAGTCAATACGTCTATACAATAGTTGATAGTTGCTGCTCTTTTCTCTTTTCTGTTTTCAAGCAAGCTTCGCAACTTCTGGTCTGATACTTCGTTATCTTTCTTCACCGATGACCGTAAAAGAGGGACTTCACAATTAAAGCTGAAACCCCCAATCGTATCCTGATACCACTCGTCGCTGGTTGACCCACGTCTCATAGTTAATAGACCATCAGGCTCGTACTTAGAATAGTAATCAATGTAATCTCTCAGACCATACATCTGATAGAAACCTGGGGTCAACACTTTTCCGAATGGAACATCAGGATTGGACGCTGAAAGAGGCAATCCCAAATTGTCTGACAGCTCTCTCAATCTCGGATATGCTTCAGGGAGGTCCCTGCTGAAGTAAAAATAGGTGTCATAAAAGCCACAATGATGCAAATTACACAAAAGGTCAGGTTTTTCATCCTTAATGATTTCTTTCACCGCTTTAGATTCAGGTCTCGAGTGTACCCACCTGTAATTCTTGTATTCAAAAGGAAACGTCCATTCATACTGGTTTTCAGTCGGCTCCCTAAAATAAGACTTTGCCGTGTCAACAAGCGAGTCCCAACTGCTGAACCAGCCTTCATTCATCCGCATTCCACGCTGCTCAAGCACAGGTATAATCAACCATCGCCAACCGAAGAAATCAATCTCAGGATGTTTCATCATCCAATCAATAAAGTGAATTGACACCAAACTGCCCAAAGGTTCATCGCTATGAGGCACGCCTACTATCAATCCAGTCTTCTTCCCGCTACCCATAGCGTACATTTTCAACGGTTCCTTTTCAGCTGTCTTACCAATCGTTCTTTCTTCCACAGAAGGGCAACGCCTGAAATTATCAGCAAATTCTTCTATCTCTTCAACCCGCAGAAATCTGCTGTGATTTGGAACTTCTTCTAGTATTCTGGCGAAATGATTGTTGTTCAAAGTTGAACCTCAACGCCTAAACCAGGTTTTTCTGACGGAATCACGTAGCCTTCTTCATATCTCGCGCCGCCCTCAGCCACGTCATTAGTGAAATCCAGTGCTGAATCTAGATCAGCATATTGAACATTCCTGAAGGCACATGCAAAGTGTACACCAGCAGACATAGCAACCTTGGATTCATTCATACACCCAACCATTACAGGAACGTCAGCCAATTCTGCAATCGCGTTGGCCTTGATAGCGTTGGTTATTCCTCCAATCTTCATCAGTTTAATGTTTATCATGTCTGCAATTTCGTGTTTCACCAGCCTTACACTATCCCTTAGAGTCAAAGCCGTCTCATCAGCCATTATTGGAACCGAGCATTGACGCGCAACATCCTTTAAAGAATAAAGGTAATTTGCTCTCGTTGGCTGCTCCAGCATTTCGATACCTACGCCGTTTTTCTCAAGAGTCTTAACAATATGGATGGCATCTTCTACCGAATAACCCTCGTTAGCATCCAGCCTCAACTTAACATCTGAACCAACCGCCTCTCGAATGGCAAGAATATTTTCAATATCCTGCTCCACATCGATTCCACATTTAATTTTGATGATTTTAAATCCATCAGAAACTATTTGTCTAGCTTTCAACACCATCAAATCTGTCGAGTTCAATCCTATCGTAACGGATGTAGCTATCTTCTCTCTATAACCGCCTAGCAACCTGAACAGCGACATTCCCGCAATTTTGCCGACGATGTCATATAAAGCCATGTTCACTCCTGCCTTCAGAGAAGAATTGCCTACAAGGTCAGCATCCAAAGCAAAATTCAAAAGATTAATTCGAGTAGGATCACAACCAACAACAATCCGCTTTGCAACTTCAAAATTCCTAAGCACAGTCTCCCTTGTCTCCGAAGTCACCGCATCCGGCGTCGAACAGCCCCAACCAACTAAGCCAGACTCAGTTTCCAACCGTATGAATATGTTATCTGCAACTTCAGTCGTTTCATTGGCTATCACAAACGGCTCTTTTAACTGCAACTCAACTGGAATTGCTTCTGCTTGAGCTATCTTCATTTTCATCGAAACTCCAGATATGCACTTAAACTTCCACTTCACCCAAATTTCCAATGAAACTAATCAACTACCTCACTCCTATAAACTATTCTTCGATAACTCGTGAAACAAGCGAGAACACAAAACAATAAGCTCGAATTAAGAGCGAATAGCAGTGAGAGGTTTTTAAGGAAGAAGCCCAAACGATATTAAACTGAGAACATGACGTCAAGACAGCCATCTGGCATCTACATAGCAAACGCAAATGAAATCGACTCAATCGTCGAAATAGAGCAGAAATGCTTCCCAAGAAAGGTTGCCTATTCAAAACGCCAGTTGGAACACCTGATTTTAAATCCAAACAGCGATTGCTGGGTTGAAAAGCAAGACGGGATAATTCGAGCATTCCTCATAGTCACCTATCGCCAACGCCAAAGGTTTACTTGTAACATCGAAACAATTGATGTAGACCCAGCTTTCAAAAACAGAGGCATAGGGTTGAAAATACTGAAAGCCGCGGAGACAGAAATGAAGCGAAGAGGCATGCGCTGGTCGGAGCTGGAAGTGTCCGAAGGAAACGAAGCCGCTTTGAAAGTATACAAAAACGCAGGTTACAAATTTAAAGAAAGACTTGAAGGCTACTACAAGTTTGAACATTATGGAACCCACAACGCAATCAGAATGACTAAGGAACTCTAGTCAAATCGGAAGGGCTCGGCACAGTCACCCATGATTTGCCTTTCAATGCTGAGAAGCCTTTCGTGTATTTTGTCAGAATTTCAAGTAGCGGCTTTCGGAATTGCGCTGGCAAGAGTCGCAGGTCGCTGGTTGGTTTATTGAGGTGAATTGTTTCGATATGCAGTGTTTCCTGCTTCAAGTTGGGAAGAAGCTTTGTGAGGAAGAGTGCATAGTCTTTTTCGTCTTCATCGAGTCTGAGGTTTCCCTCCGCAACTCGAGAAGGAAGCGCCGAGACGTCTGCCTCACTGTACCCCATGATTGACGGATTAACATTGTTGGCTAGCAAGAATAGGAGAACCCCTTGGCATTTGCTGCATTTGCCGCATGGAAGCAAGTCATTGTGGTTGAAGCGGCAGCTATGGCAGGAACGTTGAAGTCGCGCCATTTCAGGGTATCTGCTGGTTAATATCCGTTCCACAACCATACCTGATATTGTTCGAACTGCGCTCCACTGGCGCATCCCAGGCATTCTTCTGGAGAACCATTGCTCCATTCTGACGTCGAAGTCTTGTGTCTGATCATACACCCCAAAGAAGTGTTGAATTCCAGCGAAGTAAGAGGACATTCGTGGGTCGTCAAACTCGCTTCCGATTAGAATGTTGCCAATCTGACGTTTAACGAAAATTGGGAGGAGAAGAAAAACGTAGAACGGGAAAATGCAGAGTCTAATAGGATATGTGTCCGCCCAGATTTCTCTATGGTCTTTCCTGATGATTCGCATCTGGTCAAGCATGAAAGTATAAAAGCGGTCGACGTTGGTCCAGACTCTAGCCGTGTTCGGAAAGTTCTCCCTAAATTGTCGATAGGCTGGAAGAGCAGTTCGCCAGTGTCCCCCACTCTCGTTTACGTAGAGTGGATGAACGTCAGCACCTATCTCTTTGAGCATAGCGTAAGTGAGCAGACTTTCTTTTCCACCGCTTGAAAGCACGCCACAAGAGTTTTCACTGAATCCAGAAGAAATCGGCATGTCTTCTGCGAGATTGGCTAAAACTATTTTTGCCATGGGACTTGCGTTTGCTTCCGTCACCTCGGCTTCAGAGGGAAGGAACTTTGGCATGACATAGGAATTTTTCTTTCGAACCAGCTTGTTGATGAAAATATCTCTGGAGAAGACGTCAAGCAGGTCGTTTAGAAGTAAGAAGTCTGCTTTACTAATTTGACATTCTAATCTGATTTCTTTTGTGAAAAGCCCGTAGTTCAGCAAGGGCACAACTGAAGCTAACCGTAACAAGACAAACTGGTTTCGATTTGGTGCTTCTTCGTATTTGAAGCGAAGACAGAATAAATGCTCTTCTCCTTCAGTGTTTGTACATGAAATCTCTGTTGCTACACTGTTTCCCTGAAACGTGGGCTCAGAGACCGTTATAGACTCGAAGCACTTAAGGTTCATGGAATCACTTTTTGCATAGCTTTTCTATTGCGTCAGCTGTTTTTGCCACACCGTCAACTATAGGATCTTCAACGGGCACCTTGAATCTCTTTTTCAGTTTTGTTTTGGCTTTTTTAACTTCCTCTTGAGATAAACCTTCATGATTTAAGCCTATTCCTATAAGGGGACGTTCCGACAGTAGTTTTGCGATTTTTATTACTCTGCCCGGGTCAGGCATTGGAAAACCTGGGAACCCGTCAAGATGAGGGCGTCCAGGCGCGTCTTGCAAGATGAAGCCGTGAATCTGGCCAGCCGCCATTATCTCGAAACCTCCAGGGAAAAACGGATGCACTAAACTGCCCTGACCCTCTATGATTATTACTTCTGGTTTTTCATCTCTCCAAGAATCTAGTATGGCGCCTTCAATTCCTCCTGAAACAAAATCATTTATCATAGCATCAAGTACAACGCCGTGGGACCAACCCTGCATCCACCCTGTCTGCCCCGTAAAAATCATGTCTGCCTTGCACCCGCGCTGCTCAAGTTCCTGAACCAACAGAACAGAAGTCGTTCTTTTTCCAATTGCGGAGTCAGTGCCCAAACTTGCGATTCTGATTGAGCCTACTTGGCTGACCTCGCCCGTGTAGAACCGTTTGTAGTCTCTGAAAATCTTGCGGACATCCGTGATGCTACAGCCATTCTTAGCAGCCATGCTGGCGAACTTTTCGTTGTCCGAAAGAAAATAGTGAAGACCAGAAACCACATCAAGACCACGAGATAGAGCCCACGCAACGGCTTGATCATACCCTTCGGGTAAAATTCCGCCTTCTGAAACTGCGCCGACTATGAAAACCGCTGGGGCTGTTTGCCGATAAGCCTCTTCTAGACTGGAGAACATTGGAATGCCCCTGTTTTTTCCATCCAATATTGCCCCTGCATCCCCAGATGGAGCCCGAGAGTCGACTACGCCAACAACATCGTACCTGTCAGTGTGACGAACTAAACCATGGGCAGTCTTACCATTAGCCGTAAGATACTCACGCTCACAATAAACTACTGCTTTTTCCTTAGAAGTGGAAGTCATGCTTTCCTTCCTGTCAAAATTACAACATAACGGTCGCTTGGAAACGGTTCTTTTCTATGTCGATCTACAAGCGCTATAAGACCTGCTGTTGAGGCAGGAAGTACACTTAAACCTTCTTTTTCACGAATCAGACGGGCGTATTTCATCATATTCCTGTCTGTGGCGAAAGCAGCCCAGCCCCTTGTTTGTCTAATGACGGAAAGTGCGTAATCTCCATCAATTGATCGCCAATTAACCAAAGGCTCGTTAACTGCCGTGTTTCTAATTCTCTCGGGTTTCAAATCAACACAATTGGGCGTGTTCTTAACAAAAGCTTGAACTATGGGATTCATCCCGTAGGATGAGCCCGCAATAAATCGTGGAATGCGTGAGGTTTTTCCACGGTTGTAGAGACTAACGAAACCGCGGTATATACCTGCTAGCGTAGACCCATTCGATGCTGGAACGGCAACAGCGGCTGGAGCGTCGCGAAGTTCATCATATATTTCATAGGCAATTTCTCCGTAGGTTTTCAACTGGAGGTTCGTGTTAGCTCCGCCAGGATTGGCGTCGTAGTAATCTTCTTTTTCCGCATCTTGACGAGATACATTCACGGCTTCCTCGTAGTCTCCTGGAACTCGGACTATTTCAGCGCCAAACTCTGTTATCTCCTTAATTCTGTGAGTGTGATAGCTTTCTGGAATGTATATCAGGCATCTAAGTCCAGCGAGGGAAGCCGAGAGCGCTATCGCTGCGCCATAGTTGCCGCATGAAGCTACCGTTATATCGTCATATCCTCTTCTTAGGGCGTCTAAAGCTTGGGCAAAAGCAATGCGGTCCTTCTGTGTGCCAGTCGGGTTTCCGCCTTCAAATTTCAAATATATCTGCCTGAGCCCTATTTCCCTCTCAATATTCCTACCCCTAGCAAGATTCGTATCGCCAACTTCTGAGTCAAGAATTATCTCAAAACTTTCTAAACGTTCTTCAAGCGGTCGAGTTTTATCAGACGCTATCTTGCTCAGAGAAGTAAGTTCAGGTGTAATTACAGGTATCTGAGCACTGGCACCATTCAAAAGGGAAAAAGAACCATTTGGTCTTGGTCGTTCACCAAGGTTTTTGTCGAGACCTTGCTCCCGACTATCCTTTTCTCTTTCTTCCATGGCAATTCCTTTTCTTCGTAGAGTATTGCACAGAAGATTATTAGGTTTTCTATCGAATCAGGAATTACTGTCCTCATCGATTCTACTACCCAATTTCTATCGAGAATCGAAATGCACATTCTCTTTTTAGTAGAAATAAAATATTAGTTACCTTTTTAGTCTTAGGCGAAAGACAGCACTCAGAAGTACAGTTTTTTAGAATGCTTTTAGGTTCCAGAGTTTACGTTTGCTCAGTTTTTTTGCGGCTTCTGGTTTTTCCTTTTCTAATTCTTCCACAACCGCTGCTTTGATTAACCTCGTAGATATGGGCGGGTCCATTTTTGACAGTCTAGCCTGAACTTTCGTTACAATTTTTTGTGCCATTTCATCGGTGACGCCTACTTTTTTCAGGGAGTTGGAGATTTTTTGTAGTTTGAACTCTTCAATTTTGCCTGATTTCTGTTCTACGCTGATAGCTGGACACGTAGGTGAGGTCGATGGTAAAGCTACCACTAGAGAAGCTTTGTTGCCCCGGATTGTTTCAAGTAAATTTCGGTCTGCGACGATAGTTATTACTCCTTGTTCTTCGTTTACACCTTTTACTTCGATTTTCTCAATGACTTCGTTGTTTTCTAAGAAAACTTCCACCAAATCGCCTGGTGCAAGGTTAGAGGGGATGACTCTGCACTCTATTGGTAAAGCCACGCTTCCTTCAGGTATAGCTGCGCTCAATCCTCTTTCCTTTGCTGATATTGCGAAGTGGATGATTTTAGTATCTTGGTCCAATTCAAGTTCTACGTCTCCTATGCCCCAGTCCGTGATTAAGCGCCTCTTTACTCGGTTGATTATGTCTTCCAGCGGGAGATCTGCTGGCAGGGTAAATTCGCGCTCTGACAACTCGGCTTTCATCGCGTCAGGAACTTTAGGTTTTCCCGCCATGTCATATATTAGCCGCGAATTAGGCAACTTGACTATAGCATAAGCTGTTTTTCCGCCTCTAATTCCGTCAAATATGGCAGATGCACTTTTTTTCCGCATCTTTTCAGCCATTTTGTCGCCGGTGTTAACACCCCACACAGTGAAAATACTTATTGTCACAACTTCGATGGCCCCTCCAACAGTGGGAACATCCAAAATTGACAGCAACCCTCCTGAAAAGCCCAAAAGGCCCAGTCCAAAAAGGATACCTAAAAACGAAGATAGTTTCTCATTTGTAAAATACCTGTACACAATTGACAGCAGCATCACTGTGAAAAAACCAACGGTGCCAAACATTACGCCTCTAAGCAAACCAGATAGGCTTTCTACAACCAGTGCAGACATGCATTACCCACTATGACTTTAGGATTTACAGGTGATACATAAAAAGCTAACTTCTCGAAAAATCCGTAACTCTGCGCTTACGGGGGGTGGATTTGAATTTAGTTTAAAGCTTATAAGATTTTGGAGCTGAGTAACAAACTTGGTGAATAAATATTACCAAAAATTCAAGAAGAACTAGGAAAACCGGTCTCCCTCCTGGAACCATAGTCTACATTGGGAAAAAGAAACCTGCTAGCACTCGGATCAAAACTATCACCTTCGATAAAACAAATGTCCAAGAAAAAGAAATTAAAGAAATTGAAGAAGCCTTTCTTTCAAAAGGTAAAATCGGTACTATTTGGATAAATATTGATGGTCTTCAGAAAATTGATATTATAGAAAGAGTTGGAAAGCAGTTTGGCATTCACTCCTTAGTTCTTGAAGACATTGCCAACACCGGGCAACGTCCAAAAATGGAGGATTTTGGAGATTATATTTTTACGGTCTTAAAGATGCTGCAATACAATGAAGAAGATAAAGAGACTCAAGTGGAGCAAATTAGCATCATTTTCGGTTCAAACTGGGTCATATCCTTTCAAGAAAACACTGGAGACGTATTTGATCCCATCAGGGAAAGATTAAGAACCAATAAAGGTCGAATTAGAAAGATGGGAGCGGATTATCTAGTTTACGCCTTAATAGATGCAGTAGTGGATAACTACTTTGTTGTACTTGAGAGAATTGGAGAGCTGATTGAGGAAATTGAAGATGAGATAGTTACAAATCCTTCACCAGAAACTTTGCAAACTATTCATAATTTGAAGAGGCAAGTTATACTTTTACGCAAATCTGTCTGGCCTCTTCGAGAAGTTATTAGTCGTCTAGAAAGATTGGAATCAAAGTTAATCAACAAACCTACAATCATATTTCTAAGAGACGTTTACGACCATACAATTCAGGTTATTGATGCAGTTGAAACGTTCAGAGATATGCTTTCTGGGATGCTAGACGTCTATATGTCTAGTGTTAGTAATAGGATGAACGAAGTTATGAAAGTTCTTACTATAATTGCCACTATATTTCTTCCTTTGACTTTGGTTGCTGGAATTTATGGAATGAATTTTGCATTTATGCCTGAACTCGAATGGTTTTGGGGTTATCCTTTTGCGTTGCTAGTCATGCTTGCGATAGGACTAGTAATGCTATTCTATTTCAGAAGAAGGAATTGGTTATGAGAATATTCAAAGCTTATCTTGCTAATGCATGTCTAATCGGGAGAGACAATATGTGCTAGAACTGATTACTAGTGTCTTGCTTTTTCAAATAGTTCAAGCAGTAATAATTGCTGCAAGTGCTTTTGTTCTCCTCAAACTTTTCGATAGTATATTAACTAAAGTAATAGGGGTAAAAAATGAAGATAGGAAACGGGCAATTAGCAATGTCAAACGTTTTCTTCAAGTTATCATTTTCTCGGTAGCTTTAATCTTGATTCTGTGGATTTTTAAAGTTGACATAACGGGTTTACTAGCGGGTCTCGGTATCGGTGCATTGGTAATTGGCTTTGCATTAAAAGATATAATAGAAAATTGGATTTCAGGCCTTCTGATTTTTACTGGCAAAACCTACAAAATCGGAGATGTCATTCAAGTTGGAAACTTGAAAGGTGTTGTTACTGCGATTAGCCTTCGCACTACGGTCTTGAAAACCTATGATAGGAACGAAATAATTATGCCAAATTCTTTGTTGTTGAAGGAAAAAATCATTAATCTCACTGGTGGGGGAAAAGAAATGGTGGTGAGTATTATTTTTCATGTGGATCATGTTTTTGATGTTGAAAAAGTCAAAGCTACTATTGAACCTGCAATTCGTAGTCACCCGAGAGTCGTAGTTGATGTGAAGAGAAAACGGGAAATACGATTCTTAATTAAAAGTAAGGAATGGACAACGGAAATTGAAGCTTTATTTTGGATTAATGCACCTGAAAACGAAGAGTTCATTAAATCTCAGGTTTCTGAACTTGTTAAGAAGAAATTTGCTGAAGAAAAAATCCTCCCTCCCATTCCCGCCATCATGAGAAAAGACTTTCTAGGAAAAACTGATTAAGAAATTTTGAGGCAGCGCAGAGATTAAAAGAGCAGATGTATTCCTATCTGCTGCAGGACAAAAAGGAAGTAAATTATGCAAAGTACAACTGCCGCTTTCCTAGTGATGCGTTCAGTGGAACTGACCAAGTACCACATAGTTAGTGAAGAAAGCAAAACATAAAACATAATGTTCTCTACAGCTAAAACATTAACTTCTGAAAAAGATAACAACGAAGAAACTCCGAGAATTAGCGTAACATTTGTGATACAACTACCAAAAATGTTCCCAAGTGCCATACCAAAAAGACGTTTTTTTAACGCTTGAATAGTGGTTGCTAATTCAGGTAGGGATGTACCCAAACCAATAACAGTTGCTCCTATAACTGAAGTTGCTAAGCCAACAGAGTCGGCGATGTCTATTGCACTGTCCACAGCAAATTTTGACAGAAGAATCACTAACACAACGCTAACCAAGAATTTGAGTCCTGCAAGGGCAAAGTCTCCTTTCTTCACTTTCTCCAGAGATTCGATTTTTCCAGTTTTACGAGAAACAACCAAACTGAAGTAACAGAAAAGGATGAGTAGAACAAGTCCGAGTACAGGACTTAAAGTGCCTCTCTGAACAATGAATAACGGGATTATTGAAGAAATAAATAGGAACTGGACTAGTTCTTTTTGAGACTCGCCTTTAAGAGAAACCACAGTTTTGCCTAAAAAAATTGCTAATCCAATTATGATTGTGAGGTTAGCTACGTTTGAACCTAGTACGTTACCAACTGACAAACCTCCTTCGCCACTTATTGCTGCCAGAGCGGAAACTGAAAGTTCAGGTAAGGAAGTAACGACTGAAAGCAGAACAAATCCTGCTGCCATTTCTGATAAGCCTAAACCTTTTGAGATAACAAGCACATACCGAATTATTCTATCGCTTAAAACTCCAATTAAAAGCAAAGAAACAACCAAAATTGGTATGCTATAGAGAATCAATCGCCTTCAATACCTCATTTTCTGCTTATCATTTCATGATTTCATTAATGAGCGATAGTTTATCGATTTCTTTATAAAGTTTGCGTGCTGGACGTAAGTGACAACACTCTAGTCGTTAAAATATGAAGGGTTACTTCTTGCCTTTAGTAAGCTTCTTTGGCAACTGTGTTTTTTTCCTTTCCTTGGCTTTCATTCTCTTTTCTCTTTGCAATTGCTTATGCTTTTCTAAACCTTCTATCTTTGATTTCCTACTCTTTGGCATGAATAGCCTCCTAAATAATTGATAAAACATTAGTTCTCCTTTAAACATTGTTGTTTTTTCTTGCCATTATAGTCTGAGATGCACTATTTGATTGGTGGAACTTGTATCAGAAGCCTATGTCACCAAAACTTTGAGTTATTCAAAGGATATGATAGTGTTTAGCAGCTCACCTTAGTTTATTCTTCATAATAATCGGGTCGCTTTACAGTTTTGAGGCTCTCGTTTTCGTGGCACTCAATGCACATTCCATTATTCATTTCGGACTCTTCTCTGACTATTCCTTTTCCGCATCTTATCCACTCGCAAAATGAACGTTTTTCCTTCATTCGGAATCCCTCAATTGAAGTTTTTCAGACAATGGTTTTCGATCTTGAGGTTGGTCTTCCCATTGTTTACGATAAGCTCTCCATTGTTCAGCGGAAATTTTATTGTTGCTTCTGAGAAGATTGATTAGCTGTATAAATTGGCTATATTCTTGTTGTTCCCATGTAAGAGTCGTCTGCCCCTTCATTGGCAAACCCAGATTCCTCCTCCACAAAAGCTTTACACATTCAATAATCTTGGTTTTAAAAGCGTATTTTGCTAAAGCATAAATGGGAGTCTTCAATCGCTCACCTTTCAACAGTATATTATCAGACACAGTAATAATGCTCTACCATATTTAATTTGCTAAGAAGAGAGATTTTCAATAAAAAAGAGTTCAGGATGGACCTTTTAGCCAAACATAGTCGCAAATAGTTGCAAATAGAGTCTAAATCAATTTTTATTTATAAGGATAAAAAAGAGTCTCTCTGATTCTTATTTTGCCAAAAAAACCGATTTTTTCCCTCTTATTCTGTAAAAAAAGCATATATACCACGTCTTGATTGCGCATTAATAGCGGAGGTGAACTCATGCACTACGAAGAAGAAGAAGATTGGATATATGAAGAGGAAGAAGATGAAGACAAACGCTGGGGAGACGATGACTGGTAGTGTAGGGTTGTACAGACGAAGCGCCACGCTTAGAAAGAGTTGTGAGAGCCAAAGTATAAAAGAAGGGAAAGAATGGAAAAGCAAATAAAGCTAAATAGGAACTCGCAACTCCACTTAACCTCAATTCTTTTTTTCCAAATATCTTTATCAGTACTTGGACTTGTGCAATTGGCAATTGCACAAATTTTGAAGTTTGAAAGTAAATAACTGCGAAAAAACAGGAGTGAAATATTCATTAACAAGAAACTTGGGATTATTCCAAAACCTAAAATGGATTCAGTGACTCTCCTACTACCAAAAAGAGGAGAAACACTACCATTGATAAAATTTGACGGTGACCTTAATCTTCTTTGTGGAAAATGCAGTGAAATCTTAGTTGAAGGCATTATGGAAGGCGAACAGATTATGAATGTTGTAGTTCGTTGTCCAGTTTGCAGGAGTTACAATGAAATAAAAATGGCAACAACAGACTCAAACAAACCTAAAAGAACGTGAAAAACTTTCTGGAGATGAATTACCTTGTCAAGGAGAGTAAAGAATAAAAAAGTCGCAAATAAGATGTTAGCTTCGAAGATTCTGAGAACTGTTAATAGCCATGAAGGATTTTGGTTTAACCGGGCTCCAGGAGAACTTACAGGAAAAAACGCTCTAAGCTTAACTGATTTTGCTGAAAAGTTGAAGGTAGTAGATGTTCAGTCAATAAATTTTCATTTCAGTCGGGGAGACTTTCGTAGATGGATACAACTCATAATCCGCGATACTGAGCTTTCGATAAGAGTTAACAGAATACCGCAAAATGTCCGTGGAGAAAAACTTAGAAGCAATCTCATCAGAGTAGTTAATGAACGGATTATCGAACTCAAGAAAAAATAGCGTATTTTAGGATATCCCATGCGCCTTAATATTTTGAGAGTGCTTATTTATTTTCTAAATTAGCAACACCCCATAAGCAAAAATCAAGAAGTAAAAAAGAGCAAGCAAGTCTTATACAAAAATTGCGAAGTATTGCATGTATCTGACGAATTTGATTTTCTTAAATAACTTGGAGCCATTCACGTCTCTCTTGCAAGCTGGAATAAAAAACAGAAAAAAACTGAACAATAAAAAATCGGTGACTGCGCTATTGATAAGTTAAGCCCATACGCTTCATGAAATCCAGAACCTTCTCGTACTCTCTAATGTACGATTTACCCTTCTCAGTCAATTTCAAAGAGATCTCGTCCTCAATCAAACCTAGTTCGACCAGTTCGGTGATGTACTTTTTTAACCTGTCAAACGGGACATTTATCTTCAGTTGAACCCTAGTCAAGACAACTTTTTCTTTTCTTGATTCACGATAGAGAATGAAAAGCAAGTCCCCATAAATCTTCATTTTATCTCTACGCGGTAGCTTCCTCAGCTTCAATCTCTCCTTTTAAGAAGGTCATACGCTTGCCGAAGAAAGCTTGGTAGACGACAAATACAAAAATTGATAAACCCAATAGCCGAAGTAAATGCGCACCTACATATGCTGAGAAGCTTGAATCAAGTGACCAAATCAACGAGGAATACTGAGCAAAACCAAACATCAGATAGCTTATAGGAATCCAAATAGTCTTAGGATCAGGCTGCGACACGTGACTTTTAAGCGTATGAATAGAAATGTAAGCAAGACAAACAATGTTGAAGATTCTGAAGTATTCGTCTACTGTCTTGTAGCTGGGCAAGCTAAACATTGGGGGTTCAAACACGACCAAGTACGAGACTATCAAAGCGAAAATTAAGGCTGCATAGGTTAAGTCCCACCATAGGCGCTTGTTTTCGGCTGTTTTTTTCGAAAAAAAGTATGTTGCAGCAAGAAAGGCAACTGCGTAGGCTTGAGTAAAAAGCTGAAGCCATTTTAAATCTTCAACAAAAAGAAAGGCTTCAAAATATAAGGACAGACCCATAAAAATGTATGAAACACCCAAGAAACCGAATCCCAAAGGCAACCCAAGATATCGACCTTCTCTTGTAGTGTAATATGGTTTTATCATGAACCTTACTAGAATGAAGCAAAGTATGGCTGAGACAGCTTCCATCAGAATCAGGATTAGATCGGCCATGTCTCTATCTCCGTTTCAATAATTTATCTTTCTTTCTATAAAGAGGCACTCACCTATCGTGAGCGCGCGTTAAATATCTGCTTTGTTTTACGAATATATCAAGCCACTTTGCAGTGGCAAAAGCGTGCTATTGACAATGGGAGGTGAAATATGGTGTTAGGAAAAAACAGACCGACTGGCGTAACAGTAATGGGAATTCTGCAGATACTCACAGGTCTTGGTAGCCTAGGTCTCGGATTCATGCTTACGGCTTCATATGCTTTCTTGGGCAGCCTCATGGCGAGCGGCGCTGAAGGCGTTACTTTCAGTGCGGGTTTTGGATTTCTCGCGATCGCAGGAGCAATAATTGGAAGCATCTTGATGGTCATTGGAGTAGCTAGTCTAGTTATTGCATACGGCCTTTTCAAGGGTAGGAACTGGGCTTGGACGTTGTGTTTGATCTTCGCGGTCATAGGTGCCGTGTTTGGAATCTTGGCTTTCCCAGCAGGGCTCGTAACCATGTTCATCAACGCTTTGATCATTTACTACTTAACCCGAAGCAACGTCAAACAATACTTTGGGAGAACAATCTAAGATCATAGAATGCGTAGTCACAGATTAGCATCTTTTTTCTCGCCCCTATCTTTGAGAACTACTCGTTTTCCTGTTTTTGATATTCAAAGAAAAGGCGAGATTATTTCTCCTTTGTCATTGCAAAGACGGCGTTGACTGCAATTATGACGGCGGCTGGGGTTGCGAAGGCTACAAGAGTTTGAAACTCCTTAAACTTTTTTGATATTTGATGGGAGAGTATATTAAGTATGACGAGAATATATACAGTAAGTGGATCAAGCTTATTGTTTTATGCAATATTGATTTTGTTGCAGCAATGTCCACTAATTCATCAAAAAGGAGGGTTTGAAATAAGTATTCAAGATGAAGCAGAATTGTTCATGTCCATGAAGAATTTAAGTTGTGAAGAAAGGGAAGAATGGACCAGGGGAACAGACATAACCGCTTTGGATGAAAAGTCAAAAGAAAAGGTCTTGTTACGAATAGTAGAGCCAAAGTCAAAATCAGGATTTATTGGAATAGATGCAGTTAGAGAAATGATGGAAACTATGGAAAGTGAAGATTATGATAGAGGTGTTCTTTTCGGCAAGAAGTTTACAGTTGCCGCAAAACGAGAGCTGATGGAAAATGACATTCAAAGAATATCAGAAAACCATGTGCCAAAATTTAAGCCTGAAAGGCTATACCTGCAAATAAACCAACTTGTTAACGATTTGTGCAAAGTGAAGTGCGGGAAAATTCCTCAAGAAGAATCTGATTGTAAAGGAAACTGCAGAATAAGAGTGATTAGCGATAATGGAACTTTCCATTTTGAACTAGGTTGGGTAGGCCTTATGAAAGATGATATGAAACAGCTTTTTGCCATTCGTGATTCTGAAGAATTCAACTAGCGCCCGCTATCTACATTATAGAATGTTCTCTAATAAATAAAGTCGATTATAAGTTTTAAAGAGAAAAGTAACGGTTGACAACAAAACTCACAGACAATTCCATAACTCATTAAAGCTGACTTTGCATCTTCAGAAAAGTTCCTTCCGCAACTATCTCTTGTTTTTCATAGATTAATAAACACCTCACCTGTATACTGGATTGCAAAAGTCAAGAAGAAATGGAAGGATAAGAAAGATGGAAAATGATTTTAAGAAAACAAATTTGATGAAGTGTGATTTGTGTGGGTGTTGTTTTTTCTCTAATCAGGATTTATTAAGTCATAGAACTACGCATAACAAGTCGAAAGAGAGTATGTGGAGAAGAAGTGGTTACGGCGGCGAATTTAGCAGTGCTGATTCTGACCGTTACCTTGTTGATGTTGTAAAGAAGAATGGGAAAGTTACTATTGGTTCTTACGAGTATTCTCTTAGCATTAACGGTAAATGGTTGAAGAGAAAGTGTGTCGGGGGAACATAAAAAAAAGTTGCTACTTAAGACAAATGGGGATGTTTCAGATTGAAAATAGGAGTATTAACCGGAGGCGGTGATGCTCCAGGCACAAACGCTGTTATTCGCGCTATCGTCAGAAAAGCTATCAAACAATATGGTGATGACGTAGTAGGCATCAGAGACGGATGGAGCGGACTACTCGAAGCTGACTTCACACCATTGGATCAAGAAGCCATTACAGCCATTCTAACTCGAGGCGGCTCAATTTTAGGTTTTTCACGAACTAATCCTTTCAAATCTGAAAGTGGAGTTCAACGAGTACTACAGAATATAGAAAAATCTGGAATAGAGGCGATTATAGTTATCGGTGGTGATGATACTCTAGGTGTAGCTTGCAAACTTGGTGACTTAGGAATTAGATGCGTGGGCGTCCCAAAAACGATTGACAACGATCTATCAGGCACAGATTATACATTCGGGTTTAACACTGCGGTGTCTATTGCGACAGAGGCTCTGGATAGGCTGCGAACTACTGCAGAAGCTCACCAGAGGGTGATTATTCTTGAAGTTATGGGGAGGTATACAGGGTGGATTGCGTTTGAATCGGGTCTTGCGGGTGGGGCTGATGTTATCTTAATTCCAGAAAAGCCCTTTGATGTTTCCGAAATATGCGATTACATTAGTCAGAGGCAAGAGCGTGGAAGAAACTTTAGCGTGATCGTTGTTTCTGAAGGCGCTAAGCCCAAGGACGGAAAAGAGATAATCTACAGTGATGGTTTAGATGAGTTTGGCAATGTGCGGTTGGGAGGGGTTGGATATTATTTGGGAAGAGAAATAGAGACCTGCATTGGTACTGAGACGCGAGTTGTAGTTCTGGGACACATTCAACGTGGTGGAACGCCGACTGCTTTTGATAGGGTTTTAGGTACAAGGCTTGGGTTGGCGGCTATTGATTTTGTTCATGAGGGTAAATTTGGATGTATGGTTGGTGTTCAGGGAAACAGGATTGTTTCAGTTGGACTGAAAGATGTTGCGGGAAAAAGGAAAACTGTTAGCCCCGAACTCTATGAGATAGCAAATGTTTTTTTCGGATAAAAATCAATGCCTTTGGTGGGCACTAAACCTTCTTTTTTGGGTTCTCTTTTAGCCCATAAGGCTTAGAGAAGATTTTTCTGTTAATCTGCCTTTTGTCAACAGAGAAGAGATTAAGTATGATAGTAATTAATGGAAAGTACCCGTCATTTTGCAATACTTATTGGTCAAGAGGTTGCTAATTGGATTCTTTTAATTCTCAATTTTATTTGCGTTATTTTTTTACAAATTCTGGGTTCATGAAGAAGTCAATGTTCTTAACCTCTGTATCTTGAAGTAGCTTGAAATGAGATTTTATTTTATTCAGAATATTGCACATCTTACGCTCTACTATTATTAGCTTGCAGTATGGAAAGTGGAACAAGTGGAACAAGTTGCCGAACTCGGATATTTCCGTTGATTCTCTATTGCCAAGGTAATACTTGTAATAAACATAGAGTGAGTAGAGTTGGATGGAGGGAAAAGCTTCGGCTTTAATTAGGATCCCCTTTTCATTAATTTTTCTCATAAAAGTAGGATGGTTGGCTGTCAGCCATTCTACTATGACCATCCACGTGAAAATTTCGGCTTGTTTTATAGTGTACCTCTTCTTCTTTGAGTCGAGGAGTTTTGATTTTGCGGAATCAAGCTGTTGCTTCATGTTTTTGGCAAAAAAACGTTGTTGTCTTCGAGCCTCCTTAACTTCATCGGAGACCAACCAGCTGGAAATAGTCTGTTTGCCAACTTCCAAGGTGAGTGGATACGCCAACAGGGATTCAATGCTCTTTCTTGGATATGATTTTACTTCTTCATTAATTACTATTTCATAGTTTTTAATCTTAGCCGAAGGAAGCAAGGTGAACAAGTTATCAAATTTGGAGTATTTTTTTGTTACTTGACTTAGTTCTATGAGCAAAGAATCTGAAAGTGCAATGTATAGGCGGTTGCTAAATAAAATATTGAATAGAGGACGATACCATTCTGGGTGCTCAACAGTTTCACTGAGTATGCTTGTGTCAAGATAGGCGCATTTAGAGTAAGATGCGTTTTGAGGCATTTTCACTCAGGTTTTAGCACTATATTGGATATTAATCTACCTTGAGCCCGCGTTGCGTTGAAGCACCAGAACTAGGTGGGTGTTTGAGGGGCATTGGTGTGTTGGCCGTAACCCGCCTCTTATTAAGGGAGACGTTGACAGATTAACAGTAATCAATATACATTACTTCCGAACAAAGGAATTACAAGCTTTATAATCCGAGACTAAGCGTTCATTGTTATAGTTAATGAATTCACACATGATGTAAACTCACAATCTTTAAGAACGTTATAACTCCCATAACTATAGGTTTCTCATTTTTTTGTTTATAAGCTTAAAAAAGAGGCTATATTAGAGGTAGTTTACCAAAAAAACCTTTTCTAAACCTCCTATTCAATAAAAAAAGGATATATATCTGCTTATTCGCGGATTAATAGTAGGAGGTGGACTCATGCACTACGAAGAAGAGTATTTGGAAGAGGAAGAAGAAAGTGACTACAAGTGGCTAGATGATGATTGGCAGTGTAAGGGAACACACAGAAAAACAACTAAGAAGAATAAAAAAGGATAATGAGGGGGCTTCAGATGTCTGTTAAGTATAAGGATATTCGTTGGAAAAGAGTCATTTGTGAAGACTTAACCGTGGGCGAAGTAAAAGAAGTGATAATCGACGCTTCAAAATGGAAAGTTACCCATCTTGAGGTTGAGCTTACTAGTGAGGCTGCTGCTCTAGCTCTGGGCACTCGAAAAGGAGGTATACGCAACTTTCTGTCGGTATCTGCAATAGGACAAACGGGCAAGGCGATTAAACTGAAAGTGAAAAAAGGGCAACTTAAAATCTACCTGAAACCGCCAAAGCTCAAGTGAAAATCGTTGAAACACGCTCGTTTTTATCAAAATTTTTTGTGTCACAGTTTTTATTAGTATGTCCGGTAGATAGTTATACCGTCAGGCCTCAAGCAAATTCATTGTCGCTATTTTACTAGCTGATTATTCCCTTTTATCGCATGATTGCACGCAGAATTAGAAGAGAAAATGGATTCCTACTTGCTTTAAACAAACAATATGTAAATCGTACAAAGCACTAACGTTGATACCTTCACCAGAATCAGGATAGGATACGATTTTTATAGACACACCACAAAACAAAGAAGGAAAAACAATAGCACTACTCATAGTGATAGCGTGCGGAAGCCTACTTCTATTCTTGAGTCTGAGAAAAAAATAGCGGATTTGATTTGTTAGTCTAAATCAAAACCCACTGCCGTCTGGAACGCCATCTCCCGAGTTGGGTGCTGGTCCATCTCCGGGACTGCTCTCATTTGGACAGATATGTGGAAATCCGCTGCCGTCTGGTTCACCATCACCTGAATTAGGTGCTGGTCCGGGACTAATTTCAGCTGCTACGATTCCGCAAAGGATGCTGCCAAAAACTAAAAGCAGTACCGCTAAACCCACAATTTTCTTCAGTTTTTTTTCCTCCAATTTTGATATTCCGAATATCAGCCTATGTTTAATATTAGGGACATTATGGAACAAGCATTCCAAAAAATGAAACACTTCCGTTTCTTGTCTTTCGTTTCTTGTATCTTTGTTCAACAGGTGAACAACACCATATATTAAGTCGTAAGACTTAAATTCAATTCTCCTTTCATGATCGTTAAAAGAAAAAATAACTTCAAACTTCAATTTTCTGGAAGAAAACTCCCATGACCGTTAACATAAGCAAAAAACCAAAAAAACCGTTCACTTTACCTTTCGCCACTCTCGTCGAAAACAGAAGAAAAGATTTCACAAAAAACATGGAAACAGCAGCAATCCTGTATTTAGCAGAAGCCAACAGAAAAAAAGGCGAATATCCACGCCTTAAGAAAACAGAAGAAAAACTCGTATTCATAACCCAATTTTGCTATCCTATCTGGCTTATTCCCTACAACAAAGCAACTCTGATCTTCGACGGACTCGGCTTAGCTTCGCACAAATTCTCATTAGATGTAACTCCAGATATCAAAGTCTTTAACAGAGACATACAAAGAAACCAAAAGACAACAGAATCTTACACCGCCACCCTCACAAGAAACCATGATTATTTCAGAACCTCGCAAGCTAAAGAAGAAACAAAGATCGAAGGACTAATCACAACTCCAGACTTAAAAAAAGACCTAAGAACCCTCCTACCTCTAACGCGAAAAAACAAGAAGCAGGCTAAAAACAGTGTTTTTCTAAAACCCATCACTAGAATCCATGAAATCCGATCCGAAATCAAACAACTCTCAACACTAAGAAAGAAAAACGACAGAGACATCAAAAACATCAACGAAAGCATGAAATCACTTAATTCAGCAACAGCGAGAAGAGTAAAAGCGATCAAAGATGAAATAGAAAAAACGCGAAAAACACACCGCAAACAAACCAAAAAAACGAAGCTTAAAATGACAAAAAGCTTGCGACAGGTCAACAACAAGTACAACCAGAAAATCGCAAAAACATCTAAGAAATATAAAAAAAGACTCCTACAACTCAACAAAAAACAGATAAGACTCAAGAAAGCCGCCAAGAGCCTAAGGAAGGAAGCCAAACAGATTGAAACCAAAATAAAATTTAGTAAGCCCCCCCAGAGAAAACGGTACGAACACAGATGGACAATAAATCTCAAAAGAACAAAGAAGAAACTTCAAACCCTACAAAAACAAACTAGAGTGAATAGCAAACGAATCCGCATGGTCGAAAACGCACAAAAGCGTGAATTAGCAAAACAGAGAAAAGCCTGTTGCAAACGCATCCAATCAATTAACGGGAAATATAGAGACCGTCAAGGCTCCCTGGAAGCCGAAATAATAATGAAACGTCAAGAAATAGCCACGGTGGAAGAAGTTACCCGAATTATCACGAAGTCAATGCAGACCATACTTCAGAAGAAGAAACTTTTCAATGCAGAGTTCGAAAAAATATGCATCCCACAAGCAAAAAAAGCTGGCAAAATATTATACCTGCCATTTTACCTTGCTCGTTGCGAGAAAGGCGACCAAAGAAGATACACCATTTATCCGCCATCAATAATAGAAGACATGGGAATCCTTACAAAAATGAAGGGAGCTCTCGGCGCTACCAAAGTAAAGAACTTGATTGCACCCCGCTCAAAAGCTACAACAGCATTCCTGAACCAACTTTTGACGCTCTTCGAAAAAAAACCTATGCTTGAAAAAGACGTGACAGAAGCAGGCATACAAAAGAGCCTTCTACTACTAAAGAGGCTCCGCGTAGGCATAGCAAAAGGACTCAGACAACTGGAAAAAGAAAACTGGATATCAAGAAAGGAACTTCAACTTTTCAGCAAAATCTTATACACCTACGCCTCAGCGACAAACCGAAAACTGAACACAATTCTAATCGCAGAACAAAACAGTCTAGAGTGCATACCCGCATAATTCCAAATGATTCTAGAAGACAATAAGCCTCTAATTTCTAAATTCTAAACGAGTATTCAA